>Ga0160423_10005838_pt1 | contig 9997 bp, 10 predicted proteins | sample CRUFie14St8metaG_FD_108191 | JGI IMG/M metagenome (GOLD analysis project Ga0160423, IMG submission 108191) | Marine microbial communities from the Costa Rica Dome - CRUD Field 142mm St8 metaG | ecosystem: Environmental > Aquatic > Marine > Oceanic > Photic zone | place: Costa Rica: the Eastern... | reverse complement strand
TAAATGAAGAATTATCTCAAGCAGAAATCGATAAACTAAAAAAGATTGAAAAAGAACTAAAAAACGCATCTGATATTCATAAAGCACAATCTGATGCTTTAGCTAAAGGTTCAAAAACACATGCAGCACAAGCAGATAGAATTAGTAAAATGTACGAAAAATTACACAAAAAACTTGATTTAGCAATGTACCAAGATAAAAGTGGAGTACCACAAGGATACAATCCAATGGTAGAGGCTAAAAACAAAGAAAGTAAAGTAATTGAAGTAATGTACAAATACTCTAAAACTGAGAAAAAGTTTTATGATAAGATGGCAGAACATGAAAGAAGAATTGGACAGAGAGATTATGCTAAATTTATAATAATGGCATTAAAGGGATTTGGTATTAATCCAAGACAATACAAAAGAATACCTGATGCTGAAGAGAAACTTTATCAAACAGTATCAAAAAAATGAAACTAACAGATATTATAAACGAGATTTCACTAACCCCTAAAGCAGCAGAATTTTTAGATACAATTCAAGTATCAAATAATAAGATAAAAAATTTTAGAGATATTGAAGTCGATGCATCACCAAAAGGAAATTGGAATGTGTATTACAAAGGTAAAAGATTGATGACAGTAAATGGTAAACTATTAGATGATAGAACCATTAGGAAGTACAATTTAGAAAAAAGATGAAACTACAAGATATCTTAGACGAAATATTTAATGAAACCACAAATGAAGATTTGAGAAATTGGTTCAAATCTAAGTGGGTTAATATTGGTAAAAAAGATAAAAGTGGTAAACATCCCCCATGTGGTACAAGTGGTAAAAAACAAGGATATGCAAAATGTGTACCTGCTAAAAAGGCTGCATCAATGAGTAAGAAAGAAAAAGAATCTGCAACTCGTAGAAAAAGAGCAGCACAAAATAAAGCAAATAGAGGTGGTAAAGCCAGTAGAGGACAAGGTAAAAAACCCATAAATGTATCTACTCATACTGGTAAGAAAAAGAGTGGGACCGGAAAAGGTTCATAATATATATTTATATTAAATAAAGTTACACTTAAATTTAGGAGAATGAGTAAACACCCAAAATTAGTTTCTGTTAAAGTCAAAAACAGAGATATCAACAAAGCATTAAAAATTTTTAAAAGAAGAGTAAATGATTCAGCACACTTACAAGAGTTAAGAGAAAGACAACAATTTACTAAACCATCAATTGCAAAAAGAAAAGCAAAACAACAAGCAGTAAGAGAACAAGAGAGAGAAACTATACTTGCTAAGATAAATGATGGTAATACAAAACTTCAATTAAAGATGCGAAAGAAAAAAAGAAAAAAAGGTAAACCTCAAAATCAGAAAAAAACTAATGAACAAAGAGGTTCATATAAATTAATTTCTTAAAAAAATTGTGTTTTAAATATATATTCTATATTTATAGTCAATAATCCACTTTTGTGTGGATTCATTTTTATGGTTTTTAATACCCACGAGTCTTATGTGAGGTGACCGAACCGAAAATTAACTCTTATTGAAAATCCCTTAATATTTTCACGAAACAAACGAAAGGTTTAAAAAATGGCAAATTCAAATTTATTGAAAGAAGCTATTGCTGATGCTAAAGCTGTTAGAGAAACTGCTATTGCTAATGCCAAAATCGCTCTTGAAGAAGCATTTACTCCAAGACTACAATCTATCCTTTCTCAAAAACTTCAACAAGAAATTGAAGGAGAAGAAGAGAAACACGAGGAAGAAGTAGAAGAAGGAACTTATAACGCACAAGGTGAAGAAGAAATCACTGCGGAAGAGAATGTAACTGAAGAGTACGATAAAGATGACGCACCTGATGGTGGAGCATCTGATATCGGTGATGCGGATAATAAGCAACCAGCTGGTGACGCTAATAGTTCATCACAAATAGCTCAAGGAAACCCTGATACTGAAGTTGACACTGCTGAAGTTGGTAGCGAAGAAGATGACTACGAAAAAGCTAAAGTAAGTGAAGGCGAAGATTCAGAGGAAGAGCATGATGAGAAAAAAATTGATGAAATGGATTCTCATGATGACGAAAAAGAAGAAGGATACGCAATGGAAGATTCTCACGACGACGAAGATTCAGTAGATGAAGAACTTGATTTGGAATCAATTATTAAGGAACTTGAGGCAGAATTATCTGAAGAAGAAGATGCTGACCACAAGGAAGAACTTGATGATGAGGAAAAAGAAGAAGTTGAAGATATCGCTGATGACGCTGTTGATTCTCATGAAGAGGAAAAACACGACGAAGAAGTAGAAGAAGAAAGAATGTATTCTGAAGAAGAATCTGAAGAAGATGAAATGGACGAAGAAATCGATTTAGAAGAAATCCTAAGAGAAATGGGATATGGTTCTGATGAGGTGTCTGAAGAAGCTCATGATGATTCTGAGAAAAAAGAAGAGGTTGAAGAAAACAACGAATTAGAAGAAGTAAAAGCTGAGTTAAACGAAGCGATTTCTACTATTAAAGAGTTGAAGTCTACAATCAATGAAGTAAATCTATTAAACGCTAAATTACTTTACACTAACAAATTGTTCAGAGCTTATGAACTAAACAACGACCAAAAACACAAAGTTGTTGAAACATTAGACAGAACTAAAAATGTTAGAGAAGTAAAATTAGTATTCTCAACATTAGCTGAGAGTTTTAAAATAGGTGGAACTTCTAAGAAACAAAAACAAGCTAAAATCAACGAATCGTTCGCATCAAAACCAGTTGCATCGACTGCTCCTAAAAAAGAAGTAATCGCTGAATCAACTAACACGATGGCTGATAGATTTAAGAAATTAGCAAACATTATTTAATTAATTTAACAAAACATTAAGGAGAGATAAAAATGGCAAATTTTGATTTATCTAAACTAATGGAAGGAAAGAACCCACAATCAGTAATGCTAGCTGAAACTAGAGAACTGAAAGGTAAATGGGAACAAACTGGACTTCTTGAAGGTTTAAACGAAAGAGAGCAATCTCAAATCTCTGTACTTCTTGAAAACCAAGCAAAACAATTGCTAGATGAAGCTACTAATACTGGTACTTCAGCAGGTTCAGAGGAGTGGAGTGGTGTTGCTCTACCATTGGTTAGAAGGATTTTTGGTGAAATCGCATCTAAAGAATTCGTTTCTGTACAACCAATGAACCTACCATCAGGTCTAATTTTTTACTTAGACTTTAAATATGGTACAGCACAACCAGGTAATCCTGCATTCAACGGAAAATCACTTTTCGGTGGTACAGGTAATGACCTAGGTTCAACAGACTCTGCAGTCAACGGTCTTTATGGAGACGGTAGATTTGCATATTCTGCAAACGATGTAACTGATTCAGTTGCAAACGGTGACTTAACAGTAGCTTCTGCTTCATGGGCAGATGTAAATTATGATGCATCATTATCTGCATCAGTTGCTGATAAATCACTTATGAAAATTTCATTCGCACATTCTGAGTTAACAAGACCTGACCTAGATGCAGTAAGAAGTTACTTCATCTCAGCATCAGATTTCGCAACTGCAGATGCATATTACCCAGCTCACTCAAGAGTATCAGGTGCAAACCTAGTATTCTTCGCAAAAGGTGCTGGATTAGGTATGGCGGATGGATTACAAGTAAAACATTCACAACAACCAGTCGCTGAAAACAGAGGTGATTTCGAAGATGGAAATGCATCTGCAGCGGTAGGTACAGATTTAGGTATACCTGAAGTTGATTTAGAATTAAAGTCTGAAGCAATTGTTGCTAAGACAAGAAAACTAAAGGCTGTATGGACACCTGAATTGGCTCAAGACCTTAACGCTTACCACTCAATTGACGCTGAAGCTGAATTAACTTCTATGTTATCTGAGTACATCTCATTAGAGATTGACTTAGAAATCTTAGATATGTTAAAATCAAACGCTTTAACTTCTGAGTTCTGGTCAGTAACATTAGGTGAAGAGTACGATGCAAACACAACATCATGGGTAGCTGGTTCAAACTCTGCTGCTTACACTAAAAACTCTTGGTTCCAAACTTTAGGAGCAAAGATTAATAAAGTAAGTAACAAGATTCACCAATTAACTCTAAGAGGTGGAGCAAACTTTATCGTTGCTTCTCCAGATGTATGTACGATTTTAGAATCTATACCAGGATTTACTGTATCAGCTGAAAAAGATGCTTCATCTTTCGCAGCAGGTGTAACTACTGTTGGTTCTTTATCAAACAGATACACAGTTTACAAAAACCCTTACATGACTTCAAACGAAATCTTGTTAGGATTTAAAGGAAGTAATTTCCTAGAGACTGGGGCTGTTTACGCACCGTATGTACCACTTATCATGACTCCTTTAGTATATGACCCAACTAACTTCACTCCAAGAAGAGGTGTGATGACTAGATATGCTAAGAAAATGGTAAGACCTGAGTTCTATGGTAAAATCTTCGTTAAAGATTTAAATAACTTATAATAGTTAATTAAAACTTTAAGTAAAATTAAGAGGGGTTCGTAAGTTCCCCTCTTTTTTTTTATTTTATACTCTCCTTTTAAATAAATTTATATTTATAATAGTATAATTGAATAGTAAGGAGTAAAAAATATGTCTCAAGCGAGAATTTGGACGGGTTCAGCAGATTTCACATCAGGTTCATCAACCCCATTTGGTACATATGATTCGGATTCATCATTTTCATCAGATGCACCAAAGATAGCATCATGGTGTGCAAAAAGATTAGGATATCCAATCATTGATATTGAATTGGAAGGTGAAAACTTTTTTGCGGTATTTGAAGAAGCAGTGAGTGAATACTCATCTCAAGTGAACCAATTTAACATAAGAAATAATTTAGGTGCATTAGAAGGACAGGCGACTGGTTCTAATTACACTGGTCAATCAGTATTAGGTTCTGAACTTAATAATGTAGCAACAATAGCAGAAAGCTATGGTAACTTTGCAAATGTTGGTGGTAGAACCGATATAAAGAAAGATTACATAACAGTTAATACTGGTTCACAAGAATACGATTTACAAACCCTATTCGCAGATGTTTCAGAAAGTGGAGAAAGAATTGATGTTACAAAAGTATTTTTTGAAACAACACCTGCTATTCAAAGATTCTTTGACCCATACTCAGTAAGTGGACAAGGAACACTTAACTTAATTGATGAATTTGGTTTCGGTTCATTCTCACCAGCGGCACAATTTATTTTGATGCCTATCTACGAAGATATGTTAAGGATTCAACAGATTGAATTCAATGACCAGATGAGAAAATCCGCACATTCATTCAACATAGTTAATAATAAATTACAGATATTTCCAAAACCACAGAGTGAATACAAATTATGGTTTGAATACCAAGTTGTAAAAGATAGAAGAGAAAATGCAACTGTTATAACTCCAAATGTAGTATCAGATTATTCAAATGTTGGATATAACTTTGCAGAATATTCAAAAATAAATGATGTTGGTAAACAATGGATAAGAAAATATACACTTGCTTTGGCAAAAGAGATGTTAGGGGCGATTCGAGAAAAATATTCTACTGTTCCTATACCTGGTTCTGAAGTTTCTTTAGATGGTGCAGCACTAAGAGCCGAAGCACAAACAGAAAAAGATGCTCTTATTGAACAACTAAGAGAGAATCTGAATGAAGTAAGTAAAAAACAAAGAATGGAAAATGAAGCATCAATGGTTGAACAACAACAACAAGTGATGAATCGTGTCCCATTAAACATTTATATAGGATAAAATTATGCCAAAGTTTTTTAATGCAAAAGATATAGATTTTTTAAAAACTATTTCTGAGGAAGTAGTAGATTATGTTGTGGAGCAAGCTGTAACCTTATTCAAGGTATCAGTTGGTGAAACAAAAACGAATCTATACGGCGAATCATTAGGAAAAGTTTGGAGAGCACCATCTACTGTAATGGCGATAGTGGATAGAGAACCACCAAACATTGTATATGAAGGATTCGGACCAGATAAACAACAGGCAGTTGAATTTAGATTTAATAGAATGAGATGTAGAGAAACTTCATATGCAGTACCAAAGGTAAGAGATGTAAATGGAACCTTGGTACCAACTGAGGCTATTCAAAATCTTACTGTTGGTTATCCAGAGATAGGTGATGTTATTCTTTATGATGGAACATACTATGAAATCGATAATGTAAGAGAGCATGTTTTACTAGGTGGACAACCAGAAGTTTATGATAAGACAGATGGTTCATTTGATGATTCAAGAATGGTATTAACTGCAGTTGCATTCATGGTAAGAAGAAGTCAAATTCAAATAGATGAAAGGATATATCACTAATGGCAATAGACCCTTTAAAAAAATTACCAAAGAATAGAGCCCTACAATACAAAAAAGAAGGTATTGAACAAGGTAAGGGGATTAAATTATTTGATGTTGATTTAGCAATAGCAACACATATGATTGATACTGTTATGCCAACAGTTGAAATATTTCAAGAAAAACAAAAGATACCAGTAATATATGGTAATCCTGAAAGATGGAAATCAGTTCAAAAAGATGGATTTCTAAGGGATAAAAGTGGAATGTTACAAATTCCATTAGTAATGTTCAAAAGAAACTCAATAGAACGAAACGATACATTATCAAATACAATGAATCGTCATGTATCTTATCCTTCTGTATCAAGATATTCAAAAAAACATAAATACGATAGATTCTCAGCAATGACAGCAACTGAGAAACCAGTCGAATTGTTTGATATTGTAATACCTGATTATGTAACTTTAACTTATGAAGTAATCATATGGACAGATTTTACAGAACATATGAATAGAGTAGTTGAGGCATTTCAATATGCGACAGATGAGTATTGGGGTGATAAGAGTGGATTTAAATTTAGAGTAAAAATAGATTCATTCGATAATACCACAGAAATAAGTGAAGGTTCCCAAAGAATTGTAAGAACAAACTTTACAATGGCCGTAAACGCATATCTTTTACCTGAACAATTTGACAACGAATCAACTCATAAAAAATCCATGAGTGGTAAAAAAGTTGTTTTTGGAGTAGAAACTGATTTGACTGGTTTAGATGGAGGGAATGTTACAAATAATACTGTCAAAAGAAAATTAATTAATGAATATTCAGATATAATGGATTTCATGACAATACGAGGTTCTAAACAAGGTTCTTTCGTAGATGCTGATACAATGAAAATAACAAGTGTAGAACTACCAAAACTACCACCTGAACTAATTGGAACATTTGATGAAGATGAGTGGTTTAGAGTTTACATAAATGGTGTTTTAATACCAAAAGCAAAATATAATTTTGTTCATCAAGATAATACCGATGAAATTTATTTTAATTTTTCAACTGGTTCAGTTGAAGGAGGTGGAAGTTATCCTGATGATTTAGTATCAACAACAAGTGATTTAGGTTATATCTTAGAAAATACAGATGAATTTGGTGTAACAGGTAAATTTAAGGAGTTATAATGGCGATAAAGGATTTAAAAAAAATTTTAGAACAAATACATGAGCCAGATGAATACCAATTATCTGTTGAAAATTTAAATCATCCAACTTATTGGATATGGAAATTAGAAGATGGAAAAATGAAAGATTTAGATTTAGAATTAAGAGCACTAAGACCAGAACACGCTAGGTTTGATATATTTGTAAATGGACAATATGTTTTAGAACAAGATTATATATTTGAACATAGTGGAAAAAACTTATTAATAAAATTTAAAAAATCAAATTTCGGTTACAATTTAAAAGCAAGTGATGATATAAAAATAGAGGGAGATATACAAGTAGGATGAGTTACAAATCAAAACCAAATGTAAATACTCCCTTTGATGATAAACAAAGGTTTAAGAATCTAGTACTTGAAATAATTAAAGATACAGAAATATTTTCACACATACCAGATTCTATATCATTAGACGGTGTTTTATTCACTTTAACACTTGCAAACAAAAAACTTGTATATCAAGATGTTGCAGTCGATGCTATATCTGAATATGTTGATATTTATTTACAAGGAGTAAAAAAGACATCGGATTGTTATTCAGTCAACGATGATGGAACAAATGTAATAATTAATTTTACTAAAAATATTACACTAAGTCCTGAGGATATAGTGAATACTGATTTTTTAGTTAAAGGGAAGATAGTGAGTAGATAATGGCAACATTAATTCAAAGTAAACAGATACAAGGAGTAGTAACCGCGTCAGTAATTATTGGCGATTTTCAAGTAAGTGGTTCTACTAACCTAACCGGCTCGGTAGGAGTTGCTGGTACATTAACTGCAACTTCACTTGTTGGTGAAGGTAGTGGTATAACTGGCATAAGTTTTTCTCAACTTGTTTCTGTACCATCTGGTCTTGTTAGTGGTAGTTCACAAATATTACTTGGAAGTGGTATTATTTCTGGTTCTTCTCAAGTAGATTATACAGCACTTACAAATGTACCAACCTTTTTACCAGGTGAAAATACTACAATCACATCTGGTAGTAATATTATAACAATATCTTCGACAGGTGGTGGAGCAAATGATTCATTGAACTCATTTACTGCATCATACTTTGGTGATTCTGCATCTTTTGATTCAAGAATCGATGGTATAAATGCAAGTGGTAGTGGTGCTGATTTCAATGTAAACCTTTCAAATATACCTAGTGGATTAGTAAGTGGTTCATCACAAATCACATATTCTGAATTAGATAGTATTCCAAGTGGTATCATAAGTAGTTCAGAACAACTCCCAGCAGGTGTTGTAAGTGGTTCTATACAAGTTTTAGGTGGAACTGATATAATTAGTGGTTCACAACAAATAACTGCGTTAGGATTCATTTCCTCATCTCATACAGATATAACATCTTTAAACTCATACACTGCATCAAACGATATTAAAATATCTAATTTAGAATCTACAACCGCTTCATTAGATACAAGAATCACACAACTATCAGGTAACACAGGTTCCTATGAAACCATTGGAAGAGGAATTATAAGTTCATCTGAACAATTTCCAAGTGGTGTCGTAAGTGGTTCTGCACAAATAACCGCATTAGGATTTGTAAGTAGTAGTGGAGATACAATCCCAGCAGGTACAATATCAGGTTCAGAACAAATAACTGCATTAGGATTCGTATCTGAAAGTGGAGGTGAAAATTCATCACTAAATACATTTACTTCATCTATTCAAACTGAAGTTGATGGATTATCAGCAGCAACATCATCATACTTAACATCAAGTGGTTCAGTTGATTATAGTGATTTAACTTCAGTACCAAGTGGAATTGTTAGTGGTTCACAACAAATTACTGATTTAGGATTTATTTCTGAATCATCTGTAAATACATCTTTAAATGAGTTTACGGCATCTGCAACAATACAATTATCTAATTTAGAATCAACAACTTCTTCATTAGATACAAGAATCACTACTGAAAAAACAAGAATAGATAATATACTAAGTGGTGCTGATGCAGATTACGACCAATTCGTAGAGATTGTTAATTTAGTAAACTCAACAGATACAGAAAACGATACTGCATTTGCAAATCACTATACTTCAAGTAGACAAAGAGATTTATCACTCGAACAATTTAGTAGTTCAATACAAACTGAAGTAGATGCATTAAGTGCAGCAACTTCTTCATATTTAACTTCATTAGATACTGGTATTATAAGTTCATCAGAACAATTGCCTGGTGGAATAGTAAGTGGAAGTTCACAATTAACTGGTTTAGGATTTTTAAGTGGTTCTTTACTACCAGGTACAAATATAACAATCAACTCTGGTAGTGATGGATTCTTTATTAGTTCTTCAGCAGGTGGTGGTTCAAGTGTTACTGTTTCAGATTCAGCACCAGGTTCTCCATCAGAAGGAGATTTATGGTGGAAATCTAATGATGGTAATCTTTATGTATATTATGATGGGTATTGGGTAATATCTATTGATACTACAAATGCTTTACCAACAGGTGTTCTTAGTGGTTCTGC
>Ga0160423_10005837_pt1 | contig 9998 bp, 11 predicted proteins | sample CRUFie14St8metaG_FD_108191 | JGI IMG/M metagenome (GOLD analysis project Ga0160423, IMG submission 108191) | Marine microbial communities from the Costa Rica Dome - CRUD Field 142mm St8 metaG | ecosystem: Environmental > Aquatic > Marine > Oceanic > Photic zone | place: Costa Rica: the Eastern... | reverse complement strand
TTTGATAGATTCTACTCTACGTTTTACATTAAGTACAACTGAACGATTACTTTCATTCACAAGACTTTGTTTGTTTACTACGTTCATGAACTCTTTTAATTTTGCTAGGTTCGATGATAGTTCGATAATCGCTTCACCCACCATGTCGCTCGGTACACCACCATGTGATACGTGTCTCGCCATTGCTCTTGCACCATTTAAATGTTTATATGGATACTTGAAACGCTCACCTTCTGCATTCTCAACAAAAATTGATGAAATGTTACGAGAACGTGCTCCACGTTGTTCTTCATTTACTGGCGCACGATGTTTGACGATTAATCTTACATTTTCTAGTGTCTGGCGACTAGTACGTGAGGATCCTTCTAGTTTTGACATACCTTCATTGAATACATCACTCATAGTCTGCTCCTTGTTTTTCTCTACTTTGTAAGCATAGTTTTTAGGCTCAATGTGTCTTCCAAAAGACCTTACATCGAAATCCAACATATACTCACGTGATAAATTTCTAAGACTGTTCATTAATTTTTCTGCTTTTGGTTTATCAATATCGACACCTTCACCGAAATGAAGTTTAACTTCTTTTGATGATTCATCAATAGATACCATCATGTTTGGTTCTTCGATATAGAAAAATCTTGCTTCCTCTGGGTTAGCAACACTTTTACCGTTATCAGAATTATACATCTTCAAAGAAAGACCATTTCCTTGAATGAAACGCATAATTTTTTCTGCGATTGTTGAATAATTTACAGCCATATTAATAATTCCTTATAGATGTATTTATCAAATTATCACAGGAAGAGGGTCATTGTAACTATCATCACTGTCAAGTGATTCTCCAAGAGTTTCCATATATTCTTCATCGAATCTAGAAATTACTTGAATTTGTCTGATACAAAGCAAAGTAGCAGATACTAAGTCATCTGTCTCACCTAATTTTGCTTCGAAACTCTTACCCTTTGCAATAAATGTTTTTAATTCTCTGATTAAATTTCTACTAAGAGGTATCATTTTATCACTTTCCATCCAGGATTTCATTTTCATACATGCTGTAATTTTTGTTTTGTATGATGTTGTAAATCCTTTTCTGATTGCTTTTTGTATTCCTCTTTTCTTTGGTTCATGTAAAAACTCACCCGGAAATTTATCTTCGTCCATTTCTTCGATTACGATAAGAGAAGCCTCACCCAATGAGTTGTTTTCAACTGACCAATATATTTCTGGATTATTATTTCCAAGTTCATTCATTTCATCTTTAAGAATAGTTAGTATGTCATGCATTGTTTTTACTTGACCTCTAACATCTGTACGATTACTTTGCCATTCTGCGACTTGTACTAGTTCTGGTAAACTCCAAACTTCAATAGCTGAGTAATCTCCACCTGTTCCCATTGCGGGATCAAGCCCTACTACATATGTAGAATCTTTATTAATTTTTTCATACCATCTTACTTGACCAGTTTTGTGAATTGGTTCTATACCTTTCAAATGAGAAAGTTTAATACTATCTACAAGTGTTTCATCAAATGCAATAAACTGACATTCATGTTCACGTAAAAATCTTTCTTCACCAACACGTGTTCTTTCTTCTTTTGACCATTGTTCATCTCTATCAGGGTGTTCGTCCCATATAGCTTTGAATGGTCTGAAGCCATTTACACCTACTGGTTTTTCATTGCCGTACTCATCAATCTTTTTATTTGCACCACTCCAGATAAGAGCAAACTGGTCATCATCTAAGTTTGGTGTTGAAGTAATAATCGCTTTACCACCTGTTGCTAGAGTAGGAGATATCGATGTCCAAAACTCTTTTGCAATATTAGGTCTTACGAATGCAAACTCGTCACAGTACAATAAAGAGATTGAAAGACCACGACCTGTATTTTCTGTAGTTGCTTGTGCAATGATACGTGAACCATTGTCAAATTCTAAACTACCTTTGTTATAACTTGTAACACCACATCGTATATGGTCAGGACATAATTCGTATGCATGTCTAATTCTATGCATAATTTCTTGAGCACCTGAATATTTGTGTGCCGCAATTAGAATAGTTTGGTCAGGGTTAAACATTGCATACCAAAGCAAGTAACCTGCCGCAGTTGTAGATTTTCCCATCTGTCTACCTAACATAGAAATAGAAAATCTATAATCATGGTAAGAATGAAGTAATCCTTTTTGAAACCCGTATGCATCGTATGTCATACTACCTTTAGTAGGGTGTTGTATTTTGAAATAGTTATTCAAAAAATAAAAAGGATCAGTTGCACACTTACTGAATTCTAGTAATTGTTGATTACTAAATTGTGTTTTCTGATATGCTTTTTTAGTTAAATCTGCCATTATTCTTTAATAGATACTTTGCCGTCATCTTCGATTTCTGCATTTTCAAATCTTTTTATTCTTTCACGCCAGCCTTTTTCACCTATTGCTCCTGTTAGTGTAACTCTTATATTATCACCTGCATCTGGATCCACACGTGTAATTCCATGTACTGAATTCTTTTGTATCAAAATCAATCTGTTTGGTTTTGGACTAACAAAAGTACCAATACCTTTATCAATGATTGATTTGTATTTTTCTTTTTGTTGAAACATTTCCATTGGACTTTTTAATTCTGCATAACTATCATAATGTTTTGTACCTTCTTCTAATTCCATCCACTGAGAGTATTCTGGTACACTTCCCATTGGCAAAATCAATAAAGTAGAATCCCAATTAATATGCCACTCTTTATGAAGATAATATGTGTATGTTGTAAATCCTAAATCATTATGCCAAGGATTTTTAGCATTTACTGGATATGCATGACAACGTAATGCATAATCTTCAAATTCTCCGCCCTCTACATAATCTGCAATATGTTCATATTCTGTTAAAAATTTATTAAAATGTTCGAACCACAAATCACAATTATCACCAAAAGGATATTTGCTTTGCCAACGCTTTTGATTTTTATAATTAGGTCCATCAGTGTAGTGCCAGAATTTATCATCACCTTTTGTTTGTTGCCATTCATCTACTTGTACTTGATTTAGAATCTTATCTCTTACATCAAGAGGTAAAAAATCATCAACAACTAAACACTCTGGTGTTCTCATTACAACATTATACATAGCTTTCTCTTTCTCCGTTTCTACTTAAATCTAACGTGACACAGTGTAATCCACTGTCCCAGAAATATTTATGTCTGAAATCAAATGGTATCATTTCAACGCCATATTTCTTTAACTCACTTTCAATTCTTTTGTCATGACCATTTGTAATAATTGTTTTTTCATCAATACTAACTACATTTAAATCAAAAACTGTTTCATCAACATATCCTATCCAGTGAGATAACCATTTCTCTACTTTATCTTTATAAAAATGTTGAATTCTTATTTCATGAAACCAATCAGGCAAATCCCAAGGTGTTAAAATAATTTTATCCCAGTGTTTTAATTCTTTGGGAATATATTCTTCTTTCCATGTCATCAACAATCCTGGTTTGATGATTGCTAACATGCCATCAGCATGACCACACTCAGGTATTTCTATCCATTTTGTTTCACAACCTATATTTCTTTTTACCCAATCTAACCCTGTTCTTGTTCCTCTTGCCCCAAAATCACGTCCAGCTGGATCATGATAAGGTCTTGAATGAATTAAAGTATCTCCACATTTTATAATATTTGCGGCATGATACATTATCTGAGGTTCCATTGTCTCATAGTGTTGATACTGAGATTGCAATAAAGGTCTAGGCATTGCAATATAGTTTCTTCCTTCTTTATGTTTTTCTAACATTATATCTAAGAAGTAATCACTTTCAGTATATCTATTACAATCACCACCTATAGTATTGATAATAGTATCTCCATAAACTATATGATGGTCACGAGGACATATAGCAGGATATGGAAACTCTGATTTCCATTGTCTTGTGCTTTCAGACTGCAAAGGTATATTCTTTGGTCTGTGAACTTTAACACCTGCTGATTTAAATGTATCTGATAATTTTTGAAAATCTTGTTCTGTTTCTTCTAGTATCTTTGACATACTATCAACAAATTGTGTATCATCGAATTGTTCTAAAGACTTCGTATCATAAGTGGAGCCAACAATAACCTCTGTTAGCTTATCCCATTCTGTCCATATCATGTATTATCCTAATTAACTTCTAATATAATACTATTTATGCACAAAAAAAGGGAGCCTAAACTCCCTTTTAATTTTAGATAATTTGATAATTAATTTGGCCAAATAGTTGGTGTTGTAGCTGTATCTGTTATTGACCCATGGTCTTGTGTGTCAACTACTGCTAAATCGTTTACTGTTGAGAGATTTACATAACCACGTGTACCTGATGTAGCACCAAGTGAACCTCTATGTGTGGCACCTCTTGTTGGTAAATCATCTGCGGAGTCTGTAATTGAACCAAAATCGGCTAACTCTGCTAACCATATTGAACGTCTAATTCTTACTCTAGGGCCTGCGCCTGCATTGTTCCAGGTTACGCCACGATATTTGTTTGCCATTGTTTACTCTCCCTTAGTTGTATAAATGTATTTATCGCAAAGGTGGAAAAATAATACACTTATATAAAGTATATTGTAGATACTTATTATTGAGGATTTTTATTAGAAAGTGCCTTGCTTGCCACTGCACTTGCTCCAGCACGTGCCGCCGCGCCTTTGATGCCTTTCTTTAATAATGCACCACCGACTGCTTTCGCTACTGGTGCCAACACTGCTAATGGTCCTACTTCATCAACTTTGTCAGTACCTGCAAGTTTTCTTAGTCTTGCTAATTCTGGGCTTTCTTGTTTCATATCTTTATGAGGCTTTCCACATGAGTCACAAATAGGCTTTCCACAATCACAACCGCAATCACAATGTTCAGAACCTTCATTAGTTGATTCCATCATACCTAAATCAGATAATCTGTTTTCTAACCATTCTACTGGATCACCGTCTCTTGCTTTTTGTGTACCGTATGGCATTTCGTCTTGATAGTATCCAAATAAATCCATGTAAAGTTGTGAATCCATATCTAGTTCGCCAGTCGCTTTTACTTTTTCAGCGTCTTCTGGATAACTCATGAACATTGCTTTAACTTCATCTATTTCAGAACCTTCTTCTACAGATTCATTTGCTTTTTCTTTTTTATCTTTAGCCGCTTTTTTCATTGTTTCTTTTTTGTCGCCGTCACCATCGATATCAGCAAAGTCAGGCTTTGCTTTCTTTTCTTCTACTTTATCTTCTTTGTCATCTTTTTTATCGTCTTTTTTACCTTTTTTCTTATCTAGGTATGCTTGAAGACCTGGGTTAAGTTTACCTTCTTCTACTTCTTCAAACTCATTCATTAAAGATTCAAAGATTTCATTTTCATCTAAAGAATATTCTAATGGATTATCACCTCTTGAAGGTGCTTTGTCTAAACTTTTCTTTTGTTTTGGAATACTTTCGCCTGATTTTTTTGAGTAGTCATCTAAATCTAACTTATCGTTAGCTGGTGTTGGTTGATATTCGTTTTCTTCGATTGACTCTCCACAACCACATGATGAATCTTGCATACCTGCAAGTTGCATCATACGTAGAACTTCTTCTGGATGTTCTGTGCTTGTGTTTGAAGTAGTAACTGACTTTCCGTTATCATCAGTAACAGTTAAATTGTAATGCTTACTCATTTTTCATCTCCTGAGATAACAGAAGGACTTGATTTCTCATCTGTATCCATTTGTTCAGGTGCTGGGTCTCTTTTTTCTTTTGGACTTAATTCATTTTCTTTTGTTTCCATCTCTTTTGGAGTTAGAGACTTTAGAAAGTCATCAACAAAAGTACGACCATAGTTTTCACCATCATCTGATTTTGTTTCTTCTTCGGAAGTTAAAAGAGGTTCTTTGTCTTCTTTTTCTTCTTCCTCTGTTGGTTCCCAACCTTCTGGGTGAACTGCAACATGTGACAAATGCATACCTAATAAGTCTGCTAATTGTTGACGTAAGATATCGGCTGATACAGGATAACCTGTAATAACATCAATCTTTGAAACTTCTGAATTTTCTACTTCTTTGAAGAACATCGGATTTTTAGATACCGGTGTAGTAGATGTTTTAGACATATTTCTTAGGTCATATTTGCCTAGAAACTTTTCAATTCTATCTTCATCATTATTGTTTAATTCACAGCAAAAACGCATTGTGAATTTATGTTCTTTTTCTGATTCTGTCAAAAATTCTTTAAAACTTTTCATGTTGCTCTCCAACGTATATTCTTATTTATCATTTTTATGGATTTTTATTCTTTTTTGTCTGTTGCCTTGTCTGCTACCTTCTGTGCATCTGAAATACGCTTCAAAAGTTCATTTCTATCGATATTTAGAGTACCTTCCGCTGTAATTTCATCGTCTGACTTACTAATATCCCTGTCTTTTTGATGATCCAGCTTTGCTTTCTGTAGTTGTAGGTTAATCATACGTAATTTTCTGTCTACTTTGCTATCTTTAGCCTCTTTTGCTGTCTTTAATAGCTGATTCGCTGTCTCTAGTATCTTTGCACCAGCATGTACTTCAACATTCATACCTAATTGTAACATATCTTCAAATGTCTGTATTGCTTTAGCATGTATATCATCCATTTCTCTATCATGCTCATTCAAGTCTGTAACCATAGGCAGAGCGGCATCAATTTTTTCAGTATTTTCTATTTCTGCATTTAATAACTCTGTAATTTCTTTAGATTCTTCAATACTAGGTGTATTATCTTCTTTACTTTCATCTTCTTCGTTAGATGATATATTAAATGTTTCTTCTAATTTCTTTGTCATACGTTAATACCTTTCAATAATGTATTTATATTAACTTCTAACATTACTTTTTCTTTCTTTTAATAGGTTTAGGTTTTTTTGTGTTTTGATAGATATCACCTTCATTAAGAACACGAAAACGCATACCTCTTTTAGTTGCCCATTTAGTTGCCGCATCCCATTTTGCATAATTCTGTACAACTGCCATTTTATCAGTACGTCTTCGTGCAAGATCCGGCTTAGATTGTGTTGCAGGTTTTATTTCAACTAATTCTGCTTTCTTTTGTCCTGCTTTATCCATGTATACAATAACAAAGTCTGGCACATATGCTGTTACTTTACCATTAAGTGGGTTTTGATAAGTTATTTTACAAGGTTCACTAGCCCAAGCAACTACACTTGGGTTGTCATCACAGAAATTCATAAAAGTAAACTCCCAACTACTTCTAAAAGTTGGTTCTCCCTTGCCAGAATACTTCTGTGGGTTTTTTATAGTATATTTTCCTTGATGATATTTTTGTCTCATTTAAGAATAGCCCTTGCGACATATTTATTTGGTTTCAGAGGTGATACTTTCCCTGTTTGATATCCAAATCGCAAAGCACTATTAACTACAAATGAACCTAAGTCATTTAAGTTTATATCGTTATTGACTTCATTAACTAAATTATACGGACTTACACCATAGGACCTTGCTACATTGACCAATTCTCTAGCAAATACATTTGCTTTTTCATCTGTAAAGCCTTTCTTTACTAATTTTGCTTTTAGTACGTCAATATCGAATGCCATTATCTAATACCTTTTGTAAGATTCTTTAATACGTTAATATTTGATTGTGCAGAGTTTAATGTAGCTGATGTTGAATTTGATGATATATTAGAAGGAACTGTAGTTGTTTGTATTTGTCCTCCACTGGCTGTACCTGCATTTTTAATACCGTCTCTTATTAAATCACCTGCTATACCAAATCTACTTTGTGATGTTTTGCTAAGATTTTGTAATGTACCTATACCTGAGTTACCTACAATACCTTGAGCCGCTGAATTTCTTATATTACCCCAATTAATTTTACGCCCATTGAAGAATGCATTGACTAATTCATTTTTTATGGCACCTCCAAAGTTACTACCGCCATATGTGCCTGTGCCACCGTCATATGTATTACCTAAATTAGCAAAATCTGCCACTTGAGGATACTTTGTTTCTGGAACAAAAGGATCCCTAAATCTAGGTTCTGTAGGAACTGCTTCAATAAACTGATGTCTTGATTTTGCTTCTTCAAATTCTGCTTCTGCTATTTCATTTTGTGCATCTAATACTGATGAAAACCCTTCAAGTTGTTCTGCGGTGAATTGTTGATTAGGGTCTATACCATCTTTTCTTCCTAACGTAGATAAATTATTCATTTGTGTTGCATTATATAATTTAGCTAATTCATCTTGTTTTTGTTTATTAATTAAATTGTTTTGTGCAGTAAATTTTTGCCTACTATCTAATGATTTTTGATATGCTTCATTTGTACTTGCTACAAAAGTCTCAGTACCATCAAACTTATTAGGTTTAATTAAATCATTTAATTTATCATTTAAAAATTCTGTTTTAAAAGTTGAATAATCACCACTTTCTATTTCACTTATTGCTGTTTCTAAATCATAAGGAAGACCATCAGTCATCCAACTAGGGAATGGTACATCATCTGATACTGTAGAAAATACAACGTTTTCTGGTTGTAAGGACATTTCAATAGTTCTAAGTTGACTATCTGAATAATCACTAGGACTAAATGTTATATTTGTAACAAGTGGATTTACTAATTCAATTTTTTGTATGCCACCGCTTCTAGGAGCACCTGTTGGGAATTCTCCTTGTGCTAACGGATCATCTGACCCATCAATATTACCAAAGAAGTGAAAGATAACAACTTTTTCAAAACTTTGATGAAATGGTTTTCCTTTTTGAGAAAATTTTCTACCTTGTGCATTCAAATCTCTTAAACTATTTTCTATGTTTGATGTATCTGTACGCATTTGACCATTTTTGAAAAACTGATTGTATATACCCATAGCAAATGTGAACATATCACCATTGACTACATCATACATTGATAATTGTACTTCTGGAAAATCTACACGTGTTGGTACATATACACGCTTACCATATCTATCGATAGGTTGTGTAGTTGTGGCTACTGATACACCACTTACTGCTTTTGCAAATTTATTAAATGGAAGTCTAGTGCCTGACATTGTTCTTCCGTTGATATCATGAAATTCAACGTAGAACATATCTCCCGTTTTGGGAGCAGAGGTAATGGGTCCGACGCCGCCGAACCCAAACCTTTTTCTAGCATTGGCATTATCTTGTATTAAGATATTGCCTTGTTTATTTTGACCAGCCTGTTTTGAAGTAGCCATATCAGCTTACCCCGAATTAACCAAGAATACTAGAGTTGTTAGTAAATGTAGTATCTGGCATGATTTCAGTATCAGTGAATACAGCGTTATCGTACTGTAGTGTTAGTGCGATAGTCACTGGATCTGAAACTGAGTAATCAGATTGAGAGTAGTCTGCATTCTGAACAAAACAACCTTCTAGTTGCCATTGTTCGTTAGGGTTACCTGAGTTACCGTCTAAGATTTCAATTAGAGTAGAAAACTTATAGTTAGTACCTGCCGCCGGACCAGCTTGATTTCTGTGGTTCAACTGCGATTGTACTTGTCTACCAACTAGTTTAGTTAAGTTGTTTGCGATATCATCACGTAAAGTAATTGTGATAGGTTCCCATGTGTGTTTGCCCATCATATACATACGTGAGTTATATGAATCTACTGGTATTGATTCGTGTGTAATTTTTGGTCTAGTTACGTTCATAACTTGTCTTGTGAACTCAGTAGTGTTAGTTGCTACACCACCGAAACCTGCAACTTGAACACGGAAACGATAATTCAGTTTTGGCTGTAGAATACCTGAGCCAGTAACTGTATCACCGGAATCTGTAGGTACACCGAAATTATTTAATGTTCTTGCCATTGTTTTGTCTCCTAAAAAGTTTCGAAACTTCGTTTATAAGAGTATTTATCAATAATGTTAGGAATTAAAGTTGTAGTTAATAAAAAAGCCCCTTATTTCTAAGGGGCTTTGATAAATTTATTGTTTTCTCTGCTATTATGCTAGAGATTCGCCTGTATTTCTGATACGTAGCGGAAT
>Ga0160423_10005835_pt1 | contig 9999 bp, 6 predicted proteins | sample CRUFie14St8metaG_FD_108191 | JGI IMG/M metagenome (GOLD analysis project Ga0160423, IMG submission 108191) | Marine microbial communities from the Costa Rica Dome - CRUD Field 142mm St8 metaG | ecosystem: Environmental > Aquatic > Marine > Oceanic > Photic zone | place: Costa Rica: the Eastern... | reverse complement strand
GCCAATATTTTGGAAACAGGTATCAAGGTAATTGACTTGATTTGCCCATTCATCAAAGGGGGAAAAGTTGGTGCGTTTGGTGGTGCGGGGGTTGGCAAAACCGTTGTGATCATGGAATTGATCAATAACATTGCAAAAGCACATGGCGGATATTCAGTTTTCGCTGGGGTAGGGGAGCGTTCCCGAGAAGGAAATGACCTTTATCAGGAAATGTCAGAAGCAGGTGTTATTAACCAAGATGATATTTCCAAATCAAAGGTTGCCTTGGTCTACGGGCAGATGAATGAGCCTCCTGGTGCTCGTATGAGAGTAGCTCTCTCCGGTCTTTCCATGGCTGAATATTTTCGTGATGAAATGGGCCAGGATGTTTTGCTTTTCGTGGATAACATTTTCCGCTTCTCTCAGGCAGGATCAGAAGTTTCCGCATTGCTTGGTAGATCTCCTTCCGCAGTTGGTTATCAACCGACACTTTCAGAGGAGATGGGTAATCTTCAGGAACGCATCACTTCCACAAAAAAAGGATCAATTACCTCCTTCCAGGCAGTTTATGTCCCTGCTGACGATTTGACCGACCCTGCTCCTGCCAATACATTTGCCCACTTGGACTCTACTATTGTTCTTGAACGATCGATTGCTGAGCTTGGAATTTACCCGGCAGTAGATCCCCTCTTTTCGGTTTCGAACGCTCTTGCTCCTGAAATTGTTGGCGAGGAGCACTTCCAGGTGGCTCGTCGTGTACAGGAGGTTCTTCAGTCATACAAAGATTTACAGGATATCATTGCCATCTTGGGTATTGATGAGCTTTCCCCAGATCAAAAGCAAACCGTTTTTCGCGCTCGTAAGATTCAGAAATTTCTGTCCCAACCTTTTCATGTGGCAGAGGTATTTACTGGCGTTGCCGGTCAGTATGTTCCTGTCAAAGATACAATTCGTGGATTTAAAATGATCCTCGATGGTGAACTTGATGAGGTTGCTGAAAATGATTTCTACATGAAAGGTGGGATCGATGGAGTAATCGGAGAGGATAATACTTCCTCTTAATCATGGCCCAGTCGCTTATAAGGCTAGAAATTGTTACTCCTGGGGGTGTTGTTTATTCCGAGGAAGTCGAGCATGCTGTAATTCCTACTGCCAACGGAAAAATTGATATTCTTCAACATCACGCACCACTTATAGATAGGCTAGTGCCTGCTGATGTTAAAGTTGTAGATAAGGACAATAAGACTGATTATCTGGCAATTGGTGCTGGATTTGTTGAGGTATATGCTGAAAAGATTTCAATTATTACAGACCAAGCAATTCTTGTTGACGAAGACGATCAAGAGCAAATAGATGCTGCGATTAAACGTGCAGAAGAGGCCCTGGAAGAAGGAAAGAAGAGCAATATTGACGAAGCTCAATTACAACTTCTCGAAGCTGCTGCTAAATTTGAACAAGCCCGCAAAATTGCCGTAGGCAAGAGTCGTTAAATCTAACTTCAAAATATTAACGAATTTGGATTAAAATTACTATTTTAAGAGAAAAGTTTAATATTGATCAAAAGAAGGCATTTCTTTAAATTCGATAAAATGAATTTTAACCCTTCAATATTATTCTTAATCCTAAGTTTTGTTCTTACAGGTTGCTTTAGAACTGCCCAGCAGAGTTCTCTTCCATTTGATAAGTCTTCTTCTGATAACATACCTGTCACTTCAGATATAGATTTATCTGGGAAGTCTAAAGGGAAGAGTTCTCATATTAAAATATTGGGATTGATATCCCTTGGTGATACAGGGCATGCCTCATATGTGAATGATTACATCGATGCTACAAACAATCATGACATTTATAAGTCTAAATCCTCGGCAGTTTACAATGCCCTTCAGGGAAAGTCAGATACATTCTTATTTGATCCGCAATTCAGAACAAAGGAAAAAAACTTTCTCTTGTTCAAGACGACTAGTACGGAAGTTTCTGGACAGTTGGCGACAAAGAGTAATTATCGACAAGTAAAAAGATTTAACACAGATAACACGGATACAGTTCCCTTAGAACATACTTTTACGATTAGTAGAGGCGGCAGACAGTCTTCTACAATTACTGCATCTAACGAAATTCCTGCACATGTTACCCAAAGCATTTCTGTGATAGACGCCAATGACGGAATTCAAAATGTCAGTGTCAGTAAATCAAACTCTCTAAATCTAAATTCTCTTCAAACATTGGAAAACAAGTTGCGTGCAAACAGACTGGAACTTGAATCACTTCTCAATCAAAATAATGAATAGAGGTTTATAAATTCATAACTAATCTTTTATTTAAATTTTCTTGATGTTGTAGTTTCTATAATAAAACTACCATTTCATCGTTTTAAGCAATGTCCTATTATGATGGTAATATTATTTTTGCTTTAATTGTCTCAAGTTATCTTGATTCCTTTGGAATTATAAATTTAACAAAATTTGTCATGGGCCCATGGCTCAGCGGTTAGGGCAGGGTATTCATAACGCCAAAGGGGTGTTTTAGCCCGGTTTACCCCAAGTCCTCTTGGGTTATCAAATAACTGTAAATTAAGGGTTTACACAAAACTACTTGTTATCCCGAGTCATCCGGAAACATCCCATTTTTGCACATTGGGTTACTAATTTGGGTTACTAAAAATGAACCAGCAAAACATTAAAATTTTGTATATCTGCTGTTTGTGGAACATATAATTTTGCTGAAAATACCAAAGAAATTCCTGATCCTATCTATACCCAATTAATTTACCAAAAAGACTCTTTCTAAACATCAATTTAAAAACAGTAATCAAACTCGCAGGTAATCTTTCTCCGTTTTTATAATTGATGAGGACTGAACCATCTTCATCAAAAAACCGGACTGTTCCATTTCCGTTAATCAAATTGGTTTCCGTACATTTCTGTCCGCCTTCAATCCAAACCTCTGCTTCCAGTAGTTTGCCATCTTTGTACAAGAAAACATATTTCCTCCCCTTGGGTAAAAAACTCTCTACTTTTTTTTGACCATTTGGGTATAAGTGTTCTACTTTTTTCAAGCACCCGTCAACATAGCGCGATAAAATTGAAGTTTGTTCATTTTCGCAAAAACTTTTCTTTACCACTTCGTTCGTATGAATTTCTTGATTTAAGCAATCTCCATCATTGCTTTTCATCATATCATCCCAAGTTAGCAACTTACCTTGATTTTTTGAGTGAATCATAGCATCCGTCAGTTTTTCTAAATTTCCACCTGACAAGCATACACATTCCAACTGATCTATTTTAAATGGGATACCATGTGATTGACAGCGTACAGATGAATCAAAAATGATTTTAGGATTCACTCCACGTATTCGCATTGCGATAAGATTTGGATAGCTCATATTCAAATCCTTCGATCTAAAGCTTTTAATAAGGAGATAATCCTTCAGGATTGTGATTAAAAGAGCAAATCCTACGATAGAACAAACTATTGTTATTAAATAGAAAGTAAAAGAGTTCATTTTAAAATATATCCTAAATTTTAGCTTATAAGGAATTTACAGCAGTTTGTGGGACCACCTTATAAGGGGCGTAACATGATAAGTTAATATTTTTATTATTTATATCATTCATGTCATGATGTAAAACTTAAGAACATATACTGAAACTCCCTACATTAGGAGACTCATAACGCCCAAGGGGTGTTTTAGCTTGAATTATCACGAGTTCTCTTGAGCAATCAAATTGCTGAAAAAGACTGGTTTAAAAGAATCTAGTTGCTATCTCAAGTCATCCCGAAAAAGGGTTACAAAAGCATTTTTGGGGTTGCAAGAAAAAAGCCTGTGGATCAGTATTTATCAACTAAAGGGCCCGTAGCTCAGCGGTTAGAGCAGGGGACTCATAATCCCTTGGTCCTCGGTTCAAATCCGAGCGGGCCCACCATTTTATGTGGATATTTTTTATCCATTTTATTATTTTCTTTTCTCTGGGCATGGAGTCTTCTTACATTAATTAACTATACTCCATGAAAACAATACTTGCAGAAGAAAAACAACAACAACTAGGCATAGGTTCTGGATATAATTTAGGATCCTCAGAATACAAAGAACTCGTTAATTATGCTAATCTCAAACTGGCCACACTTGGTTTACCTACTGTCGGAGATCAGAGCGACAACCCTAGTTTGAGACTAAGTGGTTCTCTCGTTAAAGAATATCGTGAAAAGGTACGCTTATTACGTGGGTACTTATGTCCAGCAGATCGTAGAATACAGGATTTCCTCACCAAGATACTTGGCACTGACCGTCCGAGTCTTCCCACTGAGTCCTTCGTTTTAGATCGTCACGGTCTTGCACGGGTTACCTCTTTACCCAGGGATGGTTATAATTTTTCCTCTTCAATTATGGAGTCAAAGAGGATTGCTCAAGGAGTTCTTCATAATCCCGCAAGTGACCGCAGAACCACGTCAGGAGTCTTTCATGTTGCCGATGTAGGACTGCCTGCCGCTGATGATAAAAAAGTTGTTCCTTTAAATGCAGCCAAGGAATTGCTTCGCATTGCCTTAAATCCACCACAGGATGACATGATCTTCCCTTTCTCTTCTGGAGAAGAAGATCCGGCCAAGTGCTGGGTTTCTCTGATGCTTCGCCCTGTCGTATGCCCAGCAGTGGAAGGTTATATTAGGGAGAAATCCATGGAAGTTAGGTTTTTTGCTCCTGGTGGGTGCGTTGCAAATCTGGATTTTGTGGAAAGTATATTCGGCAATGGAGGAGATCCCTTTCTAGCCGAAAATGATGCCGGTTTGGATATTGAACATTGGACCGGGCACACGGGATGCGTCTTTGTCGCTCCCCATTTGGCAGGCACTCCAAAACAAATTTTGAATCTGCCTTCTAAAGCAAATGCTTCCGAAAGAGAAATTCGTGACGGAATGTTTTATGAACATCCTGATGAACTTTACAACGATGGGGGTGCTTTTAAACTTACCTTTCGGGATACTTCTGGTCTTGTTGTTACAGTTATCGCAGATAATTATTTTGGGTACTGTAAAAAAGAAGTAAAAACTCAGGTAAGTTTCGCTGCCAATCTCTCCGGACTATCTGAAGAGGAGCATGCAGGTGGAGCGGTGGTTTTCCCCAGTTATGATTTGGGTGAAGAGTTTGACCCTCAAGCTATTTTGCCTTCCACGCCACATACATTTGATGACACGCTGGATACACTTGGTATATCCAAGGAACTAGCTCTTGAAGGAGTTTATTGTGATCCCCAGTTTCCTTCGATTGTATTTTTACCAGAAAATGCAAAGTTTAGTCTGCGCGAACAATCGATTTCATGGACTTATCAAAATGATTCCAAAACCATGTCCTTGATTCCAGATAATTCATATGTACTGCCATCAGGTTACAAAGTTGAAATGAAGGTTGTTGAAAATGATGGACCATGGAAATTGGTGGGAACGGTAGGGGAGGGTTTTCTTTGCCACAAGCCATGTACAGTGTCGGGTGGTGGTAAATCAGAAATCTCAAAACCACTGACTGATGCCATAGTCTGCGGCCCTGTGTTCATTGCCGATTGGGATGGTGACATGAAACTTGCCCGTGAAGTAATTGATAAGGATTACTCGGATAGATTCTTGGACGCAGTGAAAGGAAACATCAGAAACCGTTCTATTCTCGATCCAGACCGTTCTCTTGGTTCAGTAATTAAACTTCTTACCCCTTCCAAGTCTCTCTATAATCAAGATTTTAATGAATGGTTGGAAACAATACCGCAGCGGGTAAAAGATTTGGTCCTTATTATAAAACGAAGATATCGAACTGAATGGGAAGATGACTGGGAGAAATATTTCAGCGTTGATTCCGTCAATGGACAACCCGCTAATGAATTGAGGTTTAAGGGTGAAAAATTGATTACTAGGCTCTTGCGTGTAGGTTTTGATAAAAACGGTTCGTGGAGACTTTTTGCCTTACGGAAAGATTTTGTTCCCGCTGGAAAAATCTTAGCTGAAGACGATATTACTGTTTCTACAGTTGCTCCCCTTCATTTACTAAATGAAATAGGACCGGGAACCTTTAAGGAGTCAGCCAAGTTTGTACACAACTGCGAATATCGACTATTTCAGCGTCCAGATGACGCAATTCATCGAGGCTTTGATAAACAAACGGAAAAAGATCTCTCAAGGTCCGGAAACTTTATTAGCAACTTTCAATGTCTGGATGAAAAGGATGCGAAGGAACAAATTTCCAAAACACTAAGTTTTGAGAAGTACACAGACCCTATGCGGGATCTAATTTTATCATCCGCTGAAAAGCAGGGGGAAGAAAGCCAATTTGTTTCTTCAGCAAACCCACGGATAGTGGATGGAAAACCAACCAAAAACCCAAGATACCTGCAGACAAGACCTGACTTATTCGATCCAAAGTCTGTTTATCTCGCTCTTGCTGGAACCCGCTTGCGCAGAAAATTAAGTCATAAACATTCCGTTCTTTATCCAGTTAGGTCTGTTCTGCCTGGTCGTCGTAACAATCCTGCTGAAGATAATGGTAAAATACGACCACTATGTTGCTTTGCTCCCATACATTATCTGGAACTCCCTGAGCTTTTTATAGATTTTATTGTTTCAGTAACGGGTAAATCTCCATCGACAACTGGAGCCGGTTCAGAAGGTGCACTTACCAAAGCTCCATTCAATGCAGTTCTTCCGATTCATGATCTTAATGCCGCCCTTGTTTCTTATGCTTCTACTGGACAGGGTGCATTTGTTACCTCTGCCGGATACATTGGACCGAAGTATAAAGTGGCTCACGATGTTAGTTTGTTGATTCCCGAGATATGGAGCCGACTTAGAGATTATGAGAATGATCCACAGGATATGATAGATAAAGGATACTTGGAAAAAGTACCCGAGCTCTCTTATAAAGGGAATGAGTTACCCACGGAATATCTTGGTTTTCGAATAACTCGAAGATTCGCTCACCAATTTTTGGGGAGAATCTTTACCGACCCTGTTTCAATATTCCCTGAGGAAATGCTGAAACCAGAATTACAGGATGAGGGTCAGTATGCAGACAGTTTACTCAATTTAGTGGAGGCAGGAAAAATTGTGGCATCGAGATATTTCGAGGATGGTTGCGTCGAATGTGCGTGCCCGCCCCTAAAAGCGCTTCTTGAAATTATGGCTAAGGGAAGTTGGGAAGGAAAAGGCCTAAAAGACATTGAGTTCAGAAAGCTTTTTGAGCCTGAATCAATTCTGAAGAGCGAGTGGTACCGTCAAAGGCTTGAAACACGCATTGATGTTACCCAGAATTACTGGCGGGGTAGGGTAGAGTACTTGGAAGAATTCCTAAAAGATCACATCAACCGTGAAGCATCTGAAAGATTGGGTATTCAAGAAAGACTGGTTTTCGCTGAGGATGCACTTTCCGAGTTGGAAAATAAATCAGAGGCAATTTCAAGAATTCATGGATGTTTGGGCACTGATCCAAGCATATATAAATAAATTTTCAGTATAAATTATAATCAAGCTTATGCTTTAGACGGATCTCTCCTTGTAAGTCACGAATACTTATTTCCACAGATGGTTTCTTCCCGGACCAATTTATTTCTATAAGACCAAAATTTTCGTTAAAATATTTTTCACCAATTCGGTAAATATTTTTTTCGGAATTTGGTCTTTGTCTTTGGTTCATGGCACTAGATGTCACATCCAAAAGAGGAAAACCGTTAGCTAAATCCAATTGTGAAATTTCTGCGGAATGTCTGTCTCCGCTAATTACAAGACTCGATCCTTTTGTTTTCTCCAAAAGGTTTAAAAGGCGAGCTCTGTCTTTTGGAAAATTTCCCCAAGTTTCCCAGCCATGATTGGAAGATAATACTTGTATGCTAGATGCTATTATTCGAAGATCCGCAGGAGTTTTTAGTGATTTTTCGAGCCAGTTCCACTGTTCGATTCCAAGAAGTTCTGCATTTTCTGAATCATCTGGCTCATAAGGACCGTTCCCATCTTTTCTTTTCACGGCCCGCTTAAGAGAAGTTCGAAAATACCTAGTATCCAATAAAATAAACTGTACACGCTTACCATCAGGACCCAAGATAATACTATCATAGATTCCCGGAGTATTCCTTCTAATTGAATCTTTAGGTTCTTTCAAAAAATCAAGAAATATCTGCTGGGATTCTGCCTTGGGCCTATACTCCAAACCCGCATCATTTTCACCATAATCATGGTCATCCCAGACAGCTAAAAGTCGGCAACTTGAACGTAGTTTTTGAAATCCTTTAATAGAATTAAATTTGTTCCACTTTTCCTTAAGTTTAGTCATATCACGGGTATCCCCGTAAATATTGTCTCCCAATAATACAAAAATATCCGGCTTTAGATCAATTACACTTTGCCATACCGGTTGGGGTCTCGTTTCTTTAAGACAGGAACCAAAAGCAATTGAGGTAATTGGTTTGTCTCCCGCACAATAAAACGCAGAAGGAAAAAATAAAATAGAACAAAATAAACTAACTTGGACTAATTTTTTAAATAAATTTAATAAGCCCATAACTTTATTTATAAATGTAGATCTGCAAACTTGAGATACTGTTTCCAGTCATAGTCAGTCACATCATGCCTACCGTTCCTTATATGATATCCTATTCTTCCATGAACAGGTTCGTTAACTGAAGGTTGCTTGATTGCTCCCAATCCGTAGCCAAATAGTCTGTAAATTGGTTCAGCACCAAGTGCGGAAAGAAATTCGCCCCGAGGATCTGCCCAGAGGTCTCCTTCGGCGGAAGCAATGTAAACGGGTCTCGGTGCCGCGAGGGCAACCAGCATATGTTGGTCAACCGGACATCCATCTTCGTTGTCATTATATTTTTTATAATTATCGCAAAACCAGTGAGGGAAAGATGTATTGATTCTTTTAACAGTTTCACCAAATTTTCTACGACTCAATGCTGCCCCACCGCATCCTGAATTGTTTGAGATAACCATAGCAAAACGAGGATCTACAGCACCTGCCCATAAGGCGGTTTTACCAAGTCGTGAATGGCCCATTACGGCTATTCTCTGCGAATCAATAACAGGATCTGCTTCGATATAATCCATACATCGGCTCAACCCCCATGCCCAACCGGCAATGGATCCCCATTCTGTTGGTTCCCTATTTTTTTCTGCACTGGAAGAAAATAGCCCATGGACTCCATTTTGGAAGCTGTCGTCAAAATCAGGGTCAATTTCTCCATAATAAACAGTGGCAAACATATAACCATGGTCGATAATCTGCTCGATTGACCACCTCGAACTTGAAGATCCCCGATCTTCTTGCCTTGCCTGATTATTCTTTATTCCATTTCGGTTTCGGACCCATGATTCGGTAATTTTTATGGCGGGATCATTGTGCACGGTGTGATTTCCATGAAAATTTATGGTAAGAAATCCAGGAACAGGTTTCTTGGTGCCGACTGGAGAGTATATCAATAGATTAATTTCTAAAGCTTTATCATCCTTGCAGAGTTTTATTTGGATTTGTTTCCGCTTCGCTTTACCACCCAGTGCGTTCGTATCTTTCTCAAATTCCTGAAACTCTATGTGCTTAGGCTTTCCAGGCGAACGCCCATATACTTCTTTTTCAAACAAGCGTAGAATTTCGGGTCTTCTCTTTTCGGTCCAAACCATGGAGTCTGTAACCGTAGAACCATCTTCACATACTAAAGGATTTGGCAAGGTGTAATGCCTTACCTTTTGTTCATCATATAAATACCCTTTCGGCTGTGCACTCGCAGCATTCAAAGTTATAAAAAACAGTAAAAATAATACAAAGCCGTTTCTAGAAAATTGACAGGTAAACATAGACCTATCTTATGCTTGCCGACTCTTGGCAAAGCAAGGAAGTAAAACTCTTCACCAAATAAGTTAGGCAGCCAGTTTGTTCGACTGCGAAAGAATATCCTCAAGGATTTGATCCCTCAAATGCCTGGCTTCAGTAAGATTTCTTGTTTTAAGAGAACGACGAATTCTTTCAGCAGTTACCGGTGTTGGGTATATGGT
>Ga0160423_10005834_pt1 | contig 10001 bp, 12 predicted proteins | sample CRUFie14St8metaG_FD_108191 | JGI IMG/M metagenome (GOLD analysis project Ga0160423, IMG submission 108191) | Marine microbial communities from the Costa Rica Dome - CRUD Field 142mm St8 metaG | ecosystem: Environmental > Aquatic > Marine > Oceanic > Photic zone | place: Costa Rica: the Eastern... | reverse complement strand
TTTTTGTTTCTGTTAGTTAGTTTCTTAATAACTTTACCAGTGCCTGCAATCACACCTGTAAACAATGCACCTTCTGTACCAAACTTAACCCTGTTTAATAGATCTGTTAATGGATCATCTGTCTCTCTGTCTATTTCTGTAGGTCCACCAATCAAATCACCAAATGTACCGATCTGTTCTACGTCACCAACAAAAGTTGCTTCACCAATACCACCTCCTAATGCACCACCAATAAATCTGTTTGTCTTACCTTTTGTATTTAATGCTAATACATCGTCAGCTAATTTTTTTACTTCACCTGTAGGCTTAAAATATTTACCTCTGTTTGCAGCTTTCATTGCATCAACTGCAATCTTAGACCCTATTCTAAAACCAGCAGTAGCAGGTATGCCTATGTTAACCAACGCTTCTGTTATCTGACCAGCTACGGTTGCCTCTGCTTTTTCATCTAATGTTGTAAGATCATCAAAGAACGCTTCTACTCTGGCTGCTCTGTTTTGATCAACACCTAAATCCAATAACGTTGCACCTAATGAAAAGAAACCTTTTGGTATTGCAAGAAGACCAGAACCTACACCTGCTAGTATAGATTCAATTGTGCCTACTTTATTATTCTCGCTTGATTGAGCTATTAATTCTCTTGCGGAAGCCATGTGTTACCCCAAGTCTTTGATTTTATCTAAATCTACCGGAAATACAGTACCACCTTTAATTTCAAAAGCTTTTTTATTTACTACATATAGCCCATCATCTAAGGTGCTAAAGTTTTCTTGTAGATAACTTATCTCATCTTTATTTTTATTATTCTTTTGCCATTTTTCAAACTTATCATCTGGGAAAGTATAATCAACATCTCTTCCAAAACCTCGTAACACTTGTTCTAACGTATTACTTGTCACTATAGCTTTACCATCTATTGTAGCTTGTGACATAACATCAGCAGCAGACGGCCCTTCTAATTTTCTTTTTCCAAGAGCTATTTGAGTTTGTTTGTATTCTCTGTCTATAGCAGTATCTGGATCAGCTCTCTTAATATCTTTTTCAATCTCACCTTTAAGAACTGCAGCATCAATTTGTTTTTTAAGATCAGCAGATTTATCTAAGTTTTGAGATATTGCCTGTATAATTCTATTTTGTAAATTACCTGATCTAATAGAGCCTTTAAGATCTGCACCTTCTTCAGATACAATCTTACTAGCATCAATCAATGAATCATAGACAGCATCTTTATTCATCTTATCTATGCCCATTAGTTTGTAATATTTATCTTTTGTTTCTTGAATTCTAGCTTCGTTTATCTGTTGTTTTTCTGCATCAGATTTTACAGTTGTGCTTCCAGCTTGACCTGGTTTAGTTGTGCCAGTAGTTGTATCACCTATTACTGTGGATTTTTTATCACTACGTTTTAATCCGGTGCCGTCTTCTTTTGTTGGCACTTCTTCTTTTTTAGTAAATGGGTCTGCAAAAGGTATGACAGCATTAGCGTATGCTCTTAAAGCATCTGGAGTCATTTTAACTGCACCCACACCACCCTTACCAATTAATTCAGTTGCTATACCTGCTGGAGCTAATAGTGATGCTGCAGTAAAAGGATTTTCTCTTATAGCCATACCTAATCTTTTAGGATCGCTAAGAGCTTTAAATAAACCAAGTCTTGTTGTTTCTGGTTTAACAGGCGTAAATTGTGGGCCGCCCGGTTTTTTAGGTAAAACTTTATCAGCGTCTTTTACAAATTTTGTTGTGTCTCTAAATCTACCACTGGTTAAAAGTCTCATAGGATTTATTCTTGAAAAAATTCCTGCACCTTGTGCAACTGGTCTAAGCATACTACCAGCTCTTAAACCTGACAATAATAAAGGTAAAAATTGCACTGCATATTTTTGACGACCGCTGGCATCTCTTGGTGCGAAAGGACTACCAACAGTATTGATAGCTTGTGGTTCTTTCATACCATCCATAATACCCTCTTTGATAGGGCCACCGTATCTGAACATTGGTCTATTTAATGGTCTCATATCTTACCTAAATTTTCCAAACAATCCGCCGATACCTAATGCTGTACTTAGAGCTGTAGAGAATGGACTAGGGGTTGCAGGTGCTTGGAATTGTGGTCCTCCCACACCTCCAGCAAGACCTGTAATTCCTGCTCCAAATCTATCTAATCTAGTAAATGGTTCAAAGGCTGCTGTCTGTGCTGCCTGTTGATCAGCCGCTAATCGTGATTGTTCTAATCCTTGTCTAAAAGCACCAAGCTGACCTAAGTTACCCACATCTCCAGCTAGATTTTGTCTTTGGAAATTAGATAATCCAAACTGTTGACCAGCTAAACCTGCTTGCTGAGCTGCTAATGCTGCTTGTTGATTTGCTAATCCAGATCTTTGAGATCCTAATGCTTGTTGTTGTCCAAATGCTTGACCTCTTCTTGCTACGGCATCTGCAAAACCTTGTTGTCTTAATTGTGCTTCAAGTCCTGCTCTACCTAATGCAGTGTCAGCCATAAACTGTCCTTCTAATGCACCTTGTCTACCACCACCAAACGCGCCTTGTGATAACGCTGCATCTGAAATCTGTTGCATACCACCTTCTCTTGATAAATCAAACTGTCTTAATGATTCGTCAATGACTGCTTGTTGATACGGTGATGTAAATGCTGCGATTGATCCAGCCCCGGTCCCTGCTCCCGTGCCCATGAACTGTCCAAGTCCAGAAATATCTTGTCCTACTTGTCCAAGTGTTTGTCCAACCTGTCCAAGCGTTTGTCCCCCTTGTGTTACAGCTTGTTGAGCTGATGTTAAGAAAGGTTGAAAAGAACCAATACCTTGTGTTGCAAGATTAATAGCCTGTGTCTGTAATGGGTCTTCTCCAGCAACAAATTGACGACCTGTAAATGCAGTTGTATCTATAGGTACAGATGTTGCTGCCGTTAATTGTTTGGCAAAATCTTTTCCCGCTTCTTGTAAATAATCTGGTAATGCCATTATACTATTCTACTCTCCAATTGTTGTGCTTGATCAAACATTGCTTGTGCAGGATTTTCTTTACCCTGGGACTCTTCTGATATAGTACCACCTGCTTCTTGATTGTCCATCATATTTTGCATGACCTTAGCGCCCTCGTCTATATCGCCTCCGCCTGCATTTCTTACAGCGTCCGCTGTAAATACAAATTCATTCTTGCTAAGTCTAGCTGGCACATCGTCCGCTCTCTCCTCGGCTCCTATTGGCACAAAGCCACCTTCTCTATAATCTTTTTCCATACCGCCTAGGTCCATAATACCACCCTCTGCTCTTTTGTTTAAGTTTCTTATCAGGGCTTCCTCTGTCGATTCATACGGTCTCGTTTCAAATTGAGATGTAGGTGTAAATTTATCTGAGCCTAATTTAGCACCAGAAGCTTTAATGCCTCCTTCTTGTAATCCTATCATAGCGTCATCAAAATCTTTTATGTAGTAAACACCGTCGTCAAATTCTGCTATGCCTTCGTCTACTAGTTGATCTAAAACCTTTTTTCCTTTTCTGCTTTTAGCAGTAATCATAGTATCCATACTTGGACCTGTATCAATAGCATCATCGTATGACGTTTGTATTTCTACATCATCTGTCATTCTAGATAATTTTGTCATAATATTATTTTTTAAATTCTTCATAGCACTACTTGCTTTTTGTAACATACTCATTACGCCACCACCAACTCTATATCCTACTCTACCACCATCAGCATATAATTGTTTTGCTGCAGCTTCATAAGCCTCTGATTCAGACATACCTCTTTCCATAAAATAATCAGCAAGATCTATTAATTTTTGTGCTTTCTCTGTATCAGTCATTACATCACCGCCATTATCGTATCCTTCTCTTGGTATGTCAGCTAATCCACCACCGGCAGCAAGAAAAGGTTGTTGTACAAATCTTTGTTGTGGCATAAAAAATAAACCGGAAGCTGCAGCTGAAGCAGGATCTTGATAAAATTGTCTAGCTTGATTTCTAATATCAGCTACCATTGGTTGTATTCCTGAAACAGGTACACCTTCATCTATGTCTTCTTCATCATCGCCCATAAAAAATGGTGCAGCAACTGCTGTAGCTCCTAAACCTAATAACGCAGCTGTCCCTGGTTTGTTTCTTATAAATGAACCTATCATTCTTCCAATACCACCAGATCGGGTAGCCATTGGTCCTTCCATTAATGGGTTTAAAAATCCTGTTTTTAATCCACCAAAAAAAGGTCTTGCAAATCCTGCACCAAACTTACCCCCAGCAAAAGGACCTAGTCCTCCTGCATAAGCACCTAGTCCAGCTAACAAAGCGGCCTTACCTACTGGTGACTTAACAACTTTCTTTACAGCTTTTTTAGCTTTTCTTACAATCTTACCTAAAAAATATCCTTGTCTTGGTTCTTCGAGTGTCATTAGTCCACCCATATTACGAAGTTGTCTTTCCATATTCATCCTTGAAATTGCCATATTTTATCCTCTTTATCGCCTTTTTCTCCTATAATCAATACTTCTATCCTATTAAACTATATGCGTTTTTTGGTAAAGAAAGAGGAGTTCCTTCTTGTTTATTTTGTTCTATATCTTGTTTCATTAAATCTATCATTTGGGGATTTGTAATACCCAAATTTTGATATCCCGAATACATATTTTTAAGTTTACTATCTAATATAGTGCCTGGATTAAAAGCCATTAAATTATTTTGAAATGCAGGGTCATCATATCCTACATCTATGTCTTCTATTATATCTACATTATCAAGTATACCACCAGGCACAATAGCGTTTGGATCGTTTAATGTAAAACTAGTGTCAGATATTTTATCTTCTTCATCCAATGTTCCTGGAGGAATGCCAAACAATCCTAGTCTGTTAAATTGAGACATATCATTATAATTTGGACCTCTTCTAAAAAATCCTCTAGCTTGATCAAAAAGACCTGTCCCTTTGTCATACATACTACCTATAGCACCACCTACAAAAGGTATACCTGTTAATAGACTTAACAATCCACCAAAAACTCTACCACCAAAACCCGGTTGAAAACTTCCGTCTGGTCTAATATTTGTATATCCAAATCTATTTGCACCACCAAAAAAGGGACTTCTACCTGTAAATTTTTGTGTAATAGTATCTACTTGTGGGTTTAAGTTTTGTTTTGTAAATTCAGTAAACTTATTACCACCATCACCACCTCCTCGATCAACACCACCTCTTTCATCAGCTCTACCCATAGAAGCTCTGCCCTCAGATCGAGCAGCCCTGTCTGCTTTTGCAGCATCATCACCACGATAGCCTGGTCGTTTTTTACCTTTTTTCTTTTTTACTAGTTGCATTATGCTCATTTTGTTTTCCCAAATAAATCAAGACTAGGCATAATTACCTTAACGTCTCTTCTAATATCTTCTTGAGGAATTCCTTTTGCTTTCCACTCCTCATCGTTCTTGTATATCTCACCTGTCTTTAAATTACTAATAGTTTCTATAATCTTTTCTGGTTTTAGTTCTTTCATTATGTTGTTACCTCTCTTGGCTGTATTTCTAATATAGAGGCTATGACGTGCAGCTCATTTGCGTCAGCAGCCTGTACTTTAAGTATCTCACTCTCTTCCATTACAAGAGGTTGAGTTAAAAGTTCTGTTGTGGTGATTGTTGCTATAGTCTTTGTTTTAAATAAACTAAATATATTACCACTAGCATCTACTAAAGTAACATCTATATTACAACCAGATCCTGCATCATTACAAACTAACAAAGATTTAACCACAGCTGTCCTCGCTGACGGCACAGTATATAATGTTGTTAAATCTGTAGTTGTTAAATCTGCTTTTTTATTTATAAAATTATTAGCCATTAATTCAAAAAGAAGCTTTGTGCTTCTACCTCATCTTTTAAGTCTTGTTGATATGTGGTGTTAAGTTTCTGTATAACACCATCTAAGTCTCTAGTTTGAGCTTCTGCTATGGTGTAGTCATACTCTTGTGCTGGTCTAGTTATAATCTGTGTGATCTTTGCCATTATTTCTTTTTAACTCCTTTAATTTTTTTCTTATTTAATGATGCATAAAATACTTGCTCACCCTTCTTTTTACCGTATTGTTTTTTCATAGACTTCATTATCTTTTTACCTTTTGTATTTAATGGCATTATCTTCTCCCGTCTGGTTGTACATCTAATCTAAATGTGCCTAACTTCCAACTTTGACTAGCTGCTGTATTTTCTATTTTTAATGAAATAGCTCTAGCTCTTGCACGTGTATCAACTTTAGTTGTTGATGTTGTAATATCAAAAGGCCCGAGAGGTGAACTACTTTGTGTGCTGTTTGGATAATTTTTTAATCGTAATGTAACTCTAGTTGTTCCTGTTTGTGAAATAAAGTCTGGAACAAATCTTCTAATCTTCATTAGGTGCTCACCATCTCCTCTAAAATCTGCAATACCAGATACGCCTTGAGTGCTTCTCATAGCTCTTTGTGTAATGTCGTAATCACCAGAAGATATGTTTGATAACACTGCTGTTATAGTGCCATTTTTATTTTGATCGGTCCCTGTTTCGTGTTCATAGTATGAAGTTCTACCCTCTGTATTTCCTACAACATCAAAAGACGAATCATTACCTGCAGAGTATTCTAAAGCATGCGGTTTACCAAAAACAGCAGAGTCTTTCCACATAGTCCTAGCTAGTGTGCCCACTGTCCAAACAGATCTTCTTGGGGTTGAATCAAAATAATTATATGTAACTTGTTTATCAATTACGTCAGATGTAGAAGAAGGGTAAAACCATATTATCTCTCCAAACAAATTATTTAAACCTGCAGATACCATTTGATTACCAGAGGCTAAATTTATATCATCATAAACAAAATCTTCTACTAAACAAGGTAGTGATTCTAGTTTACCAGCATATCTAAAAAAACCATTCTCTGACATCCAATATGCAGCACCATCAACTTCTACACATGCGTTTTGACCAACAAGTCCACAGTTAGTTCCTACTTGTGCAAAACCAAAAGTAAAAGGTGCACCAACAAAGTTCATTGTAAATAAAGCTGTGTCTGTCCAAATATAGATAGCATCTCTACCTCTGATTGCTCCTCTAATCTGTGATCCATCTGCCAGTCTTTGTGTACCAGCTGTATTGGTTGCTGTTGGTGTATAAGTATTAATATCTTCCTGATCAGAGAATCTTATAAACATATCATCTTGTGTAGATGTATCTCCAATAGTTGTTTCCGTTCCAAAAAATACTAAGTGACGATCCGGTGTGGATACTATCATGTGACGCGATGCTGTAGGTGCACCCGTTATAATAGTTGCTCTAGTTTCTGTTGCATTACCTAAACTAGAGTCCCAAGAAAAAACAGCACTATCGTGAATTAAACAAATTGCTTTATCACCAAAATTATCTAATGACCACATTCCAGGATCTAAAGCTAAACCTTCTTGTGTTTGTTCATTCCATGCAGCATAATCTGTACCATTAGTAACAGTGACTCCATCACTATGAGAAGCCGCAGTGGTTCCTCTAGCTCCTCTAGTTACACCCGTTAAAGTGTTACCACTCACCCCAGTGTACTGTATCATTTCTGTTCCAATTAAAACAAAACTAGTTCCTGTTGACGGAAATTGTGTAGCGCTTGTTAAAACCACGGTCGTAGTGCTGGCGTCTATTGCACCGTTTAGAGTAGTTGTTACTGCTCCAGTGTCTTCACCACCATAAGTACCTAAACCCCAACCAAAACCCTTTTCTTGAACAGCTGTGCCTACAGGATAATAATGTTGTACTCTAATACCGCCTGATGTTGTTGCACCAGATCCTGATTCATTCGATGGCATTGTAATTGTTAAAGTTGTAGCAGTGGGAACAGAGGTCACCATAAATTTTTTATCATCAAAATCAGATGCTCCAAAATTAGATCCTGTTATAGTTGTAAAGTTATCTAATAAAATTATATCGTTAGGTGATATTCCGTGAGCTGTTGAAAATGTTATTGTTACAATTGCCGATCCGTTAGTAGTGCTAAACGCACTTGTTAAAGTAGTAGTAGTTTTTATTGGGTGTATGTCATAAAAAACATCCCCAGAAAAAGCATATAATATTCTGTTAGTGCCAATGATAGCATATCTTCTGCCTGCAGTATTTACGAAATGATGTAGGCCTCTACCAGCACCTGTTAATTCATTAGAATTAAGTGCTCCTAACTGGTTCCAGCCACCTATTTTTTCAGGTATACCATATCTAAATCTAACATTATCACAGTCTACCCATTGTCCTTCTGCTCCGGTTTCTGTGACTTGTTTGTTAATACCGGGAATAAATCCTATTTTCTGTAGCATAACAACACACTATATAAGGTTTTTAAGTTTTTGGTAGTATTATATTCCAATACTATGGGTCTGTAAAGACGGGTATTTATTTCCACCAAGGGCCAGTTATGAAGAAAGTACCTGAAATTCTTTGACCTTTTGTTACTGGAGAAACTTTGTGTGGAACATAGGAAGGAAACATCAACAATGTCCCTGGTTCATTGAACTCTTTTACCACCTGTAATTTAGAATTGTCAAATAAAGAAAACTCTCCACCTTCATATTTTTGTTCAGAAAGATTTAATAACAAAGTAAGTTTAATAGTATAATTTCTATCAAACGCCTCTGCATCAGTATGCATTTTATACTCACCTTGATTTTTAGCATCATAGATATTAATAACAAAAATATCGTTATTTAAAAAAGGATTTATGTTAAATCCAAAAGACTCTCTATTTACATAAAATGCTGTGTCCTCTAAATTGGGTATTAAATGTTTAACACTTCCATAAGGACTATAGAAAGCCGTAGATGTTTTTATTGTATTAGCTTTTGTGTAAAAAGGTTCTCCTTTTATAAGAGTCTTATTTAATTTTTTTATTTGTTTTAAAGACAAATAATTATGTATATAATAGTATAAAAATTTCATTCTTTTTTAGGTAGCACTATATTCCAATCTAACTTAAATATCAAATCTTGCAAGTATACTTTTTTAAGATCTTGTTTTTTTAAATATTGATGTAGTTCTTCTACATCAACTATGACCCACTGGTCTTTAGCTTCGAATACTATCTTATCTGCTTTAGTTTTAAACGAGCTATATTTTCCTATTTCGCCTTGTTTAGTTTTTTGTATAGGTCGGGTATCAAATCGATAAAAACCATTCTGTCCTTTTATAATCCCTGCTATATTCCAAGACTTATCGTTTTTAGGATATTCAATGCTTTCTAATTTGTCCTCAAATTTGATAGACATTTATAAATAATCTATTGTTTTTTTATAAAAATTATTATATAACATACACATAAAGGTATATCATGCAATTAAAAAACTGTTATTACTATTTTAATAACGCCCTTACTGCAAAATTTTGTAGTGAAGTTATAAAATATGCAGAGTCTAAAGAAAATCAATTAGCGTTGACAGGGGACACTGTATCAAGAGGAAGAGATTTAGAATTAAATCCACTAACTAAAAAAGAAATTAAAAACATACAAAAAATTAGAAAATCAAATATAACTTGGTTAGATGATTATTGGATTTGGAAAGAAATAAAACCTTACATACATGAAGCAAACAGAGCTGCGGGTTGGAATTTTGAATGGGATTATTCTGAGTGCTTTCAGTTTACAAGATATAAAAAAGGACAATTTTATGGTTGGCATGAAGATTCATTTCCTGAACCCTATGATAGACCTAATACTCCGCAGATACATGGTAGAATAAGAAAGTTGTCTGTAAGTTGTGTTTTATCTGATCCTCAAAAAGATTTTACAGGGGGAGATTTAGAATTTAATGTTAATCACCCTCATAAAAGCGAAAAAGAAAATCAAGTTCTTTGTAAAGAAGCTAGAACATTAGGATCTATAATTGTATTTCCAAGTTTTGTTAGACACAGAGTTAAAAAAGTAACAGAAGGTACAAGATACTCTCTTGTAATATGGAATGTAGGGAGGCCCTTTAGATGAGTTTTAAAACTAAAAAAT
>Ga0160423_10005833_pt1 | contig 10001 bp, 9 predicted proteins | sample CRUFie14St8metaG_FD_108191 | JGI IMG/M metagenome (GOLD analysis project Ga0160423, IMG submission 108191) | Marine microbial communities from the Costa Rica Dome - CRUD Field 142mm St8 metaG | ecosystem: Environmental > Aquatic > Marine > Oceanic > Photic zone | place: Costa Rica: the Eastern... | reverse complement strand
CTTTCAGATTCGACGTATCCCAGTACTCGGATATGTCATGGACCATAACTGGGGACGCCTTAGAATCATATCAGATTGCGAGAGCGACAAACGGCACTCATGAAATATACTTCGAGCTCCATGGACTAACTCCTCAGATAGTGGGCATAACGGTATATTCCGGGGGTTTGGAACAGCAGGACGTGACCTTCGGGATGTCCATCTCAACCGACTATTGGGAATCTGGACTCATGACCTACTACTACACGGAGTTCCTGGAAGGTGGCGGTTACCTGCAGATGAACGGACTGAGCGAGTTCGCAAGGGCACCCGTACCATTCGTACCAGTGCCAAACTACCAGACCACGAGTGGCGGAACCTCCACGGTGGGAGGCATAGTCCCGAGCGAAATGACCCACGAGGCATCACTCTCAGAAATCGAGATGCACGTTTTCTCAGGGGGATCCTCCGTGGCCACACTGCTGCTCAGCGAGGGCAACTCCAGCAACTCGACCGAGGGGGGCGAATGGTGGGACCTTTCATGGGGGGATAACAGCGGCCAAGGCCTTCTCTCCGAGGGCGACATCTACTCCGTATCCACCAACTCTGAGGCTTCCTTCGATATCCGGATATTTGACAGGTGGGCACAGGCATGGACCGATGGCCTGGAATAGCGTGTTCCGTGACCAAACCTATAACCCCGTTTCTCACAGAAGGAGCATGAACAGAAGAGCAGCCACGATAGCGATGTGCATGCTGATGGTCGTCTCGACGGCACCACTTACGAACGCAGAGGGCCAGGAAGAGTCCTCGATATGGGGAATCACATACGACTGGTCCCACTTCGAGGGAGACGCATTCAACATGACCGGGGTCGATGTCAACGATCTCAATGCGGACCTGAGAGCTGCAGCAGAGTACGCTGGCTTCGACATGGATTACGACGAGGTGCTGAGCGGCACGACCCAGGTCTTCGTGGAGTCATGGGATGAGGCAGGGCCGTTCACGGTAACCACCGAGGACGGAAGCTCCCACCAGGTCGGAAAGAGAATCACAGAGCTCACGGTGCGGCACGGGAGCATGGCGGACACCGGTATGGCCACAAACTGGTCTGATGGGAGCGAGAAGATAGAGGCGTGGTTGAGCGCATACCAGGACTACTTGCTCGTGATGAACGCCAACTACGTCGAGTACGTCGACGAGAACATGTTTGTCTACGGAGCGGAAATCGCCCTCGACTCCACCTTCTCGGTTAGCATTGGATTCGATGCGGAGATCGGCGTCACAGCGGCCAGCCAGACCGTCTCCCCCGACGTCTCGGCCAGCATGCAACTCTCGTTCGACATCCCTAACCTGGAAGCGACCTGGACCCCGTACGAGGCCGTGGACTACCACTTCGTCATGGGCTCCCAACCTTCCAGTGAGTCCGGGCCTGGCGTCGACCCCGACGAGGACTGGCACCCGTACACCTACTGCTCAAGCGAGGAGTTCCAGACATACCAGATGTGCAACGAGGTAGAATTCGAGCAGGGCGATCGCAGGTTCATCGCCTACCACGAACCGGGCGGTGGAGAGCTTCAGGGTAGCTTCTCCAGCATATCGAGCTACTCCATGGAGGTCTCGGCAGAGGGAATTCCCACGGAAGAGTTCGATGTGGATATCGACGTGTTCAACGTGGCCCTGTCGGACTCGATACCCGACCAGGTTCTGATATACGGGGAGATGGCGGTCGACTCGTACGCTCTATGGGGGCACAACTGCCCACCAATCTCCAACTCCGAGACAGTCACTGTCGACGGCACGGATTACCAGGCACAGTGCGGGCTGGTCCTGCCAGTTCCATGGGCCATGGCGGGAATGATGGGCCAATCGCTTTCTCAGGCCCTAGAGAGCGGCGTGCAGGAGCTGGCTGACGTGGCCATGGGGGAGGTCGAGGAGGTCCTCGGAGAGGTCGTCGACTCAGGAGGGGGCGACGACCACTTCGAGCCGGACTTCGTCTGCGATGACGGCGAGACAATCCCCAGATACTGGTTCAACGACGGCTACCCGGATTGCTCCGATGGATCGGATGAGCTCGCTTCCAATGACGGCCACCATGACGGCGATGGACCGTACTACGAGTGGGTATACGAGCAGCCCACAGAGTTCCCGAGTGTAACGGAGGGAAGCTCCCTGCACCACGTCCTGTCCGAAGGGGAGATGACCTACTGCACGGACCCATACTACCCGCCCTTCCAGTCCTACGACTCCACCGGTACGTTGGTCGGGTTCGATGTCGACGTTGCCGATTACCTCGCTTCGACTCTGTCCGAGGAGTACGGGACTCCCGTGCAGTTCACGCACGTTGAGTCAGCATGGGACCCGATCATCCCCAACCTGAACGAGGGTTCGATGTGCGACGCGATAATCTCCGCGATGACCAAGACGACAGAACGAGAGTACGTCGTAGACTTCACCCGTGGATACTACATGGCAAGCCAGGGAGTAATCGGTGGAGCCGGATCTGCATCCATCAGCAATGTATCCGATCTTAACGCCGCAGGTGTCACAGTAGGAGTGCAGTCGGGTACGACCTCGGACCTCTTCGCCCAGGAAAACCTCGCAGATGCAACAGTCAATGCATACGAAGATTTCCCATCGCTAATTACGGCCTTGGACAACGGTGACGTTATGTACGCACTGGGCGATGCACCAGTTCTTTCGATTGAGGGAACCCTGATGGCCCATTTCGATGAGGAATATTTCGGAATAGCCCTTAGGGAAGGCAACAACGAGCTTCTGACAGCTCTCGACGTAGGAATAAACCATCTAGTAGAATCAGATTATTATGCGTCGATACACACAGACTGGATATCAGGGGAACCATACCTGGTCAACGACTGGTCACCAGACTGGGACTTCGGCTCGCAGGAGTACTACGGATACGAATCAGGAGACAGCAGCGAAGAGGGCTTTAACTGCCTCTACGAGACCTGGCAGGTCATACCTTCCTCGGGAGTGAATGACGGCTACCCAGACTGCTATGATGGCTCCGACGAGGAGATGGCGCCCGAGATTTGGGCATGCGCCGTCGATGTCAGAGTAGATTCGTTACCGGACACCAGCTTCGAGTCCTTCTCAGAAAAGGCGTACGAACACCCCGGCTTCCCTGAGTGGTGCGGAGAGGAAGTGGGTGAGCTGCAGATTGGCGACTCCCAGCCAAACCTCCCTCCGCCAGAGGTCTACTACGGTGCGGCAATCGATGATTTTGGCATGCAATATGCACAAGCGAGGAACGCGACACACTGGATTCAAATCGGAACCGGAGGAATGCAGGACTGCTCCGACGAAGGACTCACCTGGCACGAGGAATACTCAGGCTGCGTCGAACCTGCCGCTCCCGACATCGCATTCGATGGAGAGCTGATTCAGGGTCAATGGGGATTCACCCGTTACCAATGGTCGGGGGACTACCTGTACCTAGCCGTTCCCGTTAATGAGGCGCTTAATCCAGCCTGGACTGCGATGGGCCCTCGGGTGACCGACTTCATCTGCGATACCTCGGACCCCTACTATCGTGTCCCAGGGTGGCAGGTCGGCGACGGCGTGGAGGACTGCTACAACGGGGAGGACGAGAACCCGGATGCCTCCTCGGACGAACCCGGTGACCCCGCGGGATCCACCGATCTAGAGTCGATGGTCGAGGCTCTGGATGCATCGAACCTCCAGAAGACCATGGAGGCATTCTCGGAGAGGCTCGAAATCCTGCTTCAGGACAACGTCCCCGATGAGCCAAAGTACGATATCGAGGACCTCTGTGCGACAATGCTCTGGGATCCCAGTGACGTCAGGGTTCTGGGGGTGGCGCTGGTCCTAGAGGGAGGGCTCCTCCTAGGGCCCCAGATCGAGAACTCAATGGCGCACCCGACCACCACGATCAACGTGCAGTTCCTCTCAGGGCAGGCCGCTAGGGACGCGAAGTCTGGTGCATCCAGCCAATCCTCGTTCGATGAGATGGCTCCGCCCTCCAAGCACGACTTGGCAAAACTCTACGAGATTCTCGGACCGGACTACCTGCCTGACCTGGACACAACCGACAGCGACGGGGACGGAACCATGGACTTCTTCGACTCTGATGACGACAATGACGGGATCCCGGACTGGGAGGACTCGGAGCCAAAGTCACTGGAATCTGAGTCTGAGTCATCTATCCTCCCTGCCCATGGATTCGTGGCTACGCTCTCGGTGATTGCAGCGGCAGCCATGCTCATCCCTAGAAGGGAAGACTAGGTCCCGAAGCCATGGCAGCAGCACGCAACGCGGCCCTCGGGCTAGCAGCGCTGCTGGTATTGGTGGCATGGTCCAGCGCATGGTTCGAGATAACGGCCACAGGAACGTATGTCGAGGGGCTAGACAGAGAGCCGACGATAAGGACCCAGTACTCCATCGACAACGACGAGCAGACATTCGAGGTTTCGATAGAGAACGCTACTCCCCTGATTCTCTACTGGATGCAGAGGGAGGACGTGAAACGGGGAGCAGACTCTCAGGGTGACTCTCCTGAAGGAGGGCCCGATGTAGAGACGAGGGACCAGGGGGGCGAACAAGCTGAGCCCTGTGACGGGGGTTGCATGGATGCCGCGAGGAACTACCTCGCACTTCTGATGGCCACATTCGTTGTCACTCTCGCTGTATCCGCACTGAGGCCTAGCAGAAAGGCCGATACCGCAGCAGGGATTTCCTGGCTAGCCTGCCTCGCACTGATAGTGCTCGGAGTGCCCATGGCAGCAGCAGCAGACTTCGGAATATTCGGCTCGGACCAGGATGGGGAGTCCGGCTCCTCGACGGGAGGCTTCGACTCGGAGACCGACGGCTCCGTATCAGTTGACCAGTTCGCTCACTTCTCATCGAGCAGCGGCAGCGGACTCTCCTCCTCTGGCATAGTATTCAGCTACGAGTCAAGAGGGTTCGATCTAGGCCTTCTGGACGGGGAAGACAGGCAGGCAGTGGTAGACTCAGAACCAATGGAAGGCGAGCCCGGCTACGAGTCGCTAATAGGGTTCCACGGCGAGATGGTGGCTGGACCGGGCCCGATATTCTCCTATTGGTTCTTGATCCTCCCTCTCTATGTATTCTCCCTTCGAAGAGAGGGACAGATCGGCGACGAGGAAGAGTAGGCATCCCATTCGCTATTTCAAACTCACAATTATTAGTCCGAATCGACACCATTCATCATGCGCGTCATGCGAATTTGGCTCGCCATAGCGGCTCTGGTCCTGGCATCCAGCTGCGTATCGGCAGAGTCCTACAGTATATCCGGCACGGCGACCTACTCCAACGCGGTGCCAGTTGAGATCGGCAAGATACAGGTGGAGTGTGAGGAGTTCGAGTACGACTGCCACACCTTCCGTGGCATCCAGGCCACCACCGACAGGAAGGGCGAGTTCACCATAACCCTGGAGCTTGACGAGTCCTACGACGGTGCCGAGTTATTCCTGGCCCTGAAGGGCGAAAGGTTCCTCCATACCATCGACCTGGATGAATCCCGGAGCCCACCATCCGGATCCGTAAACCAGGACATAACTCTGCAACAGGACTCGCCCCCTGCCCCATTGTTCACGGGACTGGCGTGCGGGGGGGCTGTCATAGCTATCGCATTCATCGCGGCACTGGACCGGAAGCCGGCTCCTACGATTAGCAGGTCCCAGCAGAGGACCACCGCCCTAGAAATCGTCTCATGCCCCATCTGCGAGGAGAAGACGGAGAGCTACCTTCTGATCAGGCACCTGATAGTCGATCATCAGGTAGATCCCACCGAAGCGGCTTTGATCGCAAAGGGGATCTCAGAGGAGGAGTAGCTAGACCCACTCGTCATTGGGCGCGGTTAGCTCGCTCTCGGCATCCCCGGTGTTCACCACTCCCTTGGGCTCCACGAGCATCACCTTGCACTCTGACTGCGCGCATGGTCTATGCCTAACTCCTTTTGGCACGACGTACATCTCGCCCTCTTCGAGATCTACCAAAGAACCATCCTCAAAGTCTATCCTCATGCTGCCCTCGATGACGATGAAGGCCTCGTCCGTGTCTGGATGCTCGTGCCAAACGAACTCTCCCTCTATCTTAACGAGCTTGAACTGGTAGTCGTTCATCTCAGCGATCACCTTCGGGGTCCACTGCTCGGAGAACTTGGATAGCTTCTCGCCGAAGTTGACCTTTGCCATGCTTACTCGCCCCTCGCAACGAGTAGGCGTATTCAACACCTAGGTCGTAGTTATTAGGGCGGTCCAGTCACACGAAACGTGGATACGGGACTGGGTGGCAAAGTCGTGCTCGTTACCGGCGGTGCCGGTGGCATCGGCCAGGCCATCAGCCGGCACTTCGCCAACGAGGGTGCGCTCGTAGCGGTGCACTACCACACTTCCGAGGATGGGGCGGAAGCGCTGGCCTCGGAGATAGGCGGGCTGGCCGTCCATGCGGACCTGAGGGACCCGTCCCAATCCGAGGCCATGGTCTCTAGGGTAGTATCCGAAATGGGAGGTCTTGACGTCTGCGTAGCGAACTCAGGGCTATACCCCCCCGAACCCAGGCCGATGTGGGAAATTGGAAGCGAGCGCTGGGAGTCCACAGTTATGTCGAACCTGGGCGTCACAGTAAACACCGCTAGGTCGTTCCTCTCCCACGCCTCCGGGCAGGGGGCTGGTTCCCTCGTGCTCGTAGGCTCTACCGCTGGCATCTACGGAGAGGCCGGACACTCTGACTACGCAGCTGCGAAGGGCGCAATCACGACCGGCCTCCTACTGTCACTGAAGAACGAGGTCTCGCGAATCGGATCAGTCAGGGTCAACGCAGTCGCTCCCGGATGGACAATGACCCCGAAGAAGGCAGAATCGGGGCTGGACGAGGAGATAGCCGAGAGGGCGAAATCGACTATGGCACTCAAGAAGCTGGCCACCCCGGAAGACGTTGCCAGCGCCATAGTGGTTCTCTCCTCCGACGAGGTATCGGGCCACATCACGGGCCAGGTCATCGAGGTCGCAGGCGGGATGGAAGGAAGGCTAGTCTGAATCCTTGGACCTAATCCTACGCCAAAGGTACGCTGCTATCGCCAGCAATGCGATTGCCCAGCCCGGGGTGATGATAAGCACCGCAACCGCAGTAGCAATCTCCGCTAGCATGGTGCCTCACCTAACTCAGGAACCTGACCCCGGTCAGCTCCTCGCTCACTTCCCAGAGCCTGCTCGCCGTCGATTCGTCCCTCGCCTTCCGATTTATCCTCGCCTTCCCGGTGGCCCCCCTCATCTCGATTATCCCGGTCGGGCCCCAGTAAGGGTGGTCCAGAGCGCCCTCCTCCGTGGCAGCGTAGAGCGTGGCCTCCGCTCCCTTCTTGGCAGACATGGCCGCGAATACGTTCAGGAAACGCCAGAACAGAGAGTACCTCTGCAGGTCGGTTGCGGAATATCCAGGATGGCTGGCGATCGCAGAGACTCCCGAACCGGCTCTCTCGAGCCTCCTGCCAAGCTCGAGTGAGAAGGTCAGATTGGCTATCTTGCTCTGGGAGTAGAATCCCCACTTGTTGTACCTCTTCCTGTCCCCATGCAGGTCTTCGAAGTCTATGACGCCGGGATTGTGTGCGATGCTGGAAACTGTCACGACGCGACTCCCCTCGGTCCTCTCCAGTATCGGCATGAGCCTCCCGGTCAAGGCGAAGTGACCGAGGTGGTTAGTCCCGAACTGCAGCTCGAAGCCGTCCTTGGTTCTGGACTTCGGGGGTATCATGACTCCCGCGTTGTTGATCAGAATGTCGAGGCCCCCCTCGGAAGGGAAACCGTCAGCGAACTCCTCTATGCTGGAGAGGTCCGCGAGATCCAGGACCGAGACGGAGACCTCTGAGTCGGGGAACTCCTCGAGGATTCTATCCCTTGCACCCTCTCCCTTGGTGGCGTCCCTGCATGCCATGATTACCGAGGCGCCCTTGGAGGCAAGGGCCCTAGCCATGTAGTACCCTATTCCGGTGTTGCTGCCGGTTACTACCGCGGCCTTGCCGGATTGGTCTCCCATCATGCCCTCATCCCACCTCATCGCGTTGACATCGAGAGGGACTATTTCAGCAGTAGTTAGCCGAGGAAGCTGAAAACCTGTACAGAAATCATGATCGCTGCCACGATTAGGAACATCGGGCGAAGTAGCGAATAGCCATACTTCAGGACATAACCTGGCGCTAGGTAGCCCCCGATCATGTTCGCCAATGCGAATGGGATCGCCACCCCGTAGTCGATCGAGGCGGCCAATGCAAACATGGCCATCGATCCTATGTTCCCCCCAAAATTGAGGATCCTCCCTGTGGCAGCGGCCCTGTCCATCCCGAAACCAGCTCCCTTGATGTAGCCGGCCATCAGCATGCTGCCAGTACCGGGGCCCAGGAATCCCTCGTAGAAACCAAGCCCAGCACCCATGCCTACGGTGACGGGAATCACCCTCTCATCCTTGATTTTCTCCTCCTTTCCGAACTGGGGGTTGAAGAGCACATAGAAGAACAGCGCAGACAGGACCAGCACCACAATCCCAAGCAACATGTCCGCGTTAATGGAAAGCACAACAACCGTCCCTGCCACAGAGAAGATGATCATCAGTATCCAACCGATAAGGGCCGCCTTCCTTGGGACAATTTCGCTCTGCAGGTATTTGGCACTGGCAATTGCCGCTGCCGCCGCTGATGCAAGCTTGTTCGTCCCCAGGGCTACGTGGGGCGGGAGGCCGGCGCTGAGCATGGCGGGGAGGCGGAGCAGACCCCCTCCTCCCACCGCACTGTCCACGAACCCCGCGAACACCCCGACGAGCATCAGGAGGAGGAAAACCTCGGTCTCCACGAGCCTATCCAGAGAGTTCGGGATATCACATTTGGGACTCGAATCGCATCCACCAGACCCATCCTCATCCACTTGCCAATCGTCAAACTTGATGCCCCTCGGCCCGTGGCAGAGACATGGCAAACCCCAGGATCGTGGCAGAGGAGGATGCCTTCCTAATAGACATCCTGTCCTCGCTCCACCCAGAGGCGAAGCGGAACTCCCTCAGGAGGATGATAGACTACGGGCGTGTTACAGTGGATGGGAGTAAGGCCACCAGAGCCAAGCAGGAGGTCCCAGCCGGTTCGACCGTTGAGACGCTATCGCGCAAGGAGGTGGAGGGGCCCTCGAAGAAGGAAGGGATCCCAGAGCCCGATGTCCTGTACGACGACAAGCACCTGATGGTGGTGAACAAGCCGGACGGCCTCCTCTCGGTTGCGACTCCCAGGGGCGAGCCAGACACGATGTTCGACAGGGCGCTAAGTTGGGTATCGAAGACGCAGTCCAAGAGGGTGCATCTGGTCCACCGTCTCGACAGGGAGACGTCGGGTTGCCTCATACTGGCAAAGTCCCCTGAGGTCAGGGACATCCTCCAGAGCCAATTCAAGGCCCGCTCAGTAGAGAGGATCTACCACGCCGTAGTGTTCGGAGGCCCTCCTTCTACGTCTGGTATCTCGACATCGAGGGTCAAGGAGACTAGGGACAAGAGGGTCAGGCTGGTCCAGAAGGGCGAGAGGGGTGGCAAGGAGGCCATAACCAACTGGGAGGTGGAGGAGAAAGGCCCGATCCACAGCCTCGTCAGGATCAAGATTGACACGGGGAGGAGGGCCCAGATCAGGCTGCACATGAGCGAGCTGGGATGCCCAGTGGCCGGAGACACGAGGTACGGGAGGGGGAGGGCCAGCGTCAACAGGCTCTGCTTGCACGCCACATCACTGGGATTCGACCACCCCTATGGGGATAGGGTCCGGGTTTCCAGCGATATACCGTCAAAACTGATGTCCGAGCTCAGGCGTAGGTCACTCTGAGGATTACTCCAACAGCTTCTCGATCTCTTGCGAGAACAGAATCAGGGTAGGCGCCCAAAGCCCTACGAAGATACCCAATGTTGTGTCTCCACCGTCGTGCATGAAGTAGATGTACACCGATGCTACGATGGAAACCGCGCTTGCTGCTAGTCCCAATTTTGCTATTTGT
>Ga0160423_10005832_pt1 | contig 10003 bp, 11 predicted proteins | sample CRUFie14St8metaG_FD_108191 | JGI IMG/M metagenome (GOLD analysis project Ga0160423, IMG submission 108191) | Marine microbial communities from the Costa Rica Dome - CRUD Field 142mm St8 metaG | ecosystem: Environmental > Aquatic > Marine > Oceanic > Photic zone | place: Costa Rica: the Eastern... | reverse complement strand
GTGGCCTGCCGCTGCGAATCATTGAAGTATGCCGGCACTGTGATCACTGCCTCGGTCACCGTCTCGCCGAGGTACTCCTCCGCGGTCTTCTTCATTTTGCGCAAGACTTCGGCTGAAACCTGCGGCGGCGCCATCTTGTCATCATTGACCTGTACCCACGCGTCACCGCTTTCAGCCTTGACGATCTGATAAGGCACCATCTTGATGTCCTTCTGGACCACGTCGTCCTCGAAGCGACGACCAATGAGCCGCTTCACCGCGAACAACGTGTTGCTTGGATTGGTAACGGCTTGCCGCTTGGCCGACTGGCCCACCAAAATTTCATTGTCGTCGGTGTAGGCGACGATGGACGGCGTTGTCCGGCCGCCCTCCGCATTCTCAATGACTCTGGGCTTACCGCTCTCCAGAACAGACACGCAGCTGTTGGTGGTGCCAAGGTCGATACCGATGATCTTACCCATGTTGCTTTCTCCTGTGCGCCGGCGGCTCGTCGCCGACTTGCTTCCTTGTATCCTGATATGGGGGCTGCGGACTCAAATTCAACCGCTATTCGCTGTAACTAATACGCCTTACTCGGCGCTCGGCGCTTTGGCGACCATCACCATGGCGGGCCGCAATAATCTTCCATGGAGCAGGTAGCCCTTCTGCATCACTGCCACAACCGAGTTGGGCTCTGCATCCGGCTGTTCAACCATGCTCATAGCCTGTGCTGTCTCGGGGTCGAAGGGCTCGCCCGTTGGGTCCACCGCTTCAACGCCGTATTTTGCGAGCACGTCCATGAAGCCCTTCCGGGTCAACTCAACGCCCTCGGCCAGTGCGGCGCTGCCCTGCTCATCTCCACTCGATTCCAAGGCGCGCTCGAGGTTGTCGACCACGCTCAACAGATCGCCACAGAAGCGCTCCAGCGCAAATTTTCGCGCTTTTTCGATTTCCTGTTCAGCACGACGCTGCACATTCATGGCGTCGGCCTGCGCTCTGAGCGCGGCGTCTTTCGCGGCTTCGAGCTCTGCCGCAAGCTCTGCAACGCCGGCATCCTCCCCGGAGGGGACGGCCGCATCACCTTCAGTATCGACTAACCCCTCGTCATCACCCTTTACTACCTGGGCGCCGTCTGCCGCCTCTGCGTGATGAGGATCACCCTCTTCCTCCGTAGGCTCGTCGGGTCGTTCATCCACCATGGTTGTTCTCCGATCTGTCGTCTGTCTCGTCTGTGGCCTGGCATGCTTACTGCGAGCAGTGTCCTGCAACTGCAGCAGTTACGCGAATGTAGAGTCCGATTTGGGGGGGAGAGATAACGATTTCAAGGCTGTGGGCGCGCTTTTTTAGTGGCAGCGGCAAAAGCACTCTACGGCAAGTTGCTCCGAGAGGGTTTCAAACACCCCGAGTTGGCCACACTGCCCGCTAATACGGTAGCAAGCGCAAACCGGGTCGCTGGTCTGGTAAGCCTTGTGGGGCTCACCGGGAGAGCGCTGCACTCAGCATGCGGGCCGTCACATCAACAATGGGAATCACCCTTTCGTATGCCATGCGAGTAGGACCAATGACCCCCAGTACGCCGAGTGACTGAGCACCTTGTGCATAAGGGGCCGTGATCACGCTGAAATCACCGAACACGTCGAATCCAGCCTCTTCACCGATGAAGATCTGGATACCATCCGCATTTGAACAGCGCTCCATTAAGTCCAGTAAATCGCGCTTTCGCTCAAAGGCATCGAATAATTCACGGAGCTTCTGAATGTCCTCAGGCGAAGCCTGGTTGAGCAAACTCGATTCGCCTGTGACGACGACACTCTCGGCCTCCTGTTCTGCGTCAATTGCCGCTTGCGCAAGCTCCAAAGCCGCCTCGAGGTAGCGATCAATTTTTGTGCGCGCCTCAGCCATTTCTCGCAAGATGTGTTGTTTCACATGTGCGAGATCGTTACCGGAATAGCGCATGTTGATCAGGTCAGCCGCCGACTTCAGTTGCTGCTCGGTCATTGGCCGGGGCATTTGAATAATGCGGTTTTGTACCTCCCGCTCATTGATGACCAGAATCACCAATACACGATCGCCTGAGAGTGGCAAGAACTCGATTTGCCGTAACTGACTTGCAGCAGGCTTCGGCACGGTCACGATGCCGGTCTGGTAGGTGATTTGCGCCAGAAGGTTCGACGCACTTTGGACCAGCTCGCTGGAAGTGCGGTTTGGGTCGAGGCCAGCGTTCAATACTGACACCGCATCCTCCTCTACAGGGCCCACCTGTAACAGGCTGTCGACAAAGAAACGGTAGCCCTGCGGGGTGGGGACTCGACCGGCAGAGGTGTGGGGCGAGGCCAGATAACCGAGATCTTCAAGTTCAGACATGATGTTGCGCACCGTTGCCGAACTCACCGACAACCCGCTTTCACCTTGTAGGTTTTTCGACGCAATGGGTTGCCCCTCGCGGATGTGCATTTCTACAAGGGTTTTTAGCAGCGATGAAGCGCGGGGCGACAGGGCTTCCACGTTATGCCTCTGAGGATCCAGACATCGGTGTTGTAGCACAGGCCGGGCGCGCAACAAAGCACCCAGGACTCTCAACAGCCCTAAACGCTCGGGAAACCGAGGCGTTTCCTCCGAACCGATAGGGCTTCACTCATCGTGGCACATGCTGCACGCATCGGATGTTCACAGCGCCGTCGCCCTGCGCTATAAAAGCCGCTCAACAAGCTAATATGCACGCCATGCTCCTTAACCTCGCGATTCAGGGCTATGCCGTAGTCGATCGGTTGGAGGTCGACCTGCACCCGGGAATGACCTCCATCACCGGTGAAACCGGCGCCGGAAAATCCATCATGCTCGACGCGCTGGGTCTGTGCGTCGGTGATCGCGCGGACCCCAAGGCAGTGAGACCCGGCGCGGCGCGCACCGACATCGCGGCCAGCTTTGATGTGAGTCAGAACACCCGCGCGCGAGTTTGGCTCGCAGAGCGAGACCTCGACGCATCTGGCGAGTGCATATTGCGGCGGACCATATCCGCAGAGGGGCGCTCGAGAGCCTACATCAACGGCTCCCCTGCGACGCTCGCTGACTGCGCTGATCTCGGGCAGTTGTTGGTGGACATACATTCGCAGCATGCCCATCAATCGCTGCTTCGCCGGCCCACTCAGAGAAGCCTCTTGGACACCTATGCGGGGGGCGAGGCGCTGATTGTCGAGGTCAGCGAGACGGCGCAGCGTTGGCGGGTACTGCAGGAGGAGCACGCTCGACTGGCCGGTAAAACCGAGGAAGCTGACGCGCGAAAAGCACTGCTCTCGTACCAAATTGCCGAGCTTGAAACCCTCAACCCGCAACCCGGTGAAATGGATGAATTGGAAGCCCGTCACAAGCTACTCACCAACGCCGCTTTTATCATCGACTGCGCCAATGACATCGCCGCCGGCTGCGAGACACAGCGGGATCAGCTTGCGCGATTGGTGCAGCTTGCCAACGACGACCGGATGCGATCCGAGGCGACGGAAAATCTTCGAGAGTTATTGCAGTCTGCGCTCATTCAACTCGATGAGGCCGAAGCCGAGACATCGCGTTTCGCCGAGTCATTGGAATTGGATCCAGAGGGATTACGGGCAACCGAGGAACGCTTGAGCGCACTGCACGATCTGGCACGCAAACACCGCGTCCAACCCGACGCCCTCGGCGAATTGCTGACTGATTTACACGCCGAGCTCGAGGCGCTGACCGGTGGATCGGAGCAGTTGGAGGCGCTGGAGAAAGCAATGGCAGATACTGCACTGGCCTGGAGAACTCAGGCCGACAAACTGTCTGCCCTGAGACAGCAGGGAGCCATCAAACTCTCGCAACGCGTGATGGAGATGCTGGAACGGCTTGCGATGGGAAGGTGCGTATTTGACGTCGCGCTGATTCCCTTCAAGGACGACAATCCCGATCCGCGCGGCGCAGAGGACATCGAGTTTTTGATCAGCACCAATCCCGGCGCGGCTCCGGGTCCACTCAGCAGGGTCGCCTCGGGTGGAGAGCTGTCTCGAATCAGCCTGGCGCTTCAGGTCGTGGCTGCCGATACCGCGACCTCACCGACCATGATCTTCGATGAAGTCGATGTCGGCATTGGGGGAGGCGTCGCTGAAGTGGTGGGGGAGCTCCTCGCACAATTGGGCGCCAGCAGTCAGGTACTGGTTGTGACGCACCAACCTCAGGTTGCGGCCAAAGGGAACCAACATCTTCTTGTCACCAAGACAGGCGAAGACAGTGTCCACTCAGAGCTCACTTTGCTCACTGACGCGGGCCGGGTTGAGGAAGTCGGCAGAATGTTAGGCGGCTCAAAGCTGACCGAAAGCACGTTGGCCCACGCCAGGGAGATGCTGGGAAACAGCTAGGCCTCCGGTTTTTTCCGGACGTAAAGCACGAGGGAGTGATCGATGATTTCGTAACCGTGCTGCTCGGCTATCAAGTGCTGACGACGCTCAATTTCCTCGTCTATAAACTCAATCACCTCGCTAGTATCCACATCCACCATATGATCGTGGTGGTGGTCCGACGCCATCTCGAAAACAGAATAGCCCGCCTCGAAGTTATGCCGGATGATCAGCCCCGCGCTCTCAAACTGGGTGAGCACCCTGTACACCGTCGCCAAGCCGATATCTTCGCCCGTGTCGCGTAAACGCTGATAGAGGTCCTCGGCGCTGAAATGATCGCCCTGACCCGATGCATCGCCCAGCATAGAGAGGATCTTAAGCCGCGGCGCGGTTACTTTGAGTCCCGCTTTTTTCAGTTCACGATTTTCGGAGGCCATACCTGAACAGTTCTCTCACGGGGTCTTTGTCGGGTATCATGCCATCCCATCTCGCGCCTTGGAAGTTAACGTGCCCCCGGTAATCCCTCATTTTCGAGTTGCTGTCTTCAGCTGTTTGCTGACCGCCATGGCCGGATGCGGCAGTAACATTGGTTTTCCGGGGGTTTATCGCATCAACGTGGAGCAAGGCAATGTGGTCACTGAGGAGATGGTCGAGCAGCTGCGCCCAGGCCTCAACCGTCGGCAGGTTCGCTACATCATGGGCACGCCGCTGATCGAAGATGCCTTTCATAGCGACCGCTGGGACTACCGCTACCTGCTGCGTAATGGCACCACTACCCTTGTCACGACGCAATTGACGCTGTGGTTCGATGGAGACGAATTGGTTCGTGCGGAAGGCCCGGATGCCCCGGACTGGGGTCAAGCTCCATCAGCGGAAGACGCCTCGGAAGGGTCCTGAAGCTCACTCTCGCTGCGTGCCGCTTTCGCGCGCGCCGCACGGGCTCGACGCACCTCTTTTGGATCAACCAATAAGGGACGATAGATCTCAACCCGCTCACCTGCCACCAGGGCGCGATCGGCGGTGACCGCTTTGCCCCAGACGCCCAGCTTCAGATCCTCACTGAGTGTCAGATCTTCAAAGTTGGAGTCCATCTGGCTCATGATGACCGCCTGCATCACCGTCGTGCCCTCGGGCACATCGAGCTTGATGATTCGCTGCTTGTCAGGCAGCGCGTAGGCAACCTCAATCGCAATCGTGTTGTTCATCTGGCCGGCTCCAATTGCTGGCTTGCACGCCTGACTACGGCGTCCACCAGGTCGAGTGCAACTTTATCGAATAATTTCCCGATGGCCACGCTGGCGAGGCCGCCGGCAAGCTCAAACTGCAGACGCAGCGACGCTTTACAGGCACCCTCGCCCAGCGGCCTGAAAACCCAATGCCCGGAAAACGCCTCAAAAGGGCCCTCTATCAACTTCAGCTCCATGCACTCTGGACGCTTGAGGGTATTCTGGGTCGTGAAGCCGTGACTAATCCCACCCTTGGACAATCGCAGCGTGGCGGTCACTGAATGCTCTGTGCGCTCGAGAATGTGCGCACCCACGCAACCCTCCAGAAATTCGGGGTATCGCTCGATATCCGCAACCAAATCAAAGATTTGCTCGGCAGAGTGTGGTAACAAGGCGCTTCGCTCGATCAGAGTCATCGACGCAGTGTACAGAACACGACCGCTACCCGCTCAGGCACACTTGGTTTAACCCAAGATCAACCACAGCACGCAACAAATAGGCGCACACCAGCGGAGCAACCACCACCACAGCCGAAACAGCCACGCGGGCTCACGAAAGAGTTCACCGCGCAATATTGGCCTTGGCAAGACCCAACCAACAAAGAGCGCCGTGACGAGAATACTGGCAGGCAGGAACGATCGAGTCACCCAGTACCCGACGTCCAATAGCGGTGCATCAGCACTGAACAAAGCTATCGCTGCGGTGACCGCGGTGATCGTGGAGGTCAGGATGGCGCCACTGACTCGACCCAGGCCCCACTCGTTAGCAAGCAGCATCAGTGCGGGCTCGTAAAGCACCGCCACTGCGCTCCAGGAAATCAGTGCCATCGCGAAAAAGAACAGTGCACCATATGTCTCACCAAGCGGGAGATTCGCAAAGGCGTAGGGCACACCCACCAACAGAGCAGACAGGCCGCCCTGCGGCGAGACATTGGCCCCGAATAACAGCGCTGAAATGATGACCGCTGTCACAATAAGAAAAGTCGTATCAAGCACGGCAACGGCTAAGACAGACCGCCCCCATGGTAGGCCCGGCGGTGCCTGCGCACCCAGCGCCATCCCTACACCAAGCCCCGCACCGAGGGTCATACCGGCTGCAACAACCGCCTGCGAGAATGCCTCGAGACTCCAGTCACTCGGGCGTCGCGCGAAAATAAAGTCCTCAACCGGTCGCAAATCGCTATAGAAAAAAATAAAGTCCAGCACGCCGAATAAGGTGACGGCAACTGCCGGTAGGCATATCCAGGCCAGTAACCCCATACCGAACCGGATACCCATAGCCGATATTGCCCCGGATACGGCAAGAACGATCAGCATCGGCATCAATTGTGCGGCGCGATCATCGAGGTGCATCGTGAAAGCCTGCGCCACATCGACGGCACTGGCTGACGCCAAAGTACCCGAGTACAAGGTGCCGGCCCAGTGCAGACACCATGCGGCCATAAATGACGCGGCAGCAGCGAGCAGCAAAGCCAGCAGTGCTTGCGCCACACCCAGATACCGCCAACGTGAGTCCACGTTGGCGGTACTCGCCACCCAATGTATTGCGAGACCGGGAGAGCCTCTGCCCAGACTGCCGACGGTCACCTCGGCAATTAACACCGGAACGCTCAACAAGCACAGCGCAATGAGGTAAGAGACGAAGAACGGCGCCCCGCCGAACTCCCCCATCAAAAACGGCATCCGTTGGATATTGCCGAGACCCATGGCTAACAGCGTCAGTGTCAACACCAAGGTGGTCCGCGCCCGCCATGGTTGAGGGATGTTGTCATCCAGCACAATCAACCCCCGCTCGAATCTTCGGGCCTGTGTTGGGATGTAAGAATACCGGCGCGGTCTGGAACGCACGCCCGTATAATGCTCGCATGGCGAAATCCAAACGCAACAAACCGTCAGACAATACCATCGCCCAGAACAAAAGAGCACGCTTCGACTATCACCTGCTGCAATCCTTTGAGGCGGGCGTTTCACTGGCGGGATGGGAGGTCAAATCTCTTCGGGCTGGCAAAGTGCAGCTGACTGACAGCTACGTGCTGATGAAGGGTGGGGAGGCGTTTCTCTTGGGAGCAAACATTACGCCACTTGATACGGTATCGACGCACTTCGTATCGGATCCGACCCGCACCAGAAAACTACTCTTGCATAAAAAAGAGCTGGCACAAATCAACGCCGGCGTCACGCAAAAGGGTCAAACCTGCGTGTGCACCGCGCTGTATTGGAAAGGACATCTGGTGAAGGCGCGCATTGATTTGGCGACCGGCAAGAAACTCCACGACAAGCGCGAAACTGAGCGCGATCGCGACTGGCAAAGACAGAAAGCGCGTATCGTGCGAGATAATGTAAAACAGTGATTAGCCCCACCAGATGGCTTTCGCCGAGATGGTCAGTCCGATCAAAACACATAACCCCACGACGAAAGGCCGGTAGGCCGCGCCAGCAAAGCGATTGAAGGCCCAATCTCCAACCTGATTACCCAGCCACATCGCTGGCAGCGCCACCCAGAGCAGCTGAAAAGGCCTCGGCGTGACCAATCCTGCCAGTGCAAACATGGCCAGCGACACAATGCTTGAGCACCAGAAAAACATCATCAGAAAAGCACGAGACTGGGTTGCCTCAGTCATGGTGGCGATAACATAGAGAATGACCGGTGGACCCGGAATCGCAAATGCGCCATTCATTAGCCCTGACGCCACGCCGGTGCCGAGCGACGTCGCTCCAGAGGCGGGCCTCTCACTGGGCGTAAAGCGAGACAGCACGATGGAAGCAATGACCACCAGCACCCCGATCCACAGCTGGAATTGGGTCACAGAGAGCGATGCAAGGAACCAGACGCCGATTGCTGTGCCAAGCACAGCACCCATCAACATGAACTTAGCAGGCGCTACCGGAAACAGACCCCACCAGGATCGGTAACTCATCAGCCCCAGCAAAAGCGCCAGCACAGCGCTCAGCACGACGGCGTCGCCGGGCGATAAAAAAAGAGAAAAGGCGGGCACCACGAGCATCGCAAACCCAAACCCAGTAAACGCCCTGATGAGGGCCGCCAAGCCCACAGAGAGGGCGACCAGCAACACTTGATCAGCTGGCAGTGCTAAGGGGTTCCAACTCACGATGAGCGCCCCAGCCACCTGACGGCCGCACCCACTTCGATATCTCCACTACTGATAATCTTTGCGCAGAGCCCACCGTAGCCGTACATTGCGATCACGCCGCCCGGGCCCAACTCGGCCTCCATCCTCGCGCAGGGGTGGCAAAGCTGACTCGCCTCCAATAGGGCCTCCCCCACCCAGAATCGCTGCCGGCGGAGCGCATTGAGGTTAATCCCGGAGATGACGATGTTGCGGCGTAAACGACTCGGATGCAGCGCCTCTAAGGCCAACTGAGAGGCAATGTGGTCAATAAATTCGGCTGAGATCAGGGTAACCTGACGGCCCGAGCCCGGCGTTTTGGCCATACGGTGATCGCCCTCCAAGCCCCTATCAGCAACGGCTAGCGCACGCGGCACAGCCATAAGCGGCTCGCGTCTGCGAGGTCGCACTCCGATCCAGTCAACTAGCCCCTCACCCAAGGTATCGAGGTATCGGTCAAGGGGATGCGAGCGTGCTGTCATGGTGATGTCCTATCGGGTTAGCTGCAAAACCACTCAGACCTGCGTTTTTGCAGATGAATCACTCGCAGCAACACGGAGCATAGCGTTGCTTGAGGGCGCCGTCATGATGGCTCGGCCCAGAGTACTCTCTGGTGAGACGCGACCCCCCCGTTGAAGCTTTTGTAACGTCAAAACAAGTGATCCAGATGGTAATAGTTGGCGTACCCCGATTGTCAGTGTCTACAGGCCGCTTGCCATCGGGCAAAGAAGGCCACTCTGGGGATGACTCTGTCGCTTCGGGCATGCCGTATCGCCGGGAACACATTAGGGTGCGCGTCTGCAAGCGACCGGTTTTTCCGGGGCTTGGCGGCCGACGCCTTTTGAGAGAGAGGAGGCGTTGTGACACATCACGACGGGGAATGGGGTCTTTTAACATCCCAGCAAGACGAGGAACGGGCGCGCACCCACGCGGTAAGCGACCCCGCTGATTACCACGCATCGATCGCTGCCCGGGAACTGCACTGGTTCGACTCTGGATCAAACCAATGGGTTGCTAAAGGTGAGCACGGTAATTGGTCGGGCTGGCACGCGGTATCGGCCGAGGGCGCAGAGAACGCCGCCGAATGGATGCCATGGAGCACGGCACTGGATGACAGCGCCGCGCCCTTCTTCAGATGGTTCGTCGACGGCCAAACCAATGCCTGTTTTAACCTCTTGGACCGCCACGTACTTGCAGGCAGAGGCGCGCAGCAGTCGGTTGTTTTCGAGGGAGATCGATGGGATCCCTCCAAGAACGAGGGTCGTGGTGGCCCAGTATTTGAACAACGGCTGAGTTATCGTGAACTGCTGATCGAGGTC
>Ga0160423_10005831_pt1 | contig 10004 bp, 9 predicted proteins | sample CRUFie14St8metaG_FD_108191 | JGI IMG/M metagenome (GOLD analysis project Ga0160423, IMG submission 108191) | Marine microbial communities from the Costa Rica Dome - CRUD Field 142mm St8 metaG | ecosystem: Environmental > Aquatic > Marine > Oceanic > Photic zone | place: Costa Rica: the Eastern... | reverse complement strand
GGTATGGGCATGGGAGGTATGGGCATGGGAGGTATGGGCATGGGAGGCATGGGTCGATCCTCCATGGGCGGCTTTGGCCGATCCTCCATGGGCGGCTTTGGCCGATCCTCCATGGGAGGCGGTTACCGACCCTTTCAAAGCTCAGCACCCGTGAAAGTGAGGAGCGGCAACTCAGGTAGCAACGCATCGGTGAGCAGCAATCGAAGCAGCTTTCAGGATCGACTCAGGCAGGTGATCGACAAAGCGGCCGATGGGGAAGAAGAAATCGAATTGCTCGCCAATGCGCGCATCGTGCCTGACGAGCGTTCCAATTCTCTTCTTATCTTCGCCAACAAACAAGATCTCACCATGATCACCAACATGGTCTCCAAGGTCGATGTGTTGCTGGCCCAGGTCCTCATCGAGGCCGTTGTCCTGGAAGTCGAGATCGGGGACGATCAAAGCACGGGTGTTAAAGTGACTCAAAGCAGCGGTGCGGGAGATCGTTGGCAATATGGAGGAGCCATTCCCCAGACGGCTGCCGATGGCTCCGCTATCACCGAAGCCCCCAATACGATGGGTAGCGTTGGCTTCAACTACCTCATGAAATACGCCTCTGGTGGAGATACTCTCTCCATGGCCATTGACGCCATTGCCACGGAATCCACCACTCAAGTGGTGCAACGGCCCCGCATTCAAACCTCACACGGTATTCCAGGCTTCTTCACTTTGGCGGATCAAATTCCATATGTTTCTGGAGGCTCCTTTGGGGGATTTTCGAACTTTTCACAATCCTTCGTGCAATTCATTCAAGTAGGTCTGCAGCTTTCAGTACAGCCTTTCATCACCCCGGAAGGTTACATCGTGATGGAAATCATGCAGAACATTGATATCGACAAGGGTTTGGTCGAAGTCAGCACTGGAGACAATCGTCAATCCGCACCAAGAGTCAACCAGCGCTCTGCCTCCTCCACTCTGACTGTACGGGACGGTGATACCATCATGCTGGGTGGTTTCATCAAACAATCGCAGGAAAACGGCAATTCCGGGGTTCCATTGCTGAAGGACATCCCTGTACTGGGCAACCTGTTCAAATCGAAATCGAGAAAGAACACTTCAACCGAATTGATCATTTTGTTGCGAGCAACCGTCCTGGAAACTCCCGAGGAAGCAGCCATGATGGCTCGCCAGGAGAAGCAGTCCTTACCTGGCATCAGGGACCTTGAGCAAACCTTGGGCAAAGAAACACAAAAACGCTCGGACAAGCTTCTGCGCTCCAGAAAATAAGGCATGGGACATGTCCTTCGGAGGCAAGGGTCGTTTTTTTTGAAATAAACACCCTGCCAAACCACCTAGCACTCCATGCGAGATGGTTTTCTTCATCAACAGCGTCTGGATGGCGTTCAAGACACTGGGCATACCGATCATCGCCTCCAGGAGAATAGGACCCCTTGTTTTGAGTTCGTTTGAAGCGGCCCATGAATTGGGAATCGCAGAAGGGGTCATCGGATGTGCTTTCAACCTCTGGATGCTATGGCGAGGACGCCACAAACCAACTCAAAGGATGGAGTGCAATGGCTGGATGGGACTGCATGTCGTACTCATATTGGCTTACACCACTGCCCTCAAAGGCTGGATCCCTCTAGGCTAAGGAGGGCCTTCGAAGCGTTGCAGCATAACCGACCCTGTCTGCTGGCACTGGCGCCTTGATTCCAGAAAGGCCAGAAGATCGGCAAGTTGCCGGAGAGTGAGCAGGTCCCCCAACCCAGAAGGCATCAAGGAAACCTGGGAAGGAAAAAGAGCGTGGATGTCTTTTTCTTCGATGAGAAGTTCGGACTGCGGACCCGTCATAAGGCTAACAAGACCTTTGTTTTCCTGCTGCATCACGCCACTGACGGTTTCCCCATTCACCAGTTCAATGTGAATAGGCTCATAACTGCGAACAAAACTGGCATTGGGATAAAGAATGGATTCGAGGAGGTCACGACGATCTCGAACCGCACCGATTTTGGAAAGATCCGGGCCGGCATGCCCACCCACATAACCGATTTGATGGCATTTTGAGCAGGCCGCTTCCTCGGCCTTGAAAACTGCCTGCCCTCTGCGCACATCTCCTTCCGGCAACTTGGCCAAAACGCTTTCCAGATGTTTTCTTTGACCTTCCAGATCCATCTGACGCGTCTGTATCCAAAGGCGAGCCTGTTCTCGAATGGCATCGGGGAATTGCTCCACTGCCCGGAGCAGGACATTGACTCTGAGTGATCCAGCTGAAGGAGCCTTTGCCAAAACACGAAGAAGCTTATCCCCCAAAGCTGGCTTCTGAGCTCCGTTAAACCATTGAACCATGCGATTCAAATCCAAGGGTCCTGCTTCCAACATGGCATCGAGCAGCGATGGAAGGGAATCCCCCTGTAGTTGGGATTGTTGCCAAATATCCATCACTTGCTCCCGGGCCCCTTCTTGCTCTGAATACAGGTATTGCTCGACAAGCCAGCGCATGTCCGAATTTGCCAGCGGTAAGGAATCCGAAAGATTACACTGGAGAAGCTTCAGCCTGTTTTCAGGTGATGCAGGATTCTTTGAAGCCATCTGACGCAACACTTGTTGCAGCTCTGGGAAGGAGGACGCATCAAGCTTCCAATCGATCATCCAATCCAGAATCATGGATTGTTTCCACTCCGGGAGCTCGGAGCGCACAAGAAACCGAGATACCACGCCTACCCAGGCATACGGCATTTTTCGAAGTTTTCCCGGGGCCATGGTATCGAGAATCGAGACCATCAAACGACGAGAATGTTCCTGATCTTCTTCCAGCCATTCGCCGAGCAACACTTGTATAGATGGGTGGGTAACCAGTGATTTGCATAGCTCCAGCAGTTCCAGTAAGGACTGCCCTTCGGGATCCTGGGATGACCTCATGGCACTTCGCTTTTTGCGTATGACTGCCGCCAGAGGTTCTCCCCATTCCGGATGAAAACCCGAAATCCACAGGGCGGCATCGCGCACCGTGGATGCTTCTGCAAACAAAGACTCGCCCACCAAAGCAGCGACTTGTTCCGAATCATTGAGCTGACTCAGAGCCAGCAGGGCGATTCTTTTCGCCTGAGGCTTGTCCGAGGAAGTCACGATATCGACGAGGGTTTCCGAATCGGCATTGATTTGCACAGGAGATTGAACTACAGCATGTTCCAAAGCTCGACTCTGCATGGAAGGCGCGCTCTCAAGAAGAGGTTCGATGGCCTCAGCAACCTTCATCCTGCCCAGGGCCTCTGCCGCTCGGCGTCTGACCTTGGGATCGGCATGCCGCAAACAATCCATGACTGCTTCCGATGCCCGTGCGTCATGATGGATACCAATGGCGTGCAGGGCGGTGCATACCAAGCTTGCTTCGGAGCTCTTCAGGACGCTTTGGAGGGCCTGAAGGGCCTCGGTGGAATGCATGCGGCACAAAGTCCACACAATCTGCTGCCTGAGCTTGGGGAAACATTGTCCAGTTGCAGGGCGCTGCAAAAGCCTGGGAAGCACGAGATGTCCCTGAGGAACCAGCTTTTGCATGGCTTTTTCCCGCACCCGATGCCTCTCATCGATGAGAAGGTCGATATGGCGTGTCAGACTCAGGTGATCCCAATCCACCTGAGTCCCATATGGATCCGTTACGGAGGAAGGCTTCTCCGGACAAACTCGGTAAATGGCGCCCAGGATATCGGGTTTGTATAGCTGGGAGGTTGGGCAACAAAGCTTGTACCACCCGCCGGTATCCAGCACCAGAATGGATCCATCTCCGTCTTCCAGCAAATCAGTGGGATGAAAATCATGGTGCGAGGAAACGAGAAAATCCTCATCTTTGGTGATATATGAACCTTCCTTGGGAATGAGTTGATGCCGTTGAATACGACGCAGGTTGAATTGTGTGCTGAACAAGTTGCCCTGAAACCCTTCACCGAGAAGATTGGACTGGTAGGTCATCAACCCGCTGGGCGCAGCCGGACCCAGGTGGGTCATGGCATCCAGATAAGGTCCCGTGAGAATCAATCCATCGAGCACTCCATGTTCCTTGGGATAAACCCCTCGATACAGGGCGTGCACCAATCCATCGCGCTTTCCAGATCTTGGGTGGGAAACAAATGTGGTGGTGAAGAAAACCTCGCCGGTGGCATCAAAGGTCACCTCTACGGGATTGTCCATGCCTCCACTCATCACCACATCACGCTCGGTGCCATCAGGGAGCATGCGAAAGAGATGGGCCGCAGAATCATCGATGGTGGAGCCGTCAAACAAGGTATGTTGCTGCCGGGCAAAAGCGCCCTTTGCCCAGTAAATCCATCCATCGGGTCCAAAATAAGGACCATGAAGATCATTGGCACACCCCGTCAAAGTCTTGCCATCCATCCACACTTCCCGACGATCTGCCTGACCATCCCCATTGGTATCCTCGAGACGAAGGATTTGAGGAGGGGCTGCACAGTAAACAGCTCCCTGGTAGCAGAGAATGCCCTCTGGAAACATCAACTCATCAGCAAAAACCACGCTGGAATCATATAGACCGTCACCATCCTGCTCACGGAGTCGAACGATGCGATGGGGACGTGTTTCCAATTGCTGCGCCACCTTGTCGTTGGAACCGGAAGAATCAGCAACATAAAGGTCTCCACGGGCATCGAGGTCTGCGACAATGGGGCGGTTCACCATGGGAGGCCCAGCGACCTTTTCAACCACGAGTCCTTCAGGCATCCAAAACATGTGATGGTCCAGCGCCATCTCTCCCGCATGCATCCAGCTGGAGATGATCCAACCTACGGAGAGTATACCAAAGGACATCAAGGAGCATCTCACAGGAGATGAGACTGGCATGCGGGCAGATTAGGTTTTGTGGGATGGCTGGCAAGAAGGATCTGCTGGCCTCGAACCTGAGCTGCGGCCAATCGCTTCTTTCCATCCAAGTATCTGCCCGTTAATATGATGCCGTGTTCCAGGCAGCAAAACCATCCAGAGAAAAAAGGCTCACTCCTTTAAAGGTTTACTTTGTATAGCAATACTTTTGCTTTGTTCTATGGATGGCAGCTACTTCAAGCTGCCGAACCATCGAAAAAAGAAATGCTTCATGGCATGAGCACTTTGAGGAACAGCTTTCCCTATTGGGTCATCGAAATTGGATCATGATCGCCGATTCGGCCTACCCCCTCCAAACCAGCTCTGGCATTGAAATGATTTACACTGGGGAAGATCATTTCACCTTACTGCAACAGGTCACCCGTCACCTCAAGACAAGAAACCACATAGCCGGTAAATACTACCTCGATGCAGAAATGCAGCACCTCGAGGAGACCCAAGCCCCTGGCATCGATGTTTTGCGGCAAGCGATTGCCCATCAACTCGAAAACGAGTTAGTCCGCCATCTTCCACATGCTGCCCTGATGGAAAAGTTGGCTCAAGCTGGGAAGGATTATCAAGTCCTGATCCTCAAATCCGAAGGCACGCTCCCCTACACCTCGATCTTCATCGAATTAGATTGTGGTTACTGGGGTCCTGATCAAGAACAACAACTAAGGAAAAAGATGCCTTAGTGCCTCGAACCCAATGCGTCCTGGCCAGCTACCAGAACCTACAAAAAAACTGAAAGTCTCAGACCCCGGGCAACAAGGAGGCATCTGGAGGGCCTATGGGCTTACTTGAATCAGGGAGGCTTCTCCAGATTCGAACAGACCGATGTCAGCGGCTGTCTGTCCATGTTGAGTCAATGCCTCGATCAAGGAACTTGCCTTGTCTGGACTGACAGCAAAGAGGAGACCACCGGAGGTTTGCGCATCACACAGCAGGATGGCCTCCAAGGTATTTACCTCAGGATCCAAACGCAGGTGAGACGCGATTGCAGCATGATTGCGGCGCGTTCCGCCGGGTATACAATCCTCTCCCATCAGTTCCATCACCCCATCAAAGACAGGCACCTTGGAAAAGCCTATCGAGGCCTGCAATCCCGGCTTGAGCATTTCCTTCAAATGCCCGAGCAGTCCAAATCCTGTGATGTCCGTGGCTGCTTGGACACCCACTTTTCGACCTGCTTCAGCCGCCTTTCGATTGAGGGTGTTCATGGAATCTACCGCGGCCTGCTCCACAACAGGATCACAGACCCCAGCTCGAATCGCCGTGGTGATAACCCCAACTCCAATGGGCTTGGTCAAAATCAGTCGATCGCCAGGACTGGCTCCCTGATTGGTCCAATGAGAGCCCGGTTGAACCGTTCCGGTCGCACACAAACCGTACTTGGGTCCCGGATCATCAATGCTGTGTCCTCCCACAATCGGGATCCCGGCTTCGGTCGCCTTGTCGCTTCCACCTCGCAGGATTTCCTTGAGGACAGAAAGAGGAAGTTCCTCTGATTTTCGGGGAAATCCAACGATGTTCAGCGCCATCAGGGGATGGGCTCCCATGGCATAAAGGTCACTGAGGGCGTTGGCCGCTGCAATAGAGCCAAAAAGGTACGGATCATCCACAACCGGCGTGAAAAAATCGACGGTCTGGACGATCGCAAGCTGATCCGAGAGCCTGTAAACAGCCGCATCATCGGCTGTTTGAGCCCCAACCAACAAATTGGGATCGTCGAAATTTGGCAATTCGCTCAGAACCTGAGCGAGGTCCTCCGGACTCAACTTCGCCGCTCAACCAGCGCAATGACTGTAGCGAGTCAGGGCGATGGAATGTTGTTCATTCTTTTTGGTCATATGAGACTCAGTTAGTAGCATAGTTGGGTATCGAAGGAAACGAATTGTTGCGGAAGCTCTCTGAGTCCTGCGCTCCATCAAGAATGCGGATTGCCCTTCCCAGGAGGAGCCCCTAGACTTTCATCATGAATGATGCGCAGGTGCACATTGCTCTGAGAGAAGGTAGCGAGAATGAGGCGCGTGTGGTGCCCCGCCGAAGACCCAAGGATCCCCTTTCGCAGGAAATCCTTCGACTGAAGGAGGAGCTCAACGCCGTCTTGTTGGCTCATAATTATCAGATTCCGGAAATCCAGGATCTGGCCGATTATGTCGGGGATTCCCTTGGGCTTGCCAGGCAAGCGGCCGAAACTTCAGCCGAAGTCATTGTTTTTTGTGGGGTTCACTTCATGGCTGAAACAGCGAAGATCCTCAATCCCGACAAACCGGTCCTCCTACCCGACCTGGAGGCCGGATGCTCACTGGAGCAAAGTTGTCCAGCAGAGCAACTCAAGGCTTATCAGGAGGCGCATCCCGGTATTTACACGATCGCGTACATCAATTGCAGTGCAGCCGTCAAAGCACTGAGTGATGTGATTTGCACCAGTGGAAACGCGGTCAAAATCGTGGAATCCGCGCCTAAAGATCGAGATCTTCTTTTTGTACCAGATGAAAACCTTGGCGCATGGGTGATGGAACAAACCCAACGCTCCATGGAGTTGTGGAAGGGCAACTGCTACGCCCACGTCGAATTCACCGCTGACAGTATTCTGGCCATCAGGGAAAAACATCCGGATGCCCTTCTGGTCGCTCATCCTGAATGCACACGCGCCGTGCGCATGCTGGCAGATGAAATTTGTTCCACTGAAAAAATGGTCCACTTCTGCCGAAGCAGCGAAGCCAGTGCCTTCATTATTGCCACTGAAATGAGTATGCTTCATCGGCTGGAGAAGGAGTGCCCTGGCAAGCAATTCATTCCCGCACCCACCGACCACTGTGCCTGCAATGAGTGCCGATACATGAAGATGAACACCTTGGAAAAACTCCATGCCTGCCTCAAGAGACGGCATCCCGAGGTCTCCATGTCCGCAGAACTGCTTCAGAAAGCCCGTGAGCCGATCGAGCGCATGCTCGATTGGTCTCAGTAGATCATGAAAGGCTTCAGGGACATAACCGCTGGATTTGCCATGGACCCTCAGAGGACATCTGATAAGAGATACGATCGTGGAGTCGACCCGCCCGCCCTTGCCAGAATTCCATCTTCGCGGGTAGAACGCTATAGCCGCCCCAGAAACCAGGTGCTGGAATGGGTTGATTCTCGAAGCGTAACCTGACCTCCTCGAAGGACGCCTCCAAGGCTTCGCGGCTGGCTACAGGCTGACTCTGCCGGGAGGCCCAGGCGCCTACCTGACTTTCGCGTGGTCGGGTTGCGAAGTAGGCTTCCACTTCAGCGCGAGACAGCAAATTCGCCTTGCCATAAACAATGACCTGCCTCTCCAGGGCTATCCATGGAAAGAGCAGGGAAACCTGCGGATGGATTTGGATCTGTTGTCCCTTCTGGCTTTCCAGATTGGTATAAAAATTAAATCCCTGCGGTCCGTAGCCCTTGAGAAGCACTGTTCTGATTGATGGTTGCCCTTCTTCCGACACCGTCGCAAGACTCATGGCATTGGGTTCATCCAGGGAGGCTTGACAAGCTTCCCTGAACCAAGCGGCAAATTGCTCCATCGGATCAGCATGCATGGTGTGCTCATCCAATTGCCCCTGGGTGTAGCGTCTCCTCAAGTCTTGAACTGGTTGCTTCTCCATGACCTCAATATGAAGCATCATTGGCTGCCGCGCAACGATCACAGTTTGACCGACCGAGGACCGGTCACATGGCCTGAGATACTTCAGCGATGGAAGCTTCTAGAATATCCATGGCGTGATCCATCTCGTCACGTGTGATGGTGATGGGTGGGGTCAATGTGAGGATGTTCCCCATGGTGACCTTGAAGTTGAGCCCACGATTTAGGCAAGCATACATCACGGCTTCGGCTTCCTGAATGGCTCGTTCACCCGTATGCTTGTCCAGGAGCAACTCCATTCCCATAAACAACCCAAGGCCGCGAATATCTCCAATCAAAGGAAATCGAGTGGCCATGTCCTGCATGCGCTGTCTGACATACTCTCCCATGTCGAGTGCATGATCCAGCAAGCCTTCGGCCTTAATAACCTCGATGGCTGCAAGACCCGCTGCACAAGCCACTGGGTTCTTTTCATGCGTGTAATGCCCAAGGGCCTTGTGTGGCATGGCTTGATTGAGATCTTCACGAGCCAGCAATCCAGCCAGAGGAAAGACCCCTCCGACCAGGCCCTTTCCGATCACCAGCATATCCGGCACAATTCCATAGTGCTCTCAGGTAAACATGCGCCCGGTTCGACCAAGACAGCGGGGAATTTCATCCAGAATGAGAAGCGCACCATGGCGATCACAAGCTTTTCGAATGCGCTTCCAGTAATCCGTGGGTGGAATGAAAGGCGTGCAACGCACGGTTTCTGCAACCACAGCCGCCACATCCCCCTCCTTTTTCAGGACGTATTCCACGTAATCAGAGCAGGAGAGGTTGCATTTCTCACCGCACTTGAATGGACAATGTCGGTTGTCGGGTGGAGGCACATGCTCACATCCGGGCAGAAGGGGCCCCATGCCAGAACGAAAAATCGCCTCTCCACCGATGGAAATTGCATCCAGAGAAGCACCATGAAAGGAATCCCACATGGAAATTGTCTTGTGCCTTCCGGTCGCCGCTCTTGCCAGCTTGAGTGCCATGCCCATGGCGGCTGTTCCCCCGGGAGCAAAAAGAACGCGGTTGAGATCACCGGGTGTCAATGAAACCAATTTACGGGCCAGATCAATCGCAACCTGATTGGTGTAGCGTCTCGTGCAGAAAGACAAAGAGGCCATCTGCTGCTCAATTGCAGCGATTACCTTGGGTGTGAGAATCCCAGTTGATGAACGTTATTCCCATGAAAATCCAGCAAGCGTCTACCTCGGGTATCGATGATGTAGCTCCCTTCGCATTTTTCGAGAACATTCAAACAGGGCGTCGAAAGGGATTGATGCAGGAAAACCTCATTATCCTTCTGCAGGACTTTTTGCGTCTCCTCATCGATGTGATGGAGCGACCACTTCTGACGCAAGGGACTGATGTTAATGTCTCCCTCTGAGCGCAGGTGATCTATGTCATGGGATGGATCGATCATGATAGGCATTCAGCAACCTCATGGGGACGGCAGGGATAAAAGCACCTGGCGCATGGCCAGGAGCTGATCGGTGTTGAGAAAATC
>Ga0160423_10005829_pt1 | contig 10006 bp, 10 predicted proteins | sample CRUFie14St8metaG_FD_108191 | JGI IMG/M metagenome (GOLD analysis project Ga0160423, IMG submission 108191) | Marine microbial communities from the Costa Rica Dome - CRUD Field 142mm St8 metaG | ecosystem: Environmental > Aquatic > Marine > Oceanic > Photic zone | place: Costa Rica: the Eastern... | reverse complement strand
ACTGATTCTATTTTTAGAACACACTGATTCTATTTTTAGAACACACTGATTCTATTTTTAGAACACACTGATTCTATTTTTAGAACACAGCATTCATTCAATAATAATCGAGCATTCTTCAATCTCTCTTTTTCTTGCATCTCCATTGTTATTTTTCATCCTTTTGCGAGGCGCACGATGTTCATATCCTGTCTCGCGCTCTTTCAGTATTGTATCCCACACTTTTTGCATTTGACCAATTACACTGTTAAACCATTTGCGATTTCGTAAAACAAGAACACAACTTATCTCTTCCAATTTCCAATATATATCTTCCAACCAAGTTAAATGTGCATTTTTTGAGAGAATTTCTTTTTCCCATTTATCATACTCTTCTTTCGTAATATTAAATGGACAATATTCATAATGTGGTTTATTACCATTCATAAAGTGTTTCATTATACCTTTATATTTACCATCTTTTGTATATTGAAAATTACCATCTTCGTTAAATTCCTTTTCATTCTCATATTCTATAAATCGCGTTTCTAAAAAATCACACTCCTGTAATTGACAAGTCTCTAATTGTAATTGCATCTGCACCCAATATTCTTCCTTTGGAATACCCGTAATATCACGATTTTTTATATTTTTTATTTCCAACATGCGACCATATAGAGGACTTTTAGGATCTATGTTTATTCCATCTGGAGAAGCTCCCAAAAATCCATATTCAAAATGTGGAATACAGCCAAATTCACCTACAGTTGTTTTATACGTGTGTTCATAATATAAAACAGATAATGGCTCAAATTTTTGACCGTGATGAAATGGCGTATTTGTATTTACATAAGGACCTTCATTTTCCATTGCTGCATCTGGTATTACAACTGGCTTACATTTTTCATATATAATGTGGTTTTGCGCCGACTCGCTTCCTAAACACTTATAAGCATTACTTGCTGTTATTCTTTGATGTCGCGCTTCATACCATTCCTTACTTCTTTGTTCTGCTTGTGGGACATTTTCTAATTCCAGTATCTTATTTTGTAATTTTCCCATCATCTTTGGTGTTCTATGAATCGAAGAACGATTGAAGAGAGAACGTTTTGGAATATAATATTTATATACTATCGTATTTAGTGTATAATAAATTAACTCATCTAATTGTATCTTTAAATCTGGTATTAGCATATCGCTTAACTGAAACTCCAATATTGAAAATATACTATTATGTATATCCTGTTCAAAATTTGGAGAAGACATTGTTGAAATATTTTCATCGAAATATTTTGATGCTAATATTCCAATTTCTTCAATCAAAGCGTCTTTTTCTTCTACAGTGAACATTATTTTATATTCTGATAATATCTTTAAATTTTACTTCAATTTATTAAAATCATTCAATACTGTCTCGTATTTTTATCTTCTTTCCGTCTCCATTATTCGAATCATTATCTGATTTCGTTTTATTATGTTTCCTATTTAATTTCTTTAAATCCGGTAGTCTCAATGTTGATGCCCTTTTCTCACATGATAATTGTGGTTTATTATTTGTTTTACTATATGAAAAATTTGTAATCGAAATTATCTTTTCATCTTTATAAACCACATCTTTATTTTTATTTAAGCGTTTTTTATCAATAATATCTTGTAAATATTCCTTACATTTTTGACATTGCACTGCATTTAAATTATTTTCTGGCCCAAATACTTCATCTATAAATATATTTACTTTTTGTATTTTCTGTGTTTTGTCTATTTTACACCATATCTCTTTATTTTTTATATTTTGTTTCTCTTGAAGAAATGCTAACATCTCCGTTTCATTCGAAATTGTTGATTCTTCAATAATTGTATTTTCTGACTTTAGCCCCTTTATACTTTTATCCATTAGTTAAATATATAATTTAAATTTAATACATTATTAATAAATATATAAATGTCTAACAAAAATATTGTCTTTAAAGTTAAAAAAAGAGAGAATGTTAATTTTGATGATATTGAAACATCATACAATGATGAAATTAAATACATTAATATGTTATTTTGCAACCAAGAATTCCAACATGAAAAAAAATTAAAAGAGGAAATTAAAAAAAAAATTAATGGATATAAAAACCAAGATGTAAAGAAACAACGACACAATCCGGAAAAGCTTATTTCTCTCGAAGATACTATAGAAGTTTTAGTTTCATCTAAATTAAAATGTCATTACTGTAAAGAAAATGTTAGACTCTTTTACGATAATGTAAGAGAGAAAGAACAATGGACATTAGAGAGAATTGACAACAGTATTGGGCATTTCAAAGAAAACGTTGTTGTTTCTTGCTTAGAATGCAATTTAAAGCGGCGATGTATTGACACCGACCGATTTAAATACTCGAAAAGCTTTAATAATATCAAAAAAATTAATTAAAATTAAATTTATTAGCAGACATATTAACTCAGACATATTAACTCAGACATATTAACTCCACGTTTTTTCATTATTTGTATATTGACTATAAGAGCCTGCTGACTCTACTTTATGCTGCTTTCTGTCATGTGGGTCCCATGAAGCCCAATTAACTAAGTCATTGTTATCTGTTGTGCTTTTCTCTCCAATCACCTTAATTGCATCTAGAGAGACTTTTTCTGTCTTTTCATTTGTATTTCCTTCACCAATATTTATAAATCCATCTAATGACTTTTTTCTCATTACCACATTTAATGTAATACATATTAATATTATACCTCCTAAAAACTTTATGTCATATACTAACTTTTGTTTCATCTATATATATATATTATTTTATAATAATATAAAATTAATATATATAATTCAATATTATGAGCGACTCTGGTGAACAAGAAATGTATGTTATCAAAAGAGATGGCAAAGAAGAAATTATTTCTTTTGATAAGATTCTTAGACGAGTAAAAAAAATTGGTAAAAAAAATAATCTATCCCTCAACTTTTCTTCTCTTGTTATGAAAATTATTGACCAGTTATATGATAAGATTTCTACAACTAAAATTGATGAGCTTACTGCAGAACAATGCGCTACACTTATTACCACAAGCCCTCAATATGGTAAACTCGCTTCTGAACTTATCATTTCAAATCATCATAAAAATACAAAAAGTGAATTCTGCGATGTTATGATGGACCTTTATAATTTCGAAAATATTCATAATAACCCTCAACCTCTTATTTCTGATGAAGTATGGGCTGTCTGTTGTGAGCATAGAGATACACTTAATAATATGATTGACCACGAGCGCGATTTCTTAATTGACTATTTTGGTTTTAAAACTCTGGAACGTGCGTATCTTATTCGCATCAATAAAAAATGTGTAGAGAGACCACAACATATGTGGCTTCGTGTTTCAATCGCTATTCACGGCAATAATATTGAGAAGGTAAAAGAAACATACGACCTTATGTCTCAGAAATATTTCACACATGCAACACCTACACTTTACAATGCAGGAACACGCAAACAACAATTAAGCTCTTGTTATCTTCTTGGTATGGAAGACGATAGTATTGACGGTATTTATAATACACTAAAAGATACTGCTCTCATCTCTAAATTGGCCGGCGGTATTGGTATCCATATTCATAATATTCGTGCATCAGGCAGTCAAATTTATGGAACAAATGGAACCAGCAACGGCATTGTTCCAATGCTTAAAGTATTTAACAATACTGCAAGATATGTAGACCAAGGTGGTGGTCGTCGTAATGGAAGTTTTGCAATCTATTTGGAGCCATGGCATCTGGATATTGAAGACTTTTTGGATATGAAAAAAAACCATGGTGATGAGGAACAAAGAGCTCGAGACCTTTTCTATGGTCTATGGATTCCTGACCTTTTCATGAAACGTGTTAGTGAAGATGGTGATTGGCTTCTCTGTTGCCCGAATGAATGCCGCGGACTTTCTGACGTGTATGGTGAAGATTTTAATAAATTATATATGACTTATGAAGAGCGACATAAAGCCGGCAAACTTTACAATAGCAAACTTGTAAAAGCTCGACAGATTTGGTTTAAGGTGTTGGACAGTCAAATGGAAACTGGAACACCATATCTCCTTTATAAAGACCCCTGTAATCTTAAATCTAATCAGAAAAATATCGGCACGATTAAAAGCAGTAATCTATGCACTGAAATTATTGAATATTCTGACAGCAAAGAAAGTGCAGTATGTAATCTTGCAAGCATCGCTCTCTCCGCTTTTGTAAAACCAGATAAAAGTTTTGACTATGAAAAATTGATTGATGTTACGCGCGTAGCAACATTTAATCTTAATCGTATTATCGACATTAATCATTATCCTACATCTAAGACTGAGCTTAGTAATAATCGTCATCGACCTATTGGTTTAGGCGTTCAAGGTTTAGCAGATACATTTATCTTGATGAATTTGCCGTTTTGCAGTGATGCAGCAAAACTAGTTAATAAGAAGATTTTTGAAACCATTTATTATGCAGCCATTACCGAGTCTTGTGAATTGGCACAAAAACTTGGGGCATATGAAACATTTGAAGGGTCGCCTGCAAGTCAGGGCATCTTACAGTTTGACATGTGGGGAGAAAAACATGAGAGTCCATGTGGATATGACTGGGATGCTGTAAAAGAGGGTGTAAAACTGCACGGACTTCGTAATTCGCTCTTAATTGCACCTATGCCAACTGCATCTACAAGTCAGATTCTAGGCAATAATGAATGTTTCGAACCACTTACCAGCAATATTTACACTAGACGAACCGGTGCAGGTGAATTTGTAATGGCCAATAAATATCTTATTAATGAATTAATTGAGATGGATTTGTGGAATGAAGACATTAAGAATAATATCATTGAAAATAAAGGAAGTGTTCAACATATCGATATTATTCCACAAGAGATTAGAGAGAAATATAAAATCGTATGGGAAATGCAAATGAAAGACATTATTGATATGGCAGCAGACCGCGGTAAATATATTTGCCAAAGTCAAAGTCTTAATCTGTGGATGGAAGACCCAACTTACAAAGCCCTTACTTCCATGCACTTTTATGGTTGGAAGAAGGGACTGAAAACTGGAATTTATTATTTGCGACGAAAGCCCAAACATCAACCCCAACAATTCACGATTAAGCCCAAAAATGAAGCGACCAATGAAATTGTTGATGAAGAACACGAAATATGTGAAATGTGTTCCGCTTAAATGAATTAGATATATCCTTATAAATATTCTTATAAAGATATAATATGATTTTCTTTCAGCATCCGAAACAAGTATGTATGACATATTTCCAACATGCACGTCTTTCAATGAACTTTTCTTATATGTTTCTTAAGGCGAGCAAAGAAGCGTTTATTCACGCAATCTATCCAGATAAGTATATTACTAGCACAAGCGATACTGTAAAAGAAATTACTAAAATTTTAGAAGAATCCGGTTGCAGAGACAGTCAGAATTAATTAAAATAAATTGATTAATATTAATCTATTTTAATTATGAACAGAGAAAATGGTGTCTGTTGAAATGCGAAACAAATTTGATAATCTTGTTGAAAAAGATTTTATGGATATTGCTCAAAGTGCTGCAGAAGCCGTTATTCAAGAGAGGGCGAAACATAGCGTTCTTGTGTATCTTTCCAACCCAGATGTTATGATATTTGACCCAATCGCAAACCAGAGTGAATACAAACACATTACTGTTGAATATTCAAACGGCAAAGAAATTAAAATTATGATTGCTATTGCTGATTAATGCTATTTAATGCTATTTAATGCTGATTAATGATAATTAAAAATTACCACCTACACCTGCAGGTGTATCTAATACCTGGCCTCGTGAAGTTGTGTATGTGCTAGGTGTATTATTTCTAAATGGAACATATGAAGAATCATTTTGACGGAATGGACGAGACCGCTCTTCCTTAACCGTTCTATCAAATACTTTTTCCCTATTTTCTATATCTGTAATTAATAATGAACCTTTCTGATTTAGTCTATTTATTTTTGTTGTTATCTCTGTTCTCTCGTCTTCACTAAGATATTTATTATTTAACTCATCATTTAATAATTTAATCTTGTGATTTATCTTACCTAATAAAATCAAATCTGCTTTTGGTATCGTCTCTGGATTTAATATTTTTTCACCGGTAGACACCTTTCTATCATACAATATTTTTCGTGCCATTGCAATATATTGATTATCATTCATAAACTTACGCGGGTCCATCATTAAATCTCTAGAGAGAAGGTGTGTTCCGCCTTGTGTATAACGATAAGTGAATGGCGTTGTCTCACTTTCTAATATTGTTTGATTGCCTGATGAATCGGATAATCCATAATTATTATCATTTAACCAAGTCATATCACCCGTATCTCTCCTAAAATAACTTCTTACACCCCTCAAAAATTCATCCATTTCACCTAACTTTAAATTATTAATAAAATGATTAAATAAACCATTTATAGTAGAATCTTCTAAAACATCTACATTTATTTGAGGCTCACCTGTTCCACCTATTTCATCCCCAGAACTCATCAATCGAGAATAATGCGCTGCTTGTGTCATCTGTGCATCCTGATTTACTGGATTTCCAGAAATATCTACTTCTATTCTATTATAACCTAACGCATCCGTTTCAAATGGATTAGGCCATGGCACATTTTTTTCTCTGTCATTTAATTCTCTCTTAAACAAGTGATTACGACATTGAGAATGCTTCGTGCATTTATTTGCACCACCAAGTCCTTCTGAATTACACAATATTGGACAATATTTATAAAATTTACCATCTATTTCTTTTATCTCAGGAATACATGACTTATCATTTACATCGGTTACTACCTGACAACCTCTAATAATTCCTGCATCTCCACAATTCAAGCGGTCTTTCGGTAATGGCTCTTGCATTTTGCCAAAAAGACATTTTCTTGGCTCTATATCAGGAGACCCTGCCTGTGCATACATTCCTCCACCTGCATTACATTTAAATCTATGGAACTCATTATGTTTTACAACTCCAGATACTGGAGCTGTTCTCCATGTTTTTCCACTGCTTTTCTCCTCATCTGATGCCATATCAATTATATTATTATTTCCGGTATTATTTCCAGAACCCGCTGCTATTGAACCAGCAAATACACAATTAGAAGCACAAATCCATTTATTATCTTCATTCACAATACTACATGTTATATTATTATAGCCATCTCTCTGTTGTGGCCCTGTTATTTTATTGTGGATATCATCAACTTCAATTGTTAACAAATTACCTTTATTTACATCAGTTAATTCTATTATTTCATCGCTACCATAACAACCACTTGCATCAATTCTTGCATATTTTTTACCTCTTTCTTTTATTAAATCAACACAACGTAAAACATAACCACTTGGGTCAGTTACACCATCTACGGCATTTGATTTTAAATGTGTATTCCAATATACATTATAGCTAGTATCACTTGTTTTATCTGGCTGATTTGAAGAGTTCCATTCTATATCACTTTTCCAAGGCTTTGGCCATCTTTGTATTATTCCTTCATTACTTAAAGTCTGATTATGCATAACTTTTTTATCTCCGAGACCACTTGTAATCTCACTTAATTTATCAATTTTTGTATTATCTTGCAAAACATTTCGTAATGTATCTTTTGGATTCTGTGTTTGAAAACCTTCCTGACATGTTGTTTTTTCTTCTTTAAAATATCTAACAACAAGAGTTATTATTAAAAAAAATAAAATTATAACCATTATTTTATCAAGCATATTAATATATTATTAGAATAAAATATTAATTAAAATACTTTTTAATACTTTATGAAATATCAATCATTTCTGCCTCACGACAAGCACCAAAAGTTCTGCGATGCCACTTCGTTATTCCATATTTACGAATACCATCCATATGAACTTTCGCACCATATCCTTTGTTTGTATCTATTGAATAATATTCTTTCAATTTCGGATATTTTTCACACAAATCCAAAATATAATTATCACGCTCAACTTTAGCTAAAATTGATGCAGCCGCAATACTACTATATAAATCATCACCTCCTTTAAAACACTCATGCGGTATTGTATAAAGTTCATCATTCGTCATAAATGAATATGGCCTAAATTGATTTCCATCCACTGTTAAAAACACATTCTGTTTTTCATTCTCTGTCATTTGTTCTAGAATTTTTGACACACTATTATGCATTGAAGTTATTGTTGCTTGCAGAATGTTAATCTTATCAATTGTTTTCTCGCTCTCGCTTGTTACAGACCAATATATTGCATTTTCCTTAATATACTCTGCTGCCGCTAATAATTTTTTTCGTGATGTAAATTTCTTACTGTCTTTTAAGAGAGAATAATCAAAGTCTTCACTATCTTTAGGTAATACTACTGCACCTGTATATACTGGACCAAACATTGGACCCCGCCCCACTTCATCAACCCCAATTTCAACAGTTTTATTGTCATCAAATCTAAATTTTTTCACCATTCTTACTTATCTTTATACTTGTATTTTTATAATCAATTTATCGAAATTATTTAATATAATTTAATATATATATAATGAAAATTGGTGGAGTAATTAAAATTAATAATAAATTTTTAATGATTGTTGGTGCATTATTTTTATTATTATTTGTCCGTTTTATTTGTTCTAATAATAATTATGGAGTTATTGAAAATTTAGCAATTGAAGACCCACTTTACTATGACAAAAATACGTTTGAATCTAAAGTTTATAACGCAAACTCTTTCGATAAAGAAGACCATTCTTCCTCTGAAAATACTGCCGATTATTACAAAAATTTAAATCCTTACCAAAGCAACGAGCTAATGCCTCAAAATATGGGAAATAATAGTATGACCGGCGGACCTATGCCAACTTCTTTAAATGAACCGTCTAACAATGAAGATATTGATAAAGAAGGTATTCCATTTAGTGACATTCCTCTTGGAAGTGAAGATTTATATGTTCTTAAATCCAAGATTGTTCCTCCTGTATGCCCTAGATGCCCCTCTATTGACGTAAGTAAAATACAAGCTGAATTAGGAAAAGCTAAATGTCCTCCTTGCCCTGCATGTGCTCGATGCCCTGAACAACCATTTACATGCAAAAAAGTTCCCAATTACAAACATATGGACCCCGATAAAGTTCCCGGTGGATTCTTACCTAGAATGTCTAATACTAACTCTTTTAATTAAATAATCACTTTTTATAATATTATAAATTTTACTATAATATTATTAGTATTTAAAAATCATATTGTTCTTTTTAACTTAGTTTATTTTCATCATAAATACATACTGATGTAAAATGTTCTCCTGTTAAAAGTAATGTTATAGTATCTCGTTCACTAATAACTTCATTAAACCAATTTAAATTCTCTGGTTCATAAATTTGAAATTTCTTTTGTTCACTTAAATAAACAAATAATCTAATATTAATTTTTAAATAGCTCATTATCATAGGTATTACTTCTATTCCAGCATATTTAGTTTTATCTTTTGTTTTTAATATTTTTAATTCTTGTTCTAATAGTTCTCTATTTTGTATTTCTCTATTTTGTATTTCTCCATTTTTATTTAATTTATTGTTAACATGAGCTACTAATTTATCTTTAAAACTATTTATTTTTTTATCTAGTTTTTCTTGGTGTTCTTTGTCGCGTTCTTTTGAAAACGCTTTAACATCATTTATTGCGCTATCAGATTTTTGTGTTATTTTGTTCATTAATAAAGCAAATTGTAAACTTGGAACTGCCACAGGACCGCTGCTTTCTACAATTTCATATTTACCTAAATCTTTGTCTTTGTAAATGTTATCTATATTTTTCATATTATCTTCATAATCAATTACTTCATATTTTTCATGTTTCTTTTTATCTTTATATACTACCGTTCCATAAATATGGCCACATTGTGCTATTGCATGATATAAACAATTACCATCACCATATGTTAGTCGGATTGAAGGCAAAATATTGGTTAATTCATTAAGTTCAACTGATGATTTATTAGAAAGAGTTTT
>Ga0160423_10005825_pt1 | contig 10010 bp, 6 predicted proteins | sample CRUFie14St8metaG_FD_108191 | JGI IMG/M metagenome (GOLD analysis project Ga0160423, IMG submission 108191) | Marine microbial communities from the Costa Rica Dome - CRUD Field 142mm St8 metaG | ecosystem: Environmental > Aquatic > Marine > Oceanic > Photic zone | place: Costa Rica: the Eastern... | reverse complement strand
CAGCTCTAATTAGTAAGGTTTCTAAATCATCGAGAGATTCTGGTGTGAGAGGATCATCTCCTAATTTGTCCAATAATTCAGTAACAAATCCTTTTCTAGTTTCTTCTAAACCTCTTCTTAATTTAGTTAGCCAATCAATTTCATCTATCGATATTTGGTTTATTTCTTTTCCTTGAGCAGCTAATACCATCGCAGACCAAGTAAAATTATCATCGAATTCCCCTAATTCAGTTTCATTAATAGCTTTAGTAAGTCCTGGAACATTTTCTGAGTTAGGACTTTCAATCAAAGATTGCTTCTGATCTTCCTGCTCAGTTAATTCTTGCTTCTGATCTTCCTGCTTAATTAATTCTTGCTTCTGATCTTCCTGCTTAATTAATTCTTGCTTCTGATCTTCCTGCTTTTTTTTTAAAAGTGCATAAGCTTGTTCAGCCCACTCTCGAGAATTATCAGAATTAATATTAGTCATTGATATTTATAATTCGTATTTAATAAATTTAAAACATTATTTATTTATATCAAATAATTATTGCGATTTAACTGTTTGTAATCTCCTTAAAACTCCATTAATAAATTTTCTTCCTTGCATATCACTATATTTATTAGCTAAATTTACTGCCTCATCACAAGCAACAGCAACAGGTGTATTAAGAAAATTCATATCTACATATGCCAAACGCAAAATATCCCGATCAATTCTTGGTAGTCTTTTTAATCTCCAACCATGCATTGATTGATCAATATTAGAATCTATAATCTTAATATTATTAATAATACTACTAATCCTCTGATTAACATCCTCTCTAATATCAATTTGTCCACTAGAAACTATTAATTTTGGAAAGTCTAAAATTACTGAGAGTGTATTCATTACAGTTTCAATTTTTTTAATAGATTGTTTTAACTCATCTCTAACATTTGAAAAAGAGGAATCAATCCCTTCTTGCAATTCACTATCTAATATTTTTTGTGAGGCATTTTCTAAATCTAATTCGCAATTATCTAACTCATCTCTGCAATGTTTGATTAAAGAATCCAGAGCAGATTCAAAAATTTCTTCTATCTGCGATTTATTTAACTTAAAGTCACCTTTATCTTTTATCAGACCTAAAGAAATTAAAGATAATTCTCTAGAGAGGGATCTATTATTATGCATCAACTAAGAAGAAGGATTAGTGGAAGCACGTAATTGAGAAAATAATTTTGAAAATGTTGGATTTGTAGTGTTATTTTTCTCATCTGGATTGACTATCCCAGCCGAGATAATTGTTCTAAAAGCATCTTCAACAGAGATATCCAAATCTTTAACAGAAGGCTCGGGAACAAGTGTGTACCACCCAGTAGTTGGGTTTGGCGCAGTAGGTATAAAAACACTAAGCAACTTTTCTTGCAATTCTGGCTGCAGAGAGGGGCCAACATCACCAGTCACAAATCCTACACTGTACAAACCTTCGCGAGGATATTCAACTAAAACAACTCTTCTGAACCTGTTAGATTTATTACTTAAAAAAGTTTCGAGCAATTGTTTAAGAGTTTTATAAACTGCCCCTGCTACTGGAATTTTTGATAACGTACCTTCTCCAAATTCTAATAACCATCTTCCTACGAAATTTCTCGCCATTAAGCCTATTAGCAAAATAGCTAACAAAGGAACAGTTAAACCCAAAGTAAGATTAATTAAATCTTGTAATAAAGGATTTAAATTAATAAAAGGATTTAATTGCTTCGGAACAGAAGTAACCAATGTTAAAACAAATTTACTAACCAATGATGAAAGCCAGATTGTTGTTGCGAGAGGTATTACAACCAACAAACCGGCTATAAGATCATTTTTTAGATCCTGTTGAAGCCTAGATCCTAAGTTCGAATCTTGGTTTTGATTAGATTCAACCAAAATAAAGTTTTTTCTTATTTTACTTTACTAATAATCTAACTGTTTTTACTAAGTTAGGATATATTTTTTTTTAATAAATTTAAATTATTTATTAGTTTCTTTGCAGAAAAATAACTTTTAAAAAAATGCTATGCATAATAAAGAAATGATTAATACTTTTAAAGACAAAATAGAAATAAGTAAAAAATTAAAGGAAAGAGCTATTTATGAAGGTTTTACCATGGCTGGCATTGCTTCAATACCTGGCAGTTCGCGCTTAAAATTAAGAACTAATGCATTAGAAAGATGGTTATCAAATAACCACCATGCTGAAATGAAATGGATGGAAGCAGAAAGAAGAAAAAACATAAACTCACTTCTTAAAGATGCAAAAAGTATTCTAAGCGTTGGATTTACTTACATAAGTTCACACAACATTAACAATAACCGCTTCAAGATAGGGAAATTTAGCCAAGGAGAAGACTATCATAAAGTAATTTATAAAAAATTAAAGAATGTTGGTAAATGGATCAACCTTGAAATTCCTGATTGCAAATGGAAAATATGTGTTGATACATCTCCCCTTCTAGAAAAAGCATGGGCTGAAGAATCAGGTCTTGGCTGGATAGGGAAAAATAGTAATTTAATAAGTAAAAGAAATGGTTCTTGGTTTACGTTAGGTTTTATGATCCTTACAAAAGATTTCATCCCAGATAAACCTCATCAATCGCTTTGTGGAAAATGTGATAAGTGTATTGAAAGTTGTCCAACAAAAGCAATAGTTGAGCCCTTCGTTATCCAATCAGATCTATGTATTGCATATCACACAATAGAAAACAGAGAAAAAACTATTCCCAAAGAAATAGAAGAAAATTTAAATGGATGGGTTGCAGGATGTGATATTTGTCAAGATGTATGCCCTTGGAATAAGTCAGTGCCATATAATAATACTTTTGAAACTACTCCTAAAGAATGGATGAAAAATCTAGGTATTGATTCTTTAAATTGGGATGATAAAACTTGGAAAAAAAATCTTCAAGGAACTACCTTAAAAAGAATTAAACCATGGATGTGGAAAAGAAACATAGAAGCAAATATAAGTAATAATAAAATTAAAATATGAGAAGGTTTTTAAAAAATATACTATGTTTCTATTTAATTAGTTTTTGCTTTTTTAACATAAAAAAAGTTGAATCTATAATTCCCTATTATTATTTACCAACAATAAAAAATTTAGAAAAAGAAAGTTTATCTATTGGCAAAAATGCATATCAACTTTTATTTTTTGGACAATACGAAGATAGTCTTAACCTAGCTAAATTAGCTGTAAAGATTAATGCAAAAGATGAAAAACTATGGTTAATTTTATCTGAAGCAGAGGTAGCTAACAATCTATACAAAAACGCTTTAAAGTCCTTAGATAAAGCCCAAAAAATTAATCCTGATATTGGCGAAATATATTTTGCTAAAAGTAATATTTACTTACAAATTTCAAACCCAAACAAAGCAAAGAATGCCTTAGAAAAAGGATTAAGGATTGAACCAAATAACTATAAAGCTATTTTTCAATTAGGGAATATTTCATTAATGGAAAAAAATTACTATAAAGCTATCAAGTTATACGATAAGTCTATAAAAATTAAACCTGATTTCTGGCAAGCATTCAATAATCAGGGTTTAGCTTATTTCGAAAAAAACGAGATAACTCAATCAATTAAACTTTTTGAAAAAGCAATCTCGATTGAAGATAATGCTGAACCATTACTTGGACTTGCCTCATCTTTAAGGCTTAAAGATATTAAATTAGCACTTAAACTTGCAAAAAAAGCTTTAGCAAAAGATCCTAATTATGTTGAATATAATTATAGAAAAGAACAATTATGGGGTGAAAAACTGCAAGTTTCAACAGAAATACTATTAAAAAATAAAGAATTACAAAAGGATGTACTATTAGCAAAAACCAAAATAGATGCATCTTATTAAATTTCGATACTGGTAAATATTTGTTTACCTATTAGTCTTAATTTAGTTAATTAATACATATTCAATTTTGGGCTTAATGGATAAAGAAAACTTTACTTCTATCTCACTCCAAGAAGAAATGCAACGTTCTTATCTTGAGTATGCAATGAGTGTGATTGTTGGACGTGCTTTACCTGATGCAAGAGACGGCCTTAAACCTGTACAGAGAAGAATACTATTTGCAATGTACGAACTAGGCTTAACACCAGATAGGCCATTTAGAAAGTGTGCAAGAGTAGTTGGAGATGTCCTCGGAAAGTACCATCCACATGGGGATCAAGCAGTATATGATGCATTAGTTAGGCTAGTTCAAAAATTTTCAACTAGATATCCTACCTTGGACGGCCATGGAAATTTTGGATCTGTGGATAATGATCCACCAGCAGCAATGAGATATACTGAAACCAGATTAGCGCCAATAGCTTACGCTGGATTTCTAGAAGAAATTGGATCAGAAACTGTAAACTTTTCTAATAACTTTGACGGATCACAAAAAGAACCAGATGTTCTTCCAGCTCAACTTCCATTTTTATTGCTGAACGGATCATCAGGAATTGCTGTTGGAATGGCAACAAACATCCCCCCTCACAATCTTGGGGAAATAGTAGATGGTTTAATTGCTTTGGTAGCAGATAAAGATATAAGCAATAAAAAACTTTCTAAAATTATTAAAGGACCTGATTTCCCTACTGGCGGAGAATTAATTTATAGTCAGGCAATAGAGGAACTTTACGAAAAGGGAAAAGGATCAATAATAATAAGAGGCGTATTAAATAAAGAAGAAATAAATTTAGGCAAGGGGAAGCACAAAAGAAATGCATTAATTATTACAGAACTCCCTTATCAAATTAGTAAAGCAGGTTGGATTGAAAAACTAGCTGAACTTGTTAATTCAAACAAAATTAATGGGATCTCTGATATTAGGGATGAAAGCGATAGAGATGGAATGAGAATTGTAATAGAGTTAAAAAAAGATTCTAATACTGAACTTGTAATTTCAAATTTATATAAAAAAACAACTCTCCAAACTAACTTTGGTGCAATATTTTTAACTTTAATTGACGGTAAACCTGTTCAACTAAACTTAAAGCAATACCTAAACTATTTTCTTAAATTCCGTGAAGAAACTATTAGAAAAAGAACTAGTTATTTTTTAAAAAATACTCTCGAAAAGCTAGAAATATTAGAAGGTTTGTCTAAAGCAACAAAAGATATAAAAAGAATTATTGAGATTATTGAAGAATCGGAAAATTCTGGAGAAGCCAAATCAAAATTAATTAAAATTTTTTACTTAAGTGAAAAACAAGCAAATTCTGTTTTGGATATGCCATTAAAAAAATTAACAAATTTGGAGAAAAATCAAATAGATGATGATATGAAAAAATTACAAGAAAAAAAGAATTATTTTACAAATTTATTGAATGAAAGAAAATTATTGCTCAAATTACTAATAGAAGAATTATTAAACCTAAAGAAAAAATATAATGTCACAAGAAAAACTAAACTTGTTAAAAATATAGATCAAAATGAAGAATTAGAAACAATTAATAATCAGATATTAGAAGAATTAATAAATAAAAAAACTAAATTATCTATAGATAATAGATTATATTTAAGAAAGATAATTTTAGGTAATTATAAGAGATCGTTTGAAGATGCAAATAAAATCATAGATAATAAAAATATTCAAAAATTTATATGTAATGTTGAAAAAAATGTGAAAATAATAGGCATAACTAATTCAGGAAAAGTTTTTCATATCGATTGGGAGTCAAATATTAATAATGACTATAAATTAGATAATAAAGTCCTTGGAAGTATTGATCCGAATGAAATAATAAATTTTCATTCAGTTAAAAAAGAAATTAAAAATTATTTATGCATATTGAATTCGGATGGAAGATTTAAAAAAGTTTTATTTGATGAGGATATGATAAAAAGCAATAGATCTTTTGGGATAACAAAATTAAAAAATAATGTAAAAACTATTGATTCATTTGTATCTAGTGAAGAAAAAAATTTATTAATATTGACTTCTATTGGAAGAGTTTTTAAATATAGCTTATCTAATCAAATTATTACTCCAAGTACAAAACAATCTCAAGGTTTAATGATTGCAAAACTTTTCCCCACTGAACAAATTGTTTCTTGTTGTTCATTTCATAATGGAGAAAATATTTATTTAGTATCTAAACAAGGAAAAGTCTTTTGTTTGAATAGTAATGAAATTTATTACGCAAATGAATACAGTTTGGGATATTTAAATGAAAGAACGCAAATTAAAAACGATTATTTTCTCAAAATTTTACCAAGTAACTATTATCTTGATATTGAAACTAATAAAAATAAATCTGCTAGATTAAACTTTGATAAATTAAATTTTAAATTTAATAAGACAAATTTTTTAATTGACTTTTTAAAATTTGATAAAGGCGAATTTCTTGAAAATTGTTTTCGACTAGAAAACCTTCTCGCCTAAGATTTATATTCATTTTCCACCCAATTTAAATACTCTTGATTTACTGTTCCTGTTATATAAGTACCAGTAAAACAACTCATCTCCAAATGTTCAACAAGAGAATTGCTTATTATAGATTTATGTAAATTTTCAACACTTTGATAAACAAGATTATCAATTTCAAGTTGATCAGCAATTTCAGATATTGTTCTATCATGGGCTATTAATTCTTCTCTATTAGGCATATTAATTCCATAAACATGAGGAAAACGAACGGGAGGAGCCGCTGACGTAAAATAAACTTTATTTGCTCCTGCGTCTTTAGCCATCTGTACAATTTCTTTTGAAGTAGTACCTCTTACTATCGAATCATCAACTATTAAAACATTTTTATTTTTAAACTCTGCACTCATAGCATTTAACTTTTGCCTTACAGATTTCTTCCGTTTCTGTTGACCAGGCATAATGAATGTTCTTCCAACATATCTATTTTTAAAAAAACCTTCTCTATACTCAATACCTAACTGTCTTGCCACTTGCATGGCGGCAGGGCGTGAAGAATCAGGAATAGGCATTACAACATCAATATCTCCAGAAGAAATTGTTTCCTTTATTGTTTCAGATAAATAATCTCCCATTTTCAAACGAGCTTTATACACTGAAATTCCATTCATTATTGAATCTGGTCTAGCTAAATAAACATATTCAAAGGCACAAGGGCATAACATTGGATTTTCAGAACATTGTTTAGAAAAAAACTCGCCATTAAGATTGATATAAATAGCTTCTCCAGGATCTACATCTCTAACTACTTGGTAATCATTATTCTCAAGTACTAGAGATTCGCTAGCTACCATCCACTCTTCTTTTTTTGTAGTTAATGAAAATCTTTTTCCTATAACTAAAGGTCTAATACCAAAAGGATCTCTGAATGCTAATAAACCATGACCTGAAATTAATGCAATGGCAGCATATGATCCCTGAATTCTTTTATGTAAAGATTCGATAGCATTAAAAATAATATCAGGTTCTAATTCTTGCTTATGAATTTGTTCTTGTAATTCCGTAGCAAATACATTTAATAGCATTTCAGTATCGCTTGAAGAATTTGTATGACGCTTATCAATATTAAATAATTGTTTTTCTAAATCTCTGGTATTTGTCAAATTGCCATTATGTATTAAAACAATTCCATAAGGTGCATTAACGTAAAAAGGTTGGGCTTCCTCCACACTTTCTGCTGATCCTTTTGTTGCATATCTAACATGACCCAAACCTATCTTGCCGATTAAATTCCTCATATCTCTAGTTCTATATGCAGTATTAACTTGTCCTTTAGCTTTATGTATATGGAAAATAGTATTTTCCATTGTAGCTATGCCTGTTGAATCTTGACCTCTATGCTGTAAAAGCAAAAGACTATCATAAATTTGTTGATTTACATCATCTGAGGAAACGATTCCAACTATTCCGCACATAACTTAATTTTGTAAAAAGTGTAATAGTTGAGAAAAGTTTTTCATCTTTACAAGTGATCAGAAATACTATTATTAAATTTTTCGGTTAATTCCTCAACCCTTATATTGCAAATATCTTTATCTTTAATTTTTATATTGAAATTTTCGCTAGAAACATTACCTATTTTTTGTACATATATACTTTTTTGAAAATTTATTTGATTTTCTTTAAGATAGCTTAACCATTCATTTTCTTTTATTTTGTCTATTGAAAAAATAATTCTAGAACCTCCTTCTGCAAATAATAAATTATCAACTCTATTAAAATCTTGGCTAAATGCTATACTTGCTCCTTTTCCAGACAAAATACAACACTCTGATAAAGCTATGGCTAAACCCCCGTCGCTAATATCATGAGAGGACACGATAAAACCTTTTAAAATAGCATTTCTTAAAAAGCTCTGGCAAAACTTTTCATCATCCAAATCCAACTTTGGAGGACGACCTGTAATTTCTCCATGAAAATATTCCAAATAAGAACTAGCTGCAATTGTTGTTTCTGATTTATGAGAACCAATTAACCATATTTGATCATGAATATTTTTCCATTCACTACTAATAGCTTGTTCAACATTATCTATCTTCCCAACCATTCCAATTACTGGAGTGGGATTAATTGGAGTAATTTGATTATCTATATTTTTTGATTCATTGTACAAAGAAACATTTCCTCCTGTAACAGGAGTTTCAAAAGCTCTACAAGCTTCAGAAATGCCATTGCATGAAGATGAAAGTTGCCAATATCCTATTTTAGTTTCAGGAGAAGGAAAATTTAAATTATTTGTAATAGCAATCGGTTCTGCTCCAACACAACTAACGTTTCTTGCAGATTCCGCAACAGCAGCAATAGTTCCTCTAAAAGGATCGAGAAAAACCCATCTACTATTACAATCAACAGAAGCAGCAACACCAGAAAATACTTTATTTTTATTTTTTTCATTTTGTTCTCTAAGTCTTATTACCGATGCATCTGATTCTCCAGGTTTAAAAACTGTATTTGATTGAACTTGAGAGTCATATTGCTTATAAATCCATCGTTTAGAAGCTATTGAGGGATTAGAGAGAAGTTTTAAAATAATTTCTGAATAAGAAAAACTATTATTTTCTTTCAATGAAAATATTTTTTGCTCATTTATTTCTGGTAAATTACTTTCTTTCCATTCCCATTTCTTTAACAAATAATCAGGTGGGTTTTTCATCACGTTATGAAAATTCACAGGAGTATCGTCAGACAAGGCAGAAGTAGGTATTTGAGCAACAATTTTACTTTTATGGGAAATAATTACCTCATTAGTATCTATTACTTCACCAATTACGTTGGCATATAATCCCCATTTATTAAATTTTTCAATAAGAGTATTAATTTTTTCTTCCTTCACGACGAATAACATTCTCTCTTGCGATTCAGATAGTAAATATTGGTATGACGACATATTATCCTCTCTAGAAGGAACCAAATCCAAATCAATAGATATGCCTAAATTTCCATTGGCGGCCATTTCAGCACTACTACAAGTTAAACCTGCTGCACCCATATCTTGAGCCGCAATTACATCTCCCGTCTTAAAAGCATCCAAACAAGCTTCAATAAGACTTTTCTCAATAAATGGGTCTCCTACTTGTACTGCAGGTCTGTCATCTAATGATGAAGTGGTTAATTCAGAACTAGCGAAACTAGCTCCTCCAACTCCATCTCTGCCAGTAGTGTTACCGACATATAATACAGGTGATCCTACATTTTTTGCTCCAGAACATACAATTTCATTAGTCTCTAAAAGTCCTAAAGCCATTACATTGACTAAGGGATTTCCAGAGTAACTATCATCAAAATCAATTTCACCTCCAACAGTAGGTACACCTACGCAATTACCATAATGTGCAATACCTGATACAACACCTCGAAGCAAATCAACATTTGATTGCTTATCAAGATTTCCAAATCTAAGTGAATTCAATAGTGCGATTGGCCTTGCTCCCATTGTAAAAATATCTCTTAAGATTCCTCCTACTCCCGTAGCAGCTCCTTGAAAAGGTTCAATTGCAGAAGGATGATTATGACTTTCTATTTTAAAAACAAGTTTTTGATTATTTCCTACATCAATAACACCAGCATTTTCTCCAGGACCTACCAAAATATTTT
>Ga0160423_10005824_pt1 | contig 10012 bp, 5 predicted proteins | sample CRUFie14St8metaG_FD_108191 | JGI IMG/M metagenome (GOLD analysis project Ga0160423, IMG submission 108191) | Marine microbial communities from the Costa Rica Dome - CRUD Field 142mm St8 metaG | ecosystem: Environmental > Aquatic > Marine > Oceanic > Photic zone | place: Costa Rica: the Eastern... | reverse complement strand
CTGTTAATGGATGAATCAGACATAAATTGGCTACCAAGCCGATTTTGAATAATATCGCCAAATTCGTAGTCTTGTGCCGCGCCCATAATTCTGGCTACCTGATCTAACGCTTCAAACTTATCTCGATTGCCAAGCCACGGCGTTTGTTGCCAAAGCTGTTCCAGTGTAAACCCTAGCGATTTTAGACCATCAATCGCATTACCTGTTTGGAAGGCTGTTGTAAGAGGTTCGGCAAGTGATGATATTGTAGCAGCGCCCAGCAACGGCACAGTCACCCCAGCAGCAGCCCAATCACTAGCATACGCAGTGTCGCTATTACGCATCGGGGCATACTTGTTCTGCCCAGCTGCTAGGCGAATTGTGTCAATAAATCTTCCTGCATCCGTAGGGTGAACACCCTGCCTCACAAGTTCTACTCTTGCGTAGTCAAGGTAATCGCCATATTCCGGTTTGCCCTCTCCCTCCGGTATGTTCTGCAATCCAAACGCTCTTTCAAACTCTGCCTTGCGCGTAGCGCCTAGTATGTATTGCTGGATGGCAACTATGGGCTGGTCTTGATAATAACGCTCCATAATCTTGTCAGCTTCGGGCGGCAGCTTTCTTGCTTTTGTGAAACTTGCTTTTGCTGTCCCTGCCGCTGGGTCGCCTGTCATTGATACGCCAATCCGCAAGAACCAGTTGTCGGCGTTTAATTCCGCTTCGGCAGTTTTTATTGCTTCGTAAATTTCAAGTAACTCAAATTCGGCATCTCTACTGACGGGATCGCCATCAACAATATCAACCTTAGACAATGTTTCCGCGCCATCTTTGCGCTGCTTTTTAAACATTTTTAGATTGTAGCCAACTTCAGCAGACAGCCGCGAAACGACATCCTTTGTAGCCCGGGCGGCAACCAAGTCGAATTGTTCAGCACTTCCGTTAAATTCACCGACTTCATTAGTAAACATCAGTTCGTAAACTTTGGCCGCATCTACCTTAAATTGTGCTTCGTTTTCAAATACAGCAACATCGTCCAAGATACGCGGCAGATAACCTCCGTCAGCGAGGTAGCCCAACTTAACGCCAGCCTTACGACTATAGGTATAGATTTGGTCTAGCAGCTGGCGAAGTTCCGCCGCTGGTTGGGCAAGGTTGTAGTCAGCACCTTCATACTTGATAGCCAAGTCGATTGTGTCTTCTTGCCCGATCAGGAAGTCACGCAGCATTACCTGCAACGGCAGCGGCAGAGTATCAAGGTTATGCCTTTTTGTGATTTGAGCCAGCTTTGCGCCAAACTCATTCATTCGCTGCTGTGTTTTATCGTAAACTGTTCCGCCGCTTACAGTGCCATCCATGCCGCCGGGATTATAAGTAGTCAGTTTGCGTAAATCCTGCATCAACTTAATGTTTGCATACCGACCAGAGATACTAAGGATGTTTCCGTCCTTAGTGCTTAGTTTCGTTTTATTTGTAAACGCATCATATTTTTCCCAAATACTTAGCCCCAAACCGCGATTGTGGTTTATTTTCGGCATTTTTTTCTTGCGCTGTTCTTGGGCATTTCGGCGCTGTTGATGCTGCCTGTTAATGTCATCTGTAATTTTTTTAAGTGGGCTACCTGTGTATCTGTCAGGGGTTACGCGCCAACTTGCCATTGGATCAAGCTGAGTTCTCTGAACACCGGTATCGAGTGGATTGCGCTCACCAAATGCCCCTGTGTCGTAAAGGGCTTGCATTAAATCCGCGTAAGCACCAAAGGCTAAAAGGCGCTGCTCTGCTTGTGGGTAGGCCGCCGCTATAAATGGCTTCTCCAGTGGTTTGCCAACAAAGTCTTCAGATAGGGTATCATACCAAGCGTCACCGGGCGTTGCTAAGTCTGTTTCGCTTTTAAGTAGTTCCAGCTGGCGACCAACAAAAGCCTCGCCAAAACGTGCAAACATTTCTGTCGGCCTGTTAAGATATTGGTCGCCGGTTGTAGCTTCGTTTACTGGCGTTTTTGCAAGACGGACGCTACTGCGGCCTTCCATTATCTGCTGCAATCGCGTCCGGGCTTGCTCTAAAGATTTATATTGTTTGCCTGTGTCGCGCTGTTTTGCTTCTAAGCGCGATATTTCCTTTTCCAAATCCATGATTTTGGCGGCCTCTGCCTCTGCGTCCACATAAAGTGTTCGCATGACGCGCTCAAAGGCTTCTTTAACTTCTTGTGGCGCAGCGCTTCTAAACGGCTTGGTTTCCTTACGGGCTTTTCGGACAGCAGCTGACTGACCCCGGGCGGCTTCTTTGTCTTCGCTGATGTCAATTTGACCGCTGCCGTAGCTGTCCATAATCCAGTAGTCGAGAGCGTGAAACCACTCATGGGCAAACACGTTGCTTTCGACAGCTTGGTGAATTTCCTTAGTTCCGCTGTTGTAATACGCCAAAGCGCCATGACCCGGAGAGCCGCCATCAATGTAGTATCGAAGTGTTCCGTTTAAGCCCAACACTTTTGGAGGCATTTGCAGCGCATGTGCCATGTTCTCAAAAGCCACATAGCCTTGCATCAATTTGTTAATTACGCTTTTGACGTTTGCGTTATCTTTTACAATTACTTTTAAGCCAAAACGCTGCTCAAACGTGTCTGTTATTATTTTTATCTGACGTTTAGGCGGTAATGTAATTGCAGCGTTTACAGGATAGCCAGCTGCAACAAACACATCAGCCAGCATAGATTGCTCGACTTCCTCAACAACGCCGGTGCTGCGGGTTCTAGTGTCAATTACTTTGTCAGGCTGATTAGCGAGCGCAACTTGGTTGTCTAGCTTTTCTTGACTGCGCCCTTCACTTTCTCCTCTGCGTCTTTCAGTATTTGCGCTGCGCTTTTCAGCTGCTGGTCTTTCAGCTTGTCGCCTATTTTGGATAGGCTGCGCTGCATCAATCGCCGGGCTTTGGTCGATGAACGATACTTGGTCACTGTCTCCACTCCTTTCGCCGCGATTTACCTTATCACGGGCAACTCGCACAATATCCTGTGCGCTAGTGTCATCCTCAAAGAAGCCACCGGCCTCTTTTTGCGAGGCTTCTTCGATGTAGAAGTTCAATACTTGCGTTAGCTTTTTAGCGCTTAACGCTCTGTTGCCATCATAAAAGGCCACTATCAAGGCTTCAACTAATGGGTCTAAGTCTGAAAACGCATCTTGCTGCGCTAGAAAGTCTTTTACCTTTACGCCTTCATTACGCAAACGGCTAATGGTTTTCGCTACCTCAACAATAGCCGGAGTTATATCAAAGTCGGCTTCGATGCGACCAGCTGCAATTTCGCCTTGCAGCTGTGCAAACGCCGGTGACGCGCCCAGCATAGCGCTGGTGATATTGCGAATGTTATCATCACGGCTCTCAAGCATGTTTGCTAGAACACCAGTGTCTTTATAAGTCTTGGCTAGAATGGCTGCCTCAATACGTTGCGCGCCTTCTTTTGTTAGGCGACCATCACGACTAAATGCTCCGCGCTCGTTTTCTGCAACAATGTCGCGTGAAAACGCGTCAAGGAACATTTTGTTGTCGCGGCTCTCAATGTCACCGCCCATATATACGCGCAACATATCATCGGTCAGGCGGTCAGCGTCCAGCTGCGCTTGCTCGGTAGCGCCCATCTGTGCCACCCGGCTAACATTGTTGCCTTGAGCAAACCTAACGGCAGTATCAGTATTGATGTCACCCTCAATCTGCATAACCAAAACGGGCTGCTTCATGTTCGCAATATCAACCTGTAACTTGCCAGCCCTCTTGTCAGTGATTGGTGTCGCTTGCCCTTTATTAGCTTCTAAGTAGTCGCGCAAAAAGGCCTTGTAAGAAATACGCTGCTGCACAAGGTCTTGATCAGTGTAAACCTCATTCAGTGTTAGCGCTCGGCCATTACCGGACACAATAGTTCCATCAGAAAGAATAATCGGAGCTCCAGTGTCACCCACCGGGCTATCGCCCAGCTGGCGTGGGTCAAGGTTTACCGCGCGCGCTCTAACGCCGCTATCACTTTCAGCCAATGATCTGTCTCTTGGCTGAAGTTCTCCGGTAGCTTGCTTCAAGTCTTCCAGTTCTACAATGACAGGACGGGTCATTACAGCTTCAGATTGATCGACAGTTGTAATTTCGCGTCTATTAGATGCAGCAGCGGTGTTGGTGATACGCGGATTAGGCTCTTGCATTAACGGCTGACCAGCTGGAGCAGTTTCATTCTGAGGCGTTTCCACCTGGTCAGCGAGCACGGGCGTTTCAGTGGCCGGCACTTCTGGCTCGGCGGCGGTAATACTTGGTGAAAGGCTGGCCGTTTGAACAGGCTGTGCCGTGGCAGAGATTTCCTCGTCTGGGATGTTCAGCCCTATAGCCTCTAAAGCACCAGCGCGGGAGCGCATCTCCATATTTATGTTTATGCCTTGACCGGGTGTTGGGTCAAAGGCTTGCCCGATTATGCGTTTAGCGTCAGCTTCTATAGCTGCATTTTGCTCCCGCTGGACGCGAGTTGCCTCTGTTGCTGATATGACATTAGGCACAGCCTCCACAGCGCCAATTGGCATTTCTGCAACAGCTTCAAGTCCGATTTCGCCTACGTTAAACTTATCCCGTGTCCCAACTCCCATTTGCCCAAGTTGCGCCAGCGTTTCGCCGGTAGCACCAAGACCACCTTGTAAGGCTGCTTCGCCCATCGTTGCAGCACTAGCAAGCACGATATTCCGGCCCATTGTCCGGCTGCCAGCGTTTGCCAAAACCGGTGCGATAAACTTACCAGCCAAACCAAAAGAAAGAGCGTTTACTACAGATATTGGAACACCAGCGGCAACGGCTGATTTGTTTGCTCTTTCCCAAAACGCTTTGTCTTGGAAGACAGCTGCAATCGCCTCTCTGTCATCAGGGTTGTTTACGTCTAAACCAGTTTTGCTAATTTCTGACCGTAGTTCGCTGCCATAAACATCTACAAAAGTGGGGGCTATCGTTGCCGCACCACCTAAAAATGGGTTGCCGGTTGCCAGAGTTGTTACGCCACCCGACAGTAGAGCCGGAGTTGCGCGCGCCAAACTTTCGAGAGTGACAACACCAGCTGCTTTAGCACCGCCTTTTGTAAACAACGTGTCGAAGAAGTTGCCCCATGTGCCACCTTCTTTCGTCATTTGAGAAAGCGCCTGTTGCGTATCCTCATCCATTGGATATTGAGCAAGTTGGTTTGCTGTTGAAGCTAAAGCATCAATTGCTTCATACGGGTTTTCTTGAATACCACCTGTTGCAACATTTGCACCCAGCTTGACATTTTCAACACCTTGTATGAAGCCGCGTTGTATCGGGTCAGGCAAAATAGCATCAGTCGCCTTGCCAATCCCCTTGGGAAAAGCATCAGTTGATGTGGGGGCGGCCACAAGCGTTCCCATTGTTTCAAAAAAGCCCGGTGTTTCTGGTTCAACAGGCAAAGGCGCTGCGGGGGCGATGGGCGCGCTTACAGGCTCATCGTCAAAGATACCAATAGCTTCTAACGCAGAGCGCCTCCCACCGCTAATTGGATCGGAGGGAACTACCGATTGGGTGCTTTTAGCGGGGGAGGCATCTTCGAGTGGCTCAATACCTAAGGCTGACAAAGCTCCTGCGCGTGCGCGATCAGTCATGGCTTGCCTCCGCTATTTAAATATCTCGCCTACAATGGCATCAACTTTGTTGCTTTTAATTCCTAGCCCCCCACCTTGACCGCCTCCGCCCAGAACGCGCCTTGCCATTTTTTCGCCCATGCTTTTTAAGTCAGCGACAAGCAAAGCTGGCAACTCAATGTTAAAGCCGGGCGTTTTAAATTCTTTCGTTTTAATAGCCTGTCTTGTTGTCATGCCCATGCGCGCTCTAGTCATAGCTTCTGTAAAGCTACTGCCATTTTTCCTAGCTTCTGTGAAAAGCCCTTCGGCAAGAGCCGCCATGTATTGAGATATTTTACTATCAATATCACTGCCATTGCCAAAATCTAACGGGTTGCCATCAATGTCAGTTTCCAAGTCCAGCTTTAGGTCACGCAAGGCATCAAACTGATACTTGTCCAATTCCATTGGGTCTTTGGCGGCGATTTTATTTTTTTGTTTGCCTTTGTCTTCGCGAATTGCAGCGTCAGCTTTTTGATTTCGGATAGCCTGTGCGCCAGCCATCGATCCGGGCATGTTTAGCGTTGGGTTTCTTCCGCCCCTTACCGCCTGTTGTATAAGGTAGTTGTTCGCATCTACGCCGCTGCTCGGCTCTGGGTTAGTTTGTAAGCCTCCAATAACCTGCGCGGCAAAAGCGTCTCCCAAACTGTTGTTTCTAATAAGATTGCTGGCATAGGCTTCTTTGGCTTCTTGAGACAAGTTGATTCCGGGGAACAAAGAATTTGTCAGACCATTTGAGACTGCTTCCAGCGCTAACACTCTATTTTGTTCGCGCTGCGCGACAAACGCTTCGTTTTCCATTTGCGCTTTTTTAGCGTCCTCTCGGTATTTATTTGCCCTGTTTTGAAAGTCGGCAGCGCGCATTTGATACAGCTGCGTGTCTGCGCTCGGTGCAAAAATTGTTCCTAAGCTTTTGCCAATACTGCTGATGGCTTGGCCTTGTGGGCTGTTATATGGGTTTCGGTAACTAGCCATGATTTATCCTATGGTAGGGGCGGTAGGGGGCGCACTGTTACAGGCGTTGTTGGCGCAGGAACAGGCGTTGGCTCTACGCCGCCGGGTGAACCGATTAGCTGACCGGTCAAGTATGCCGTGCCACCGCCTTGCATTAGCTGACCAAGAGGACTGTAGGCTTTTGATTGAGCGTTTTGCAGTTCCGGTGCTAATGCTGCGAGGCTGCCTCGCGCAAAATTACCGGCATAGTTTGCAGCCATTAAACTGTCTTGCAGTTTCGGATTTGCGTCTGTCAAAGTTTGCCCAAAGCTATCCAGTGACGCTTGCAGGTTTGCTTTGGCAATGTTGTCATCTGCGGCATCTTGCATGACTTCAGCAGCAACTTCGTTGACAATTTGGTTGTTGCTGCGGCTGGTAGGCAGCAAGTCATTCCTAATAGGCTGACCACCTTGAGCCAGTATTTCGCCTAGCTTACCTGCGTTTGCTGCAATCGCATCATCAACAGCATCTTTTTGGAATGTGTCTCTTGCAGTGTCTAAAACTTCACGCGCTTGGTTTTCGTAACCAAGTTGGCGCTCGTTTTCATTGCGTTGATAGTTAGTCGCTGATTTAATTGACTTACGCAGCGATCTATCCTGCAAATACATGCCGCCAGCAGTTACTGCTACTGCAAGTGCTATGGGATTACACATTAACTAGCCCTCTGTTTGTCTGTTGAAAAACCGCCAAAGCCAGCCCCAGTGTTATCGCGTTCAAAACGCCGTGATGTCTTAAACTTGTTCAGCGGGTCTACATTTTCACCACCAAACAGTTTTGGCGCTTGACGGCCAACAAATTGACGAGCGCCGCCCACTTCAGCAAGGCGCGTTCCATCGTCAACGGCGCTGAAAAGCCCTTCGTTAATGACCGATTGATCAATTGGGTCAATACTTGGGTCTGCGTTTCCGGGTAGCTGGGCGTTAAAATCAGGCGCTAAAAGGCCGATTGAGCTTGGGTATTTATTTAGTATTTGGTTTTTAAAGTTTTCTTTGTATCGGTTCTTGCGTTCAGTGTCGCGCTGAAAAATGTTTGCCAAAGAATCCGACACATTTTCTGCAACACCTGACTTACGCGCATTTGCAAAAAAAGATTTTGCCAGTGCATCTTGCGTCCGTGCAGCAGTGTAAGCGTCATCAAACTCTTGCGCTTTGCGGTCAGCATAGGCGGGGATAACACCAGAAAAATTTACGCTAGATAGTCCTACTGGCATGGGTATGTCTAGGCCGGTTGCTCCAGATGTGCCACCACCGAAATCCAATGCACCGAGATCGAAGCCGCCGCCGCCGCCTCCAAAGCCGCCTCCAAAGCCGCCGCCCCCGCCGCCTCCACCGCCAACATCACACATCTTAACTCTCCTAACTTACAGTCCGGTAGCTAGACCGGGCAAACGGGTTGTTATAACCAAAAACATCAAATCTGTTTTGCCCCCGGCGCTCTAATTCAGCTTGCGTTGCAAGACCCTCAGCAACCGTTGCTGCAAGGTTTGTAACACCATCAAACTGAGGGATTGCAGCTGCGTTTGCCGCTGCTGTGCGCGACAGCGATGCTGCTATCGCCGGATCAGCAAGCGCAGCGTTTTGCTCCAGCAAGCTTTGTTTAGCGTTGGTAATCTGATTGCGCGCCATGTTCTCAAACTGCTTGCCCTTAGATGCAATCTCACGCCCCATAGCCGCGTCCGCCTCGACCAAATCCTGCTGCTTATCAAGCGCTATAGACGAGTCAAGAATACCAGCCCTAGCAAGACTGTTAGACAAATCAAACGCAGCATTTTTTACAAATTCCTCGCGCTGGGGTGTGGCGAAATTGATGTAGTCTTGAGAACGCTGGTTAAAAAACGCATCGTTGTAACCGGCAAAAGCATCCTCAATGGTCTGGCGGCCTTCTGCTATGCGCGCTTGACGTTCTTCTTCTTGGCGGCGCATTTCTTTTGCTTGCTTTTTTGCTGCCTTGCTTGAACCCGATTTACACATAATCTAACTTTCCTGCGCCCAGCCAAACTAACTTGCCCGGCTTTTGTCTTACCCACGAAAACTTCTTGAAGTCTTCGCCATTCCTGCCGTGTTTACGGAGAGTGCCTTCTTCTTCAAAACCCAATAGCCGCAGCCATTTATGTATGGGCGAATAGTCGTGTATGCTCTCGACCTCAACACGGTGATAGCGGTCATCTATCACTGATTCAATAATATCGCTTATCACCCACTTTGTCAGTTCTTTGCTGATTTTTTGTATATCGTTAGTAGCAAACATTCCGAAAGACAAAACACCGGGTCGAACATCTGCATAGGTAAAAATGACTATCGGGCCGATGTCGGGTAGACCAATTGCATATGAACGCCCGTTATGGAAATACTCTGTTGCTAAATGCTCGGCTAAAGCCTCACGGCCTTCTGTGTAGCCTAAGCAAGATATTTCTGCGTAGTCCCTTTCTCTCATCCGCAAGGCAACATCGTAGATTTGTATTAGTGTGGCTGGGCTTACAATCATCCTTGATCCGCTGCATTAAAGTGAAGCGAAAGTGTGCCAATCCTAGCCGCGCCTGTTTCGTTGCAAACAAGACGCAATGCAGCGTGTGTGCTGTAGCCTGTAATCGCTGCTGATCTGTCGCCATAAGTAATTTCACCGACAGTAGCTACTACCTCTCTATCGTTGATGTCATTTACATTAGTTCCCATTTGAACCTGCCATGTATTTTCGCATGACATATCGATAGCCATAAAGTCTTTAAAAGTTGCCGGTTGGCCGCTGTCCAAGAACGGCAGCTGCACAACCACTTGGCTGCTGTCATAGATATTTCCTTGCGGCCCACCAAAGCTGTATATCTTGTTACCGCTGCGGCAGAAAAGCTGTTCACCATCGTAAGCCCAAGTCTCAACAACAAAGCCCGGCTCGTATGTTGACCACGCTTGCACCTTTGAAGATGGGAAAAAGCTAAACACATAGATTTTGGTGCCAATAGCCAGCATGAAACGCCCTTCTCGCTGGTCGAGAACCGCTTGTGCTTTTTTGGCAGCACTTTCGTTGGATGCAATTAGCGCGACTATTTCACTGTCGATAGGATTGCCAACATCACCCACATAGGCTGCATTTGAACTGTCTCGGGCGCGCAAACTGCGGATGCCGGTGCGGGACAGATAGAACACATCATTCTCACCAAACTCAGTCACGCTATGCCGCGCAATCGTTCCGGTGTTGTTGACCACCTGCACCTGTGCGTTGTTATTTGCATCGGTGTCCAAAAACCACAGCTGGATAGCTTGTTCCGCAAAGATTGCTACGTTGTCGTAGTATGTCGCAATTGCCTTCAGCTGGTCAGAGCCTTTTGAATTGTTAGAAAAGTTAATAAAGCCAGCGCCTAGTGCGGTATCCGTCCATTCGTCTGGGGCGTTTAAGGCGCT
>Ga0160423_10005823_pt1 | contig 10012 bp, 21 predicted proteins | sample CRUFie14St8metaG_FD_108191 | JGI IMG/M metagenome (GOLD analysis project Ga0160423, IMG submission 108191) | Marine microbial communities from the Costa Rica Dome - CRUD Field 142mm St8 metaG | ecosystem: Environmental > Aquatic > Marine > Oceanic > Photic zone | place: Costa Rica: the Eastern... | reverse complement strand
TGGACAACTTTGTCAATTTATCGTAATTAATTTTATAATTAGTAGCAACACCTGGACCACCTTTACTTAATTTAATAATATATTCTTCATCAATAAGATCTTGTAACCCTCTACGAACAGATCTAACATGCATGTTTATATCAAGAGCTAATCGTTCATGGCTAGGAAAAAGAGCTTTTGTCTTGCTATTTTCACGATTTAACAAAGCATACATAACTCTTTCAGCTGATGGTTGTACTTTACGATTACTCATTACAACACCAAGTAATTTCCATTTATCTAACAGCATTAAAATAAAATGTTTATAATTTTGTGCATGTGATGTGTTGGTGTTTTTTTCAAACAATTAGTTATCACTATGTTATGTTTTCTTTTTATATATCTTGCTATTCTTGTTTTATTTTTTGTTATAAATTTATATGATAAATGAGAATAATCTGTCCTAGCTGCAATATATTTTTGACTTCTATCTGGACTAAATAATTCATCCTGGGTAATGTTATGTGCAGCACAAACAGCTGTAACAATTCTATGCAAACTAATTATTTTAAACCTGGATTGTGGTTTTGGATGTAATGTATTTATTAATTGTTTAAGCTTTATTATCTCATCATCAGTAAAATTTATTTCACGCATCTATTTATCCACTCTAACAAATCCGGATTTTCTTTTACAACAGCGGTAAAACTATGGCTAAAAGCATTAACAACAACTTCTTCTGTTGCGTCTTTTAAAAGATGTTGATTGTATATTACATGAGATAGTTCATGCATTAAAACTAACACGCTGTAAGAATTACATCGTTGTGCAATTTCTTTGTCAATTAATATTGTTTGTTTTGTTTCATCATAACTACCCTCATCATTAGCAACATTTACAAGACCATCATAAAGACGGACAAATATGTCCGTTGATCCTATTTTTATCTTACTTGGTATAGAAATCGTTTGGCGTGACTTGACCATCAGTAGCTTCCATGATTTTTTGCATATTTTTTTTACTAGGAATAGATATACCTTTTATCCAGGTATGTACTAATCTAGCTGGGTTTTTCGTACCATCAACACCTAAATGTACAGCCAAATCGTACAATGTTTTGATACCATTTTGTTTTGACCAATCTTTTAGATTCATAAGCTAAACGCAACTAGCATTATACAAATAGTTTCACAAGTATAAAAAACATTTGACGATATTTAGGGCAAGATGCTATTAGGTTTAGATGGATAGCGTAATACCAGAATATTACCTAAAATATGGCCTGGAACATAGCTCACCAGCACAATTCACAAAACCTATGGATCATTGGATATGGCATTACGTCTTAAATGATCGTAAATATAGAAACAGCAGACCTAAATCGCCTAACATGATTGGTGGTAATGCTGTGCAAGGAGATAAAAACAGAACTTTTATACATCCAACAACAGAAGAAGAAGTTACAATATATGCACATGGACTAGGTGCATATTTATTTGAAAACAAAACAATAGAAGAATCTATACTTACAGCTGATGAATATTTAGATGAAAAAAAAATTATGTTTTCTGGTGATGACCTGGAACATTATGCAGAAGTTACAAAAAGAACACCAATAGCTATAAGAAGATCTATACAAGGCCTTAAAGATTTTGGCATTGAAAAACACAAAGATCTTACATCAGAAGATAATGTTGAATGGCAATATCCAGGTATTGATATTGTTACTGTAGGCAAGACAGACATACAAACAAAAACACATGTAATAGAATTTAAAACAATATGGTTTAGGCGTAATGGTAAATCTGCAAAAACTAAACAAATGTTATTTGCATCAAATAGTTTGCCAAAAAAACCGATGCATGATCATTTATTACAGTTATCTTTTTATTGGAAAGCAACAAACAAAGAGCCAATGATTGTTTATGTTACAGGCAACAATGTAAAAGATGGCCCTGGTTATGTAATTTTTACAAAAGATAATTGTGATGAATTAAGAAAAGAATATCTGGATGCACTTGTTGAAACAGCAAGAAAAACACAGATGGTTAGACAAAATTTATTACAAAACGCCAAAACAAAAAAGGATGTAACCAGGTTTGTGCAGCTAGATTTCCGTAATGGGTTTTATTGGAATAATTTTACTACACAAGAAAAACAGGAGATAGAAAACATATGGATATAAATTTTATAAGTTACAAAAAAATTATTTGTACAAAACAACAATGGTTAAACATGGACAGGGAAGAAAAAACTAAATTAGAATGTAAAAAAAGGGCAAGTAAACAGCCAAAATATACAAAATTGCAGAAAAAATTAATTAACAAAATTACATTGGAGTTACAAAAATAATGGCAAAGAAACCAGACCAACAATTATTAGAGCTGTTAGATAAATATAAATTTAATGTTGATAAAAAAGATACTGTTTGGGATTGTCAAGGTACATGGGTATTAAAATACAAGTATGTTGAAGAAATAGGTAGACAGGCAAAAGTTTACATAGACAAGTTAGATATTATAGAAATTAACACAGAAAAAAGGATAGCAGTTGTTAAGTGCGAAGCACAAACTGATAAGAAAAAAGTAATTACTTACGGAGAATCATCACCACATAACACATTTAATAAATATCCTGTGGCTATGGCAGAAAAAAGGGCAGTTGGTAGAGCTATACTTAAACTTGCTGGATTACATGGTGATTTTTACGAAGATAAGTTTTCAGCTGAGGAGGAAGCAACAGCTGAAGAAGAAGAAGTATCTACTAAAAAGAATAAGTCTGATAGTAAAAGCTCTTATACTTCTTCGTTACCAGCTAATTGGAAGTCTATGTCACTTGCTGAACAAGTACAGCATTTCTCTGCCGAGATTGACAAAGCTTCCGATGATGCTGGTGTTGAGGAGCGGAAAAAACCTTTTAGTGAGTGGTACGATGACTTAGATAGGGAAGCAAAAAAAGAAATTGTACAGATATTGAAAGAAAAAAAGAAAGGAATTAAATGACAGAATTTAATTTATATCTTTATCCAGGTAAAGAATTAAAAGAAGTTTTGGACAAGCATATAGGTGCTGGAAAAAAATATCCTCTTGGTGAATCGCTTACATTTGTTGATGATAAAGAGAAAAGTGGATTTACTATTAAAGAAGATGTTACATTTAAAGCTGGTACAAAAGTGCATCTTAATGTTTGGGCAACACAGAACAAAAATGCAAAGTCTGTATTGCAAGTTTCTATTGCAGATTTTGAATCTGGATACACAAAATCTGTTGGTTTCAAAAAAAATAGACCAGCACCAAAAAAACAATCCAATGAAGATGATGATGTGGATTTTAATTTTGGTTAAAAAACATACAGCTGTTATCCTGTCGTGGTAAAAAACCAGGGTAGCAGCTATATTGAAAAATTAAAAAAAGAACATAACGATTTTTGCGAAGAATTAAATAAAAAAGCAGAAAAACATCTAGTTGAAAAGATAGGATTTAGCAAAACATGGGTACGAAAAACAATGAAACAATTAAGAAAAAATCAAAAGATGAAATAATGAAAGACAATCAAATTATTTTAGATTTGTATGAACAAAAAATTGAAGAAAATATGAAGTTAAGACGAGAAAACAAAAAATTAAAAGAAGAAAACGACAACTTAAAAAAATTAAAAGAAATAACAAAGACATGAAACTTAAAGGTAAATACTTACCAGACCTTGAAAAAAAATCTGATTTAAGAAAAGAAGATCACAAAGAAGTATTAAGAGTTATGACAACATTAACAAAAAAATTAATTATGTGTAGTGCAGATCCATGTGAAAAAGAAGCAGATGCTATAGTTGATAACTTTCCATTTTGTGCAGAACATGGCTTAGATTACATGAAAATCCACAAAAAAGGCACAAAACTAACATAAAATATAGCTTTTTATACTAATTTTATTAGTATATATCAGCATATATGAATAAATTTATTGTAAGAAATATAAATAATACACCAGCAAAAAGATTAAACAAAAAAAATACAAATAAATATTACTTTGATGTCTACGATAGTAATGTAAAAAAAATTGTTGAAAGAATATATGCACAAACAAAACAAGAAGCTGATGAAAAAAGAGTTAGGTGTATAAATAAAATAAATACAAATATTTATACAGTTATAAATGCAGTATTAAGTGATGCTGCACAAATAGAAGAAAACATACAAATAGCAAAAAGAGATAAAAATATTATCAAAGAAAATACGTTGCGTGATAGTAAGTTTGCCTGGGATATTATAAAAAATATTAAACACAACGGAGTAACATTAAAAGATTATCCTGTAAAAAATATATCAGTAGAGTTTCTTACATCCCTGGAGAAAAAATTTTTAACAACTTTATCATTAAGACAAAACAAAAGCAGCTGGTCTAAACTTGGATCAATATTAAATGTTGCTGCACAAGAAAATATGGGAGTACAAATGTACATTACAAAAAAGGTTAGTCGTAATGAATTTAATTCTGCATACAAAAGAAGAATAAAAAAAGTACCAGATATTTTAAAAACAGATAATCCAAAAGAAACAATAGATCTAATTAACAAAGTATTAGATTGTGCAAAATTACAAAAAAATAATTTTTATTTTGTAACTTTACGAACATTGTTGGAAACAAATCAAAGAATAAGTAGAATAATACCAATAGAAAAAAATGATTTTAGTACAAAAATAAATGGTTTTGTTATTGATAAAAGTATTGATGTAAAAACTAATGTTGTTGAATACTTGCCAAGAGTTTATGAAACAGATTTTGCTAATAAAGGTTTTGCTAATGTTGTATTTGTATCTGAAGAATACACAAAAATATTTTTAGATTGGCTGCAAGAAATAAAAGAATGGCACAACCCAAGAGATTTATTTTTACCAGCTGCTAATGGTAATTATTCCTGGTATCATATTATATTACAAAACATTAAAGATTTATTTAAACAATCTGGATGGAATGGAAACATAAGCACACATGATTTTAGAAGTTTAGGTGCTAAATTTAGAAAGTATTTAGACCTTGATAGCACAAGTCTGGCGCATCTAGATCATAGCTCAAAGCATATGACAGTGCTTTATGAAAGAGGAAACAACTGGAAAGACGTAAAGTCACTTACAGCTGCAAGTAACAAAATAGGTAAATTTTACAAAAATTAGGGGGGTACAATCACACAGCGGACTTGCTACAAAGTCGCTGGTGAGCTTCTATGAGCTTGTTTTTTTAGACTTACTTGCTAAAAAAACACTTTCCACACATCCAGGTCCTCATGTGGTCTTTTGAGAATATAGGATGATCTGTGTGATTGATACAGGAGGAAACTTTATTTTTTAATTTATATTCTTCTTGTTCAATTCTTGATTTAGAAAAAAACCAAAGACCAGGTACATCTATTTTAATTTTTTTACTTCTTTTTGCCAAAGATACCTATAGCTCCTTTAGCTGTTTTAATACCAAAACTTGCACTAATACAAATTATTAAACATGTGCTAAACCATTGTGGTGTATGCTCATCTAAAAATACAAAACCTTTTGCAACATAATCTTGTGTCCAGGGCAAAAAGCATCCAAGTAATATTGCTCCGAAAATAAGAGTCCAAAATTCATCTTTCCAGCTGTTTTGCATTTGGTCCACAGCTGATTGCTCCCAGGCGATTTTACCAGCAGCAATGTCCTCCATTCTTTTTTTAGATGCTTTTATTTCTTCTAATTTAAGTTCGTTTTTTGCTGCTTTGTTTTTTGCAAAAGCTTTTACGCTATCAGATGCTACACTTAAAAGTGGTTTTGCTATTAACTGCCACATTATAAGTAACTAATTATTATTAATATTAATATTATAATTAATGAACTAGCTAAAATTTTTCCTCTTTTAGTTAATCCATTCCATATATATTTTATTTTATCCATTTTAGTTCTCCTCTCGAATGATATTCGCAAGTTCCTCACAACGATGTGGGGTTTGTTGATGCCACCTGGAATCTAATAATTGATCTGCACATTCATCCCAATTATTTTCCTTGGCAGCACTAATGGCTTTTTTAAATTTGGATGTGCCATTTTCTCCAAGCTGAAACACCATAGAAACCCATACGCCAAATTTTTTATCAGGCATACTCATGCCATCACATATTCGTGCAGCACCCTCTACAGCGTTATCAAAATCTTTATCAAATATTTTTTCCCAACCATCTTTTGTTGTTGGTACTTCTTCACCAGGTAAAATAACATGGCCATATCCTCCAGTGAGCTTGTTCATTGTACATCGATATGGCTCTAACCTGTACCCCTCATGTCTTTTTATCATTTCTTTTATCTGGTTTAAACTTGCAGCTTCCATTTTTAAAAACATATAAAATTTTTACTCCTAACTGTTTTTGATATTTAGATAAATTTCTACCTATCACTGTACCAGGTTTCCAAGTTTTGCGTATAGATGCAGTTTTCACATCTATCTTTAAAACTTCACCTGATATTCTATGTACAGCCACCAGGTCAATGACATCATTGTCTTGTGTTTTCCAGTAAACTGTATAATTTTGTTTAGTCAACCATGCAGCAGCTATGTATTCATTTGCTAATCCTATTTTTATTTTTTGTAGGTTTCCAAAATAGGACAAAACTAATCTACAATTTTTAACCAGGTATAAATAGCAGCTAATATAGATCCTATTATTAGTATACCTTTAAAAAAGCCCATGCCTGTATTTGCAGAAACATTTAAATCTCTTATTTGTTTTTGCATAATCTGTATGTCCTCACGCAAATACTTAATATCTGTTTTTAATTCAGCTACATCTTTTTCCCAATCAGACATTTGTTTCCTCAAAATTACCTATTTGTTTACAATAAAAAACCATAGACATTTTTCTGTCTTTTAATTCCTGGTCAATTAATTCTATTAAGTTATCTCTTTTTTCTAAACATTCATTTTCTGTTTTAAATGAATAAGGTATTGACGCATCAGCGAAACAAACTGGTACTGGTAACGTATTGATTTGCAACATACATATAAAAGCAGTTATATAAAACATTATCCAAGTGGGTTACTTGCTTCTGCTTTTATTTCATCAATTAATATTTTATTTAATTCAGATGTTTTTTGTGCGATTGCAATAAGTTTGTTTAGCTCACTAATTAAGTCTTTAATTTTACCGAACTCTTTAAAAGTTTTATCAGATAACTCGACAATGTTTAGTTGTAATTGGCTATCAGCTTTAGATGCTTTTTCAAATAAATCTTTAACATCTGATTTTAAACCAGCAATATCATTTAATATATCATCATTAGAATCATTATCTCTTGCCATCCACTCATCTTCTAGTGCAGACATACGATCTAATATTTCTACTTCTAGATCTGAAATCTTTTCATTTATTGGAGCAAGGTCTACAGTTTCATTAACAACAAACTCTTTGTTTTCTATTGCATCAAGTCTAGTATTAAACTCACCCCAGGCGTAAAATCCACCACCTATTGCACCAATAACACCTATAATAGATGCATAGTTAGTTAGTTTTTGTATCATAATAAATCCTTTAGTTTTTGTAACTCTATCATTATTGATAGTTTTTGTACTTTAAGATCGTATATTTTTTTCTCATGCTGACCAACAGGATCAGTAGATATATAATTATCTAAACCTATATTGAGATATATACCTTTATTGTAAATAGATAAATCTGCTTGTATAAACAAAGTATTATCTACATTTGTATAAATATTTTCTGGCTGATAAAAATCTGTATTATCATAAGCAGATAATTTACTGCCATCATCAAACAAAGAAATTTCTTTTAACTCAACAGAAACATTATCAATCAGATCTATACTTATTTTTTTGTCATCTGTTTTTGTAACTTCTATTTCTTTTTCTTCTTCTAGTAACCCTTTGGTTTTCTTGGTTTCGGTTTTTTCTTCTGCAATGGTTTCATTGTTTTCTCCTTTTATTTCTTCTTCTTCTTCTTTAGCTTCTGCTATTTCTTTTTCTTCATTTTTACTTTCCGTAAAACTCTCTTCTTTGGTTTCTGTCTCAACCATTTCAGTTGGCTCATCTTTAACAACATCATCCATGGTTTCATCAGTAAGTTCATCAAATTCATCTGCAAACTCCTCTTCTAAAATTTCCATTTCTTCATCTGAAAATTCTTCTTCTAAGATAGTTTCAAATTCTTCAGCTATCTCTAGTTCTTCAAAATTTTCAAAAGTTTCAAGCTCTTCAAAATTGTCAACTGATATAATTGTAAAATTATTTTCAATAATTTCATCAGTAAAAATAAAATTATCTTCCCAAATTATATCTTCAAATATTGGTAGTTCTGTTATTGGTGATAGTTCTTCATACTCAACAATTATATTGTTTATTTCTTCTTCAATATTATTATCTATTGGATTGTATTCAGTATTAGAATACGTCATATTTAAAGATGCACCTAAAAGATTTGGACCACCTCTACTGGATGTAGATCCGTGACTGTCTGTACCACTCCAGGACCAATCTACTTTGTTACTGCCAATATCATTATAAATTATTGTATCTGTGTATTGGCCACATCCTATAGATCTGCCATCACCACTTACTCCAGGATAACCATTACAACTACCTTGAAATCCAGTTATGGTTGTTCTTGTTTGTGATACTGTACTTAAAATATTTCCAGTATTATCTTTTAGATCTACAGTTGTTGTATGTGAATCATCATTACCTGTTTTGTTTTCACAATTTCCTTGTACACTTTCACAATTAGCAACATCTATTTTGCTGTTTAATGTTATTCCATTATCTAGCATTTGTTGTGTTATAGAATTGCTAGTTAATGGTATGTCATCAACACTTACAGTTGCTGTACCTGTTACTTCAAAATCACCACCAACATCATACTTATAACCACAGTTTGCTTGTGATGTAGGACATGTTATTGTAAATCCATTAACAACAGATCCGTTAGTTACAAAACCACTACCACCATCATTAATCATGTCAGTTTGAGAAGATCCCCAATCTACACCATCGTTTGCGTTTGGTAATAAGTTACCTGTAGTTAATGTTTCACCTATCGTGTATGTTGATATTGAAAGGTTGCACATCACAATTAGTGCAAACTTTATCAGCGTTGATTTTATCAATGTAATCTTTTTGTGTAATATAATATTCATAATCTGGTCTTAATTCTGGATAGGTTTCCCAAAACTCTATGGCTTTGTCACCTAATAAACCACCTGGTGCTGGGCAAGGTGTATTAGAAATCATCATGGCCCTAAACACTCTTTCATCCTGGCACAATATTGATACAGCTGCTACGGACATGCCAAAATCTTTTGTGACTTTGGCTAATTTTATACGTTCACAATTTAGATCGACAAAATGTTTACCCCCACTAACACCAACCAAGCTAGTAGAAATACTACCACTAACGCCCATGCTACAAACATCTTGCGACATGGAACTGTATGATGGTGAATTGGCACTAGGAGGTGGTACAGTAGACTTATTACTTGTAGTGTTCGTAGTGTTATTAGTAGTTGTAGAAGTCGTGTCATTAGATGATCCAGATTGATATGTGTTGTTGTTTGTTGTTGTGTAGCCACCTGTAATATTTGTGTTACTACCAGATTGATTTGTTTGTGAATTTGTATCTGAAAAAACAGGTTTGGAAGCAACAACTAACAATGTTAGAAGCACTAAAGCTATAAAGTTTTGCATCTACTGACAATCGCACTCGTCTTTTCCGCAATCACATTTAGGATTAATCATAGCTTATCCATTTCTTCTTTTACTGCTGTCCAAGTTAATTCTGAATGAGGATTTGTTGTGGTTGTAATAGCACCACCTGTATCATCTGTGCCTGTAACCCACTCTATTTTATTAAAATTACTTTCATTATCAATAGGGTGTCTAATAATACATTCAGTACCCTCTTTTAAAATTTGTATTGCTTTAAAACATTTAAAAGTATTATCAATCATGTGCTTATCTCCATTGCTGTAATAGAAGCAGTACAATTATTTTGTTGTACTCTAACAGT
>Ga0160423_10005819_pt1 | contig 10016 bp, 9 predicted proteins | sample CRUFie14St8metaG_FD_108191 | JGI IMG/M metagenome (GOLD analysis project Ga0160423, IMG submission 108191) | Marine microbial communities from the Costa Rica Dome - CRUD Field 142mm St8 metaG | ecosystem: Environmental > Aquatic > Marine > Oceanic > Photic zone | place: Costa Rica: the Eastern... | reverse complement strand
TAGCGAAGTAGAATACATTACTCAGTTACAAGTATCTGAAACAATGAATATTAATCCATTCAATGTTATTACTAACTTAGGTACTTTAACACTTTCACCTGCATCTGATGAGTGGAGAGAAACTCAGTTTACAGCAGCAAGAACAGTAAGTGGTGGAACAACTACTAACTTTAGTGGTAGTCAGAATCAACTATTCAATAACGCACAGTGGAACTGGGCAGGTACACAAGTAGGTGATACAAGATCGAGAGCATTAAGTTCAAGTTCAAGTTCTAGTACTGGAACATCGGTTGTAGGTACAGGCTCTGCAGGTAACTGGAGAGCTGCTAATATTCAAACAACAAGGACAACAAGTGTTACTACTACTTCAGCTGTAGCTAGAGTAGCATCCTTTTCTACAATCCGAAGAGTTGTGGGTGATCGAGTTGTTGACGTTGCGTTGATTCCATTTATGAGATCTCGTAGAATTAGCTTCAAAGCAGAAGGCTTGAAACCCAATACAAGACTATGGCCTTTCTTTGATGGTGTTGATGTTTCACAATGGGTACGTCAAACTAGCTTTGCTCGGATTGCTCAAAGTAACCAAGAAGTTGGAAATAGATTTAACAATCGAAGTAGTATTCCAGAAGGTGCTGAAGCATTATTTACAAATGCAGAAGGTTCAGTTGAAGGTGAATTCTTAATTCCAAATTCTCCTTCCCAACGATTTAGAACTGGTAGTAGAGAATTTAAACTTCTTGATATCTCATCTAACAATGAGGACAATGCAACCTCAATTGCTGTGACACCTTTTGTATCAGCAGGTACATTAGAAACAAGACAAAGAACAATTCAAACAACTCGTGTTAGAAATGTTGTTACTGGTACATCAACCTCAACATCAACTACGTCACAGAACTTGGGACGTAACATGCACTTGTGGAATGTTGCAACAGGTGAACGTAGAATTAACGGACAAGTTGTTGTACCTCCAAGAACTGTTCGTCAGAGAGATCCATTAGCACAATCATTCTTTATACCAGATCAAGATGGTGTATTCTTAACATCGATCGATATCTTCTTTGAAACAAAAGATGATGTGATTCCTGTTGAAATGCAATTACGTCCAATGGTTAATGGTCATCCATCATCTGAAGATATTATTCCAGGTAGTGTTGTATTTAAATCACCAACTGCAATAACTGCTTCTCCAACTCCAGTTGCAACAAACTTTGAGTTTGAAGAACCAGTTTACTTGTTGCCTTATCAAGAATATGCTGTAGTATTAATTGCAGAAACTAATGCATATAATGTGTATGTAGCAAAAGCAGGAGACTTTATACTAAACTCAACTGAGCAGAGAATTACTTCTCAGCCATCTCTTGGTTCATTGTTTAAGTCACAGAACACATCTACATGGACACCAGATCAGGAAAGAGATCTGATGTTTAGATTAAACAGAGCTGATTTTAACAATACAGTTACAACAGAAGCAGTTCTAAGAAACACAGAAGTTCCTTTGTATCTACTTGGTGAGAATCCTATTGAAACAAGAAACAATTCAAACCGTTTGATCTTCAATGCTCCAGATCATGGATTAAATCAAAACGATCGAGTTAGAATTTATGGTTTGGATTCAAATGCATCATATGCTACATTACGAGCATCATCTATTATGGGTGAAAGGTTTGTTCAAGATGTTGATAATGATTTCTTCGAAGTTCAAGCTGACTCAACATCACAACCAGGTTCACGTCAATCGTTTGGTGGATTTGAAGTAGAAGTTAATAGACAGATTCAATTTGAAGAAATTTGGCCTAACATCGACTTTAACCTTCCACAGAGTACAAGTGTCGCTGTATCAGGTAAGTTTGCTTCAGGTAAGTCCATTGCAGGAACAGAAGCTTTATATGACATTGATGCATCAAGCATACCATTGTCTGTCAAAGAACGTAATCTGTTGAATGCACCACGAGTAATTATGACTGCAAAACAAGAGCAGTTAAATTTACCAGTGGGAACAAAATCTGCAACACTAACTGTTGACATGCAAGCAGATACAAGTTATATCTCACCTGTGATTGATATGCAACGTTCTTCTATATGGTTAACACATAACAGAATTGATAATCCATTTGGAGTTGCTGGTCCTAATTTTAACGTACCTCTAAACTTTGTTGAAGAAACTGACAAAACATCAGGTACAATATTATCTAAACATATAACAAGACCAGTAACACTAGCAGAAGCTGCTGTTGGATTGAAAGTAATATTAGCTGCTAATAGACCAGCAGCTGCTAACTTCAAACTATTCTATAAAGTAGCTAATGATGATCAGTTGTTTGAGGATCTAAACTGGGAAGAAGTATTCAGAGAAGAAGAATTACCAACAGATGAAAATCCTGCAATATTCAGAGATTATGAATATGTTGTTGGTGGTGCTTCTGGATTAGCTGATCCATTTACTAGATTTATATTTAAGTTGACCATGACAAGTTATAACAACGCTAAGCCTCCTTCATTCAAGGATCTGCGTGTAATAGCATTGGCTGTATAATGAAGACATTGAAGTATGAAAACTATCAACCAGTAGAAGGACTTACAGGATTTGTAAGAGATCCTTCTACTCGTGCAATTGTAAATGTTAATGGGTCACAAATAAGAAAAGCAAAAGCAGCTAAAAAAGCTCGCGAACAAAAAGAACAAGAAGTCCTAAATATGAAGAAAGATGTAATGGAATTGAAGTCAGATATACAAGACATCAAACTTCTATTACAGCAAATGGCGGAGAAGTAAATGGCAAGAACATTAGTAGATATAAATGATCTAGTTTCCACGTGGAAAGATAAAACCAATGAGATATCTTTTAATGTTGGTGACCTAGCTGAACTTCGTACAGTAGAAGATTCAGACCTGGTCGGAGCCATCAATGAGATTTGGGGTTTAGCTAGATTAGATTCGAGTGGTATTGTAACATTGATTGGGAATACATATTTTCCAATTACATCTGCAAACTTAGCTGGACCTGAATCATTATTATTATTAGATTCAGATGGTACAGTAGTAAAAACATTATATGGTGCAAATGCTTAATGAAAAATATTATATTAACGAACCACAGAAGTGGTTCAACTTATCTTGTCAATACTTTGGGACAGATAAGCAGAACAATTGATGATAAACATATACCACTTGGAGAAGTAGCTCATCCGGGAAGACAAGTGGGTTGGTTGAATATGGACCCGGAGACTAAGAAATTATATAAGAATGAAGAATTAAAAACAGGAACACCGTTAAGAGGAGATGAACACCAAGCGAAAGTAAAAACTCATTTACAGATGATGAGTGAAACTTCTAGTGATTACACTTGTAAGATTTTTATTGAAAACTATATTATAATGAATCAATTGAATTTTTGGAAATTATTTGATGACAATGATAATGCAAGACTTATAGTATTATATCGAAGGGATCTTGAAGACTTATGTATGAGTAGATTGTTTATGGATTTGTATAAGATTACTCATTCAAACAATATTCAAGTTAAACAAGAAGAAGATCCTAACTGGAAATATGATCCAAGAATATTTTATGATGGGGGAAAACATTTTGGTGTACTTGAACATGCATTATTAACAAATGGTTGGCTGCAAGGATTTATTTATAATTTTAAAGATAGATTTGATGAAGTGAGAACATATGAAGATATAGATGGATCTGATCTAAAAGTTGACTTTCAACGATATTTTGATGAATCAATTGACCCTGTTATTCCAAAAATTAAACATATAAGAAAACTATTAGATAAGGATGAGAAGAAAGAACGAATAAAAAATTACAAAGACTTTAAAAGGGACTTTGACAATTTGTTGAATAAGTTTAGTCTTCCTCACATACTCGACTAGGAATAAACATGGCCATAAGACGTCCATTAAAACTTCACTCAGGCAATCTGAGAGACATGACAACTACAGATGTTGACCTTATCGTTGATGAGGTCATTCGACAATATGGCCAATCACCTTCTGTTGAGTTAACAGTAAACGCAGGTAATGGAAATCTAAATCCACTTACAGAGAATAGAGCTACAGCAGGAGCAATGGCTACTGGAACGTCACCTTGGCCTACAGCTGATCCAACTTCGCTTACGACTGTTACATATGAAAATACTGTTCAAAGTTTAAACAATACTACGTTTCCATATAGAACAGGTAAAGTATATTCAAACTATTCGTATCCCATATATCGTAATGCATCTGGTAACATACAATCTATGAATAAGACTGATGTGTATGATACATTCATTGCTCCAGCACTTGCTAAGCTAGTGTTAAGTTCAACAACACAAGAAGATCAAGCAGGAACATATTTCATATCAACCAATGCTTCTGAAAGTGGTGCTACTCAGGTAAGTACAACTCCTATTGCTGCAGACACAAACGCAGACATAGCTGCATTTAGTGTTGGGTCTTTACCTGAAACTCTTGATCAATCTGTTGGTGTAAATAATTTCTTCTTACATAGAATAGATGCAGTTGCAGGTGTTAACTATATCAATCCAGTAACTATGAAACTTGATACTAATGATTTAATCTCTACACCCAAAACTCACTTTGGTACTATGATGCAAGATTTGATTAATCATCATGCTGCACAAACTATCAGATACAATTACTTTGTATCTACTAATACAACGTTTGGTGTAGCAAGAGGTACTGGTATAACAGATACATACACTACGGGCTCAACAACAAGATTTGAACAGCCAGCACCAAATACTTACTATGCACAAAACGTACCATCAGGAACACCAACGGTTCAATCAACATTCTTCTTACGAATTGGTACTGTATAATGAAAGGCACATTACATAATGGCAAGATTTTCTGGACAAATACAAGCAGCTAAATTTGTTGATAAATCAGAAAAAACAATAGAAGTTCTGTATGGTCAAAATCCTTCTGTTCTTTCCTCATGGTATCTTCCAGTAGATTATAACAACCAAGACTTTCTCGACTTTGTTGACGAGATAGATCTTGAAGTTGTTAAAGATGCTACTTACCAATATTACGAACATCATAAGTCAACATATCAGCAAGAGATAGAAGCTCGTGCTAGTGAAATGGCTATTGAGTTAGCTGAACAAATGTTTGATAAGTGGGTAGTTAATGCTCAGGCTGAACTTGATGAAAAATATAAAGAACAAGAACTCAGTGTAACTGAAGCACAAAAACTTCTTGATCAGCAAATTGAACAACGATATCGCGAAGCAGATGAATATAAAGAAGAACAGCTTAGAGAGCTTCAAGAACAATTTGATAATAGAATTCATGAAGCAGATATAGTTCAAAGACAAACCTTCGAAAAGATGATGGCAGAAGGTCAAGCTGAACTTGATAGACAAATTGAATTACGATATAAAATGGTTGATGAATATAAACTAGATCAACTGGAAGAACTTCAAACAACCTTTGAGAAAAATATAGCTGATGCTCAGGTATTAGTTGATGAGCAAGTAACACAACGTTTCCGTGAAGCAGACGAGTATAAAGAACAGCAGCTTCAAGAACTACAACAACAGTTTGATGTTAATATCAAAGAAGCTCAAGATCTTCTTGACAAACAAATGGAAGAGAGGTATCGTGAAGCAGATGAGTACAAGGAAAATCAATTAAGAGAGTTACAAGAACAATTCGATACTAACATTACTGAAGCTCAAAAACTACTCGATAAACAAGTTGAAGAACGCTATAGAGAAGCTGATGAATACAAAGAGCAACAAGTTCAAGAAATGCAAGAGCAATTTGATATCAATGTAGAAGAAGCTCAGAAACTTGTTGACAAACAGGTAGAAGAGCGTTATAGAGAAGCTGATCAATATAAGGAAGAACAACTTCGTACATTACAAGAAGAGTTTGATGTTAATATTGAAGAAGCACAAAAATTAGTTGATCAACAGGTTGAACAACGATACCGAGAAGCTGACGAGTACAAAGAAGAACAGTTGCAAGAACTTCAAGAACAATTTGACCTTAACATTGAAGAAGCGCAAAAAGGTATTGACCAACAAGTTGAAGAAAGATATCGAGAAGCCGATCAATATAAAGAAGAGCAATTGAGAATTCTCCAAGAAGAGTTTGATCTCAATACAGCCGAAGCACAAAAGAATGTTGACTTACAAGTTGCTGAAAGGTACAGACAAGCTGATGAATATAAAGAAGAACAACTCAGAGAGTTGCAGGGACAGTTTGATGAACGTATAGCAGAAGCTGATGAAGTACAACAAAAGCAATTTGCAGAAATGATGAAAGAAGCTCAGGCAGCACTTGATATACAAATCACAGAACGCTATCGTGAAGCTGATCAGTATAAACAAGAACAGTTGCAAAAGCTCTCAGAAGAATTTGACTTTAGAGTTAGAGATCATGATGAAGCTATCAAAGAAGCACAACAGTTAATTGATCAGCAGGTTGCAGAAAGATATAGAGAAGCTGACGAGTATAAAGAACAACAGACAAGAATTCTGCAATCAGAGTATGATGAGCGAATAGGATCAGCTGAGAAAGCTCAGGAAAAAGCAGAAAGAATGACTGAAGGAGTTCGATCAACTCGTGATGCTATGTTAGCAAAATTCAGAGTTGGTATGGGCTTACCTGATGCTCCTGTGCAAACTGAGCTCACCGGTGAAAGGTTTATAAACGAACTGTTTGCAAAAAACATTGATGAAGACTTTTTATTCAAAACAAAAATAACATTATTCAATAGAGAAGAAGTTAAGAATAACAAAGATCGTGAATTAAAAATGAAAATTAGAAAAGCAGAGAATGTGATTGATCTGCTATCTGCATATAAGGAAATTGCAGAGGCTGTATAATGAATTTTGTTTTTTGTAAGTTTGGATCTAAGTATTCAACTGACTATGTGAATAAACTTGTGATGGATTTGCAATTAGTTGTTGACTCTGCTAACTTTATATGTTATACTGATTATAACGATGAGCAATTCCTTCCTGAAATAGATGTTGTACATAACTTAGGTCGTCCTACATTAAAACGAGTTTGGCCTAAACTACGATTGTTATCTGCTGACTTTCCTATATCAGGTAAATGTGTTTACTTAGACTTAGATACAGTTGTTAAGTCCAATCCTTTTGATGCTCTGGAATCTGATCATGATTGGTCAACTCTTCATACAATACCTGCTCCGTGGAAACATAACGATCGATATGGAAGAATTAATAGCTATGATGTTACTCATCACAGTTCAGCTATGGTGTGGGAAGCAGGTGCGTCAAATGTGACAAAAGTGTGGGATCATTTCAATGGTGAATACAGAGATTACTTTATGAGAAAGTATGTAGGCATTGATCGATTCTTAGCACATGAAAACTTACCACTAAAACCTTTACCATCAAACTTTGCTCGATCAACTAAACATCAACAAGAGGATTGTGGTCAAGCAATAGTTACATTTGAGGAAGTAGATGTTCGACTCTCAGATCTTGTATAGAGCTTTAAAAGTATCTGAAGAGATATATGATGAAGCAATGTATGGTGATAATGATCTTTACCGAATAAAAGATCTATCACACGCTCTCGATACAAACCACTGGCTTAGTAAACAATGGTTAGTTGATAAACTAGCTGACCACTATGAGTGGAAAGAAGGTAGTGCATTAATTGTTGGAGGGTGGTATGGGTTAACAGCTTTCTTGATGCGACAGCGTTGGAAAGATTCATGTATGTTAATTGAATCAAGTGACATGGACCCAATGTGTCAACAATATGGATGGAAGTTATTCCCTCACTATAATATAAACTTTACTACACTAGATGTCAACAGTAAACCTGATCTTTCTTCATATTCTATTATTATTAACACAAGTTGTGAACATATGGAACAAGAAGATATTAAATGGTTAATAAGTAACAAAAGCGAACAATGTCTTTTTGTAGGCCAATCTAATAACTATGTTGATTTAGATTCACATATCAATTGTTATCCAGATGCAGGTTTCTTTGTAGATGATTTAGAATTAGACGAAATACTACTTGAAGAAGAATTAAACTTAGGTGGGTTTGATAGATTTATGGTGATTGGGAAATGAAGAAAGTTGTATTCAGTATCTTTATTGATATACCAGAAGATAGATTAGACAACCCAGGTTGGTGGGATGGTGATAAAAAAGTAGATACAGATAAAAGTCTACAAACTAAAATGGCTCTGCTTAACAATGCACAAGCGTTAACAACTAAGCAAAGAGAGTATGCACAATCTATTGGTGCAGATTATCACTTATACGAATATGATGATAAGTATAAAAACTTCTTTGATGATATCCAAAAGAACTATCCAGAGATTTCAGAATACGATGTTGTAAATTTTTATAAGCATAGAGTAATGAGAGACCTTGCAGATGAGTATGATCTAGTTTGTTACTTAGACTTTGATGTTGTTCCCAATACCACTGAAGACATTTTTGATAACCATAATGTTCATAAATGTTTTGTAGTCGCTGAATCTAATCGGTATGCTATTCGTGGAAAAATTATGGATGCAAAGAAGTACAACTTTTGTATTCGTAATCCTGCTTCTAAGTATTGGAATACTCATGCGCTTCTTATGGAAGAAGGATATGATCCTGAGAATGATGTATTCAACACAGGCATTATGGTTGGCTCATCTGAAGTAGTAAAACAACTTGACTACTTTAGAGACTTTGATTATATCATTAACAGAATGACTGATCTCAAGCATGATGAGTTTTCTCTTTATCCACCAAACATACAACGTATCTTTAACTATGACAACGAGACTGTTTTCTCTTTTTGGATAAAAGCAAGAGAGATAGAAATTCAATATATGAATAGATACTGGCATTGCATAGTAGATGAAACTGTTCATGATCCCAGTCAGCTAGACCCAAAAGCTAAAATGTATCATTTTATAAACAAACAAATGCATTGGATTCTGTAGGATTTAAACATATAAATAAAGTCAAACACAAACATAAATGAGCGTTTGACACATGGCCCAGTATGAAGAACTAAGCATTGACAAAGGTACCGACATCACTCTACAGCTAGAGTTAGAAGACACAAGCGGTAATCCCAAAAACCTGACAAACTATACTGTTGCAGGTAAAATCAAAAAAACATACAATTCAAAAGATAGTGACGCTACAGTTTTTACAACTGAGATTCAAGCACCACAAACTGATGGGGTAGTAAACTTGACTCTGACGAATGCTCAAACAGATGCTTTAAAAGCCGGTCGATACGTATATGATGTAGAGATTTCTTTCGTAGATAGTGATGCAAATACAGTGGTAGAAAGAGTCCTTGAAGGCACAATCCAAGTCACACCGTCCGTGACTTAAACTCAAGGAATTCACATGAAGGTTGTAGTTGGTACAAATACAATTGTAAAAAAGATTACTGTTGGAACACCCATACGTATTGGGTCAGCAGCCAACGGTAGTCTAACTGGACTTGATGATGTTAACGGTTCCGTTAATCTCGCCAACGGTACAATTTTACAATACGATAGTAACTCAGGAAAATTTATTCATGTAAGTGCAGCTGATATAACAGGCAGTGGTCTTAATGTTAATGATGCAGGTGGATTAGGTTCACTTGTATATGATTCTGCAAATTCAATTATACAGTACACTGGACCATCAGCTGATAGTGTTCAGTCACTATTTAATGCTACATATGATTCAAGTGCTTTAGGTTCTCTATCATATTCTAATGGAACAATTGATCTCACTGGTCCAACAGCGGCACAGATACGAGCTCTGTTTAGTGCTGGTAATGATTTACAATACAATCAAGCAACAGGTGAATTCTCTGTAACAATTCCTCCAGGTGGTGGAGCAATTGGTGATGGTGGTCAATCATTAAGTGTTGTTACATCTGGTGATTATGGTTCATTATCATATGAAGCTGCCAATGCTGTACTTACGCATGTAGGAACAAACGATTCTGATATCCGAGGATCAATTTCAGTTGGTGGTGATCTTTCTTATGATCAGT
>Ga0160423_10005818_pt1 | contig 10017 bp, 8 predicted proteins | sample CRUFie14St8metaG_FD_108191 | JGI IMG/M metagenome (GOLD analysis project Ga0160423, IMG submission 108191) | Marine microbial communities from the Costa Rica Dome - CRUD Field 142mm St8 metaG | ecosystem: Environmental > Aquatic > Marine > Oceanic > Photic zone | place: Costa Rica: the Eastern... | reverse complement strand
TCGTATCGCCTCGTTACTGGTCAGCACGCGCCCCAGCGCCTCGAGTCGGTCTCCGCGCCACCAATCATTGACTGGAACATAGAAGCCCCGTTTCTTCGCGGCGAAATGCTCCGCGGGCATAAAGCCCCCCGCCCAGGCCTTCAAGATCTTTTTACCCTCGCGGCGATCGCACTTCAGTGCATCAGCCGCACCCAAACCCCAGGACACCACCCGTCGGTCGACGAAGGGCATTCTCCCCTCTACGCCATGTGCCATGAGCATCCGATCGGCTTTGACCAACAGGTTATCAGGCAGGGCATGCTGCAGATCCAGCGCCTGCATCTTTTGTAGCGATGTCCACGCGGCGGGATACGACTGCCAACTCTCTATCAGTTCGGCTCGCCAGGCTCGATCAACCTGCATCAACTTGTCGCCGAGAAGCTGTCGCGCCGCACCACCGCGGAGATCCCCCCGGGAACGAAAGCCGCCAGTACCCGGGAACGCGAGATTTTTTAAAAAACGCTCTACCGCCCCGGTGCGATAGCGGCCATAGCCCGCAAAGCTCTCATCGCCACCCTCGCCCGAGAACACCACCTTCATCGACTGACTGGCCTCTTCAGCCAACAGCAGAGTCGGCAGACTCGCAGGGTCTTGCATCAGATCATCCGCCGCCCAAACGACCTGTGGCAGTCGCGACAGCATGTCATCCGCCCCGGGCGTGATCACCCGGTGATGGGTACCGAAATGCGTCGCCAAACGGGTCGCGACGTCCAACTCATCCCCCACCGATGAATCGGGGAAGCCCAGTGAAAAAGTGTGGATGTCCTGCATGCCGTATCGGCGCATCAAACCCAGCAGGATCGTAGAGTCGACGCCGCCCGACAGAAACAGTCCGATCGGGACGTCGGATCGCTGATGCTGGGTGAACACGGTGTCTATTAAACGATCGAGCTCCGATACGGGGTCCGACTCACGGACCGTCTCGACCTGCTCCACGCGCCAGTGACGCCATTGCTCGGTGACGCAGCCATGCCGAATCAGTGCGGCCTCGCCCGCCAGCACGCGCTTGACTCCTAAAAACGGGGTGTTGTGAGACAGCGGGTGTTGCGCCTCAATATATTGGCGTATGGCCAACGGATTAAGATCCGGTGTCGAGGGCAACAGCGCCAGCAGCGCCTTCAGCTCAGAGGCGAAGCGCACGCCATCCGCTGATTCGCTCCAGTAGAGAGGCTTCATGCCTAGCGGGTCCCGCGCGAGTAACACCTCGCCCTGGTGAATGTCCTGCAGTGCGAAGGCATACATGCCTTCAATGCGCTGCAGCACATCCCGGCCCCAGAGCGCGTAGCCCTGCAGGATCACCTCACAATCTGAGCCCGTCAGGAACTGGGCACCAAGTGCCGAGAGTTCCTGCCGAAGTTCCACATGGTTATAGATTTCGCCGTTGGCGACGAGCACATAGCGACCGCAAGGAGAGCGCAACGGCTGCGCGCCACCCTCAAGATCGATAATCGACAGGCGTGTGTGCCCAAGCGCGACCTGCCCTTCAATTGACTCACCCTGCCCATCCGGCCCGCGGTGCTGTAGCGCCGCCATGGCGAAGGGGAGCCGGTCAGCCTGCAGCTGTCCGCGGGCAGCAAATCCGGCGATGCCGCACATTTAAAAGAACCCTCCCGGATCCAGGCTAATGACCACCGATAACCTCTCCTGCCCATCTCGGCAGATCGCAGTGTAAGCGCGCGGCCCTGACTCACCAAACCGTTCCAGCGGCCCCATCGACTGTGCCATACACCGGCGCTGCGGATCCTATGACCGCGTCGTCATGAAAGGCCTCTGTGCTAATCTGCGGCGATCTGGGTACTGGCGATGCAGCGTGACACGGCCAAAACTGGCGATTCTGGTTTCCTTCTCCGGGCAAGGTGGCGTCGAACGGATGATCGCCAATCTCTGTCAGGCGCTGGTGGACGCACCCATCGACCTCGACGTGCTGTTAATCAAGGCTCGGGGACCCTACGTCGACAGACTCCCCGATTCAGCCAATATCATCTCCTTGCGCGCTCGGCATTCACTGACCAGCATTTGGGAGGTGTCTCGTTACCTAAAAAAAGAACGCCCCGACGCGCTACTGGCCATTAAGCATCGCGGCATTTTGGCCGCGCTCAGGGCACGGCAGCTCGCTAGAACCGATACACCCATATCGGGCCGCATTGGCACGACCGTCTCGGCGGCACTCGCGACTAAATCATCGCGGCGGCGCCAGCGCTGGTACAGAGCCATGCGCAAACACTATCCCGCACTCGAGCAGCTGGTCGCGGTGTCGCAGGGCGTGGCAGACGACGTGCTGGACATTACCGGCATGAGCGAGTCCCGTGTCTCGGTGGTGCGCAACCCCACCATCACCCCGGAGATGCTCGCGGCCGCCAACGCGCCCGTGGACCACCCCTGGTTATCGGCAGAGGGAAGCATCCCTGTGATCATGGGGGTTGGCCGGCTGACTGAGCAAAAAGATTTCGCCACGCTGATCGCGGCGTTCGCCCGGGTCCGTTCACAGCGCGAGGCGCGGCTGATCATCCTCGGTGACGGCGGGCTCCGTGATGAACTGATTGCGCAGGCCACCACATTGGGCGTTGAAGCGCACATCGTACTGCCGGGCTTCCAAAGTAATCCCTGGGCGTGGATGAGCAAGGCTGCGGTTTTTGCCCTGTCGTCGCGTTGGGAGGGCTCTCCCAATACCTTGACCGAGGCCATGGCGCTGGGCATTCCGGTTGTCAGCACCGATTGCCCGAGCGGGCCAACGGAACTGCTCGATGGCGGACGCATCGCACCGCTGGTAGAGATGGGCGACATTGATGCGCTGGCCTCGGCCCTGCTGTCGGTATTGGCAGCAGCGCCTCGATCAGAGGAGCTCACTGAGGCAGTCAGCGCCTATCATTGGGACGTAAGCGCCGCTGCTTACATAAAAACACTGGGTTTATCCACTTAGTCCAACCGATACCACTTCACTTGCGCACCGGGCTCGATGTCCACACAATCCTTGACGAGTGCAGTGCAACGACAAAACCCATGAAAAGGAAAAACAACACTATGTCTGCCATCCGAACCCCACTTCTAGCCGCCCTATTGGCCACAGCCTTAGCCATGACCTCGCTGCTCTCACCGGTTAGCCACGCCGGCAGCGATCATGGAGAAATACTGGCGCTGTATCAGGGATGGATCCGCGCGGTGGAAGGCAGTGATATCGACGGCTACGTCGGCGGCCTCCACCAAGACGTCAGCCTGCGGCCCCCGGGCGTGCCGGGTCTGGACGGGCGAGATAATTATCGTGAGTTTCTGGGGCCAGTCTTTGACACAGCCCGATACGAAATCACCATCGATACCCCGCACAGCATCACCATGATGGGTGACGCGGCAGTGGTTGAGTACGACTACACGATTCGTCGCATCGTCAATGCCAGTGCGGACACGGACCTGCCAGAGGGTGCGCTGGAAGGCGAGTCAACGACCTCTCACTACATCGACGTGGTGGCCAAGGACGATGACGGCGCCTGGAAGATCCGGCTCCACAGCTGGTCGATGACACTTTAAACAGCACCAGCGGGCCGACAGCACCCTTGTCTATAACCACTTCTGCACCAAATTGAGCACCGATGAACGAGGTGACAGCACGCAATGAATATGCCCTGATCACCGGCGCCTCGGCCGGATTGGGCGCCGAGTTTGCACGGCAACTGGCCGCAGCCCGACACAATCTCATTTTGGTGGCCCGGCGGAAGGATCGGCTCAGCGCACTCGCTGAAGAACTTCGTGCGGCGCACAAGATCGATTGTCAGCTCATCGTGGCAGACCTGAACGAGCCGGGCGCGGGCGCCCAGATCTGGAGCACCTGCATGTCATCTGGCTGGCAGGTCAGCTGGCTCGTCAACAATGCTGGCGTTGCCGGCCCGGATTTACTCAAAGACCGCTACTGGGCGGCGCAGCAGACCTTCTTCCAGCTAATGATGTTATCGGTGGCGGACCTTTGCCATCGCATGATTCCGGACATGGTGGAGCGGGGCTACGGCCGCGTCATCAATGTGGCGTCAGTGGCAGCGCGGGTGCCGCGATCCGGGGGCTGCAACTACGGACCCGCAAAAGCCTATCTGGTAGCGCTGTCGGAGGAGCTCAACCTGACCGTCGCCACGCAGGGTGTGCATGTGTCGGCACTGTGTCCCGGATTCACCCACACCGACTTTCATGAGACCGCAGGCCTCATGGACATGAAAAACAACATGGCCAAATGGCTCTGGTACAACGCTGACGTCGTGGTCCGCGATGCCATCAAGGGCGTCGAGGCCGGAAAACCAGTGGTGGTATCGGGGCGGCTTTACCGCTGGCTGGACCCTATTTTCCAATCGGTCTGGACGCGACGCTTACTGCGCATCAAGGCCAGACCCGAGGAAACCGCCTAAAACCCGGTCGTCGATCTCAATTAGCAACTGAGTTCGCTCGCCAGTACTCACCGATCTCTGCTGCAACGGCCCTGGAACTGGACGTTTTTTTGAGGCCTATCTTTGACAGGTCCGTTATATTACCGGCGCCATGACTACTGCCCCTAATCGCCCCGCGTTGCGCGGCTCCCTCGATGCCCTGCCGTTATTTATTCCGGCACTGCCGTTTGCCTTCGTATTCGGCGTTGTGGTGGCAGAGGCCGGTATTCCCCAATGGCTCGGCTGGTCATCCTCACCCGTCATTTTCGGCGGCGCGATTCAGGTGACCCTACTTACGCTCATTGGCGAAGGAGCATCCGTCGTGGCAGCGGTGAGCGCCGCGCTGATTGTGGGCGCGCGCCACATGCTTTACTCCGTCACGCTCGCGCCCCAGTTCCAAAACCAACCTGGCTGGTTCCGCTGGGTGGGGGCGTACGTGCTGATAGATCAAGTATTTGTGCTCAGCCAGATTAAACGCATCGACGATCCTGTGGCTTTCCGGCGTTACTTCCTGGGCGCCGGCTTTACGTTTTGGACGCTGTGGATGATTTTCACCGCGCTGGGGGTTGTACTGGGACCCGCGATTCCCCCCGAGTGGGGTGTGGAGTTTGCAGCGCCCGTGCTCTTTGTCAGCTTGATGATGGCGGCGAGTGACCGACGGGATAAATTAGCCGCAGCGGGAATCGCCATGAGTGTGACCTACCTGTTGGCGTCATTGCCCAACCGTGCGGGCATCTTGATCGCGGTAATCGCCAGCGTCTGCATCATGTTGTTGGCCACCCGGAGGCAATCGACATGATTGCGTTGGCTATTGTCCTCACCGGTATCGGCTCTTACGCCATGCGCGCTTTCTTTATTTTTGCGCTGGCCCGCTATGCTTTTCCGCCGCTAATGCTGCGCGCACTGGAATACGTCGCCCCCACCGTGATGGCGGCATTGGTCATCTCGATGTTAACAACGCCCGAAGGAGAGCTCGCCGCAGGCCTGCCTGAAGTGCTGGGACTGGTTTGCGCGGCATTCGCCGCCCAGACCACGGGCAACCATATTCTTGCCCTGATCGCCGGTATGGGGACTTTCTGGCTGATCGGCGCAATAATTTAGATCCCGCCCTGATTGGGCTGCGCCGCCTGAGGATTCATCCTGTCACACTACCCCCCAAAAGTTGCTGCGGCTGTGGTTATCGCCAATATGATCGGCACCGGGGTGTTTACCAGCCTCGGTTTTCAGCTGATCGATATTCAATCAACGCCGGTGATCATGATGCTCTGGCTGGTGGGTGGCGTCTCGGCACTCTGCGGCGCACTGAGCTATGCCGAACTGGGCGCCGCGTTACCCCGTTCCGGTGGTGAGTATCATTTTCTCACCGAGATCTACCATCCCAGCGCAGGGTTCATCTCCGGCTGGGTGTCTGCGACGGTGGGTTTCGCTGCCCCCACCGCATTGGCCGCGCTGACTTTCGGCAGCTACCTCAACTCAAGTGGTGTGGGCGTGGACCCGCTATGGCTGGCCACTATTGCCATCGTCGCGTTGACCGCGGCTCACTGCAGTACCCATCGCCACAGCGGCGGCACACAGACAGGCTTCACTCTGCTCAAGCTGACGCTCATCTTGCTTTTCTCCGCGGCCGCGCTCACATTCGGCCCTGCAGAGCAGCAAACCCGCTTCGTCTGGGACAGTGAAGCGAGCGTATTACTCGGCAGCGGCGCCTTTGCTGTGTCGCTGATTTATGTGAACTACGCCTACTCCGGATGGAATGCCGCCACCTACATCAGCGGTGAGCTCGCAGCCCCCCAGCAAAGCTTGCCCTGGGTATTAGGTATCAGCACAGCGGTCGTCGCCACCCTGTATTGCCTGCTGAACTTCGTCTTTCTCTCCGTCGCCCCGGTGGAGGCCATGGTGGGAAAGGTCGAAGTGGGGGTCATTGCGGCAGAGTTCGCATTTGGCCCTCGTCTGGGTACGCTCATGGGTCTCTTGCTGGCGCTGCTGCTCATTTCGACCATCAGCGCCATGATTTTGGCCGGTCCCCGTGTATTGCACCGTATCGGACAAGACTACCCGCGTTTTGCACCTCTCGCTCGGGAGAACCGCGATGGCATTCCGGTCACCGCCATCCTGCTCCAGTCATGCACCGCACTGGCCTTTCTTTGGACGGCCTCCTTCGAACAAATTCTGGTTTTCTCTGGTGCAACGATGGCGCTCAATACCTTCGCCACGGTACTGGGGTTGTTCATCCTTCGATGGCGGCAACCCCAGCTACCCCGACCCTTTCGCGTCACGTTTTATCCCATCACCCCGCTGATCTTCCTCAGCATCACCGGCTGGACGCTGATCTATGTGGTGTTGCAACGCCCTATCGAGGCGCTGATTTCTACCGCCATCGTCGCCAGCGGTGGCGTCTTCTACTGGCTGGTCAGGCCCTAAAAGCACCCGAATCTGTAACGGTCTCACTCAGCCGTTCCATTCTGCTGCGCCGAACCGTCACCGCAGGCCAAACACACCCAACACCACTAAAAATCCGCACGCCGCAACCATGAGCGTGACGTAAGCCAGCAGCCAGGCGCGGTCAAACCCCTGACCAACGAAAAATGCGGGCGTCCACACGGAGTCAGAAGCGGCGGCCCCCAGCGCTGCACCCCGACTGCTGAACACACCGACAGCGACTGCCATCAAAAACCCGCTGAGGTTCCACCACAGCCAAGAGACCTCTTGCGCGCCCAGCCATAGCAGCAGATTACTCATGAATCCTGCTGCGAAGCCCATTCTGGCGCCTCGCCCCGTCACGCTGTGAGTCAGCAAACCCATCACAAAAACCGCGAGCAGGGGCCCATTGATCAGAGATCCCAACTTATTGACCGCAACCAAGACCGTGCTGGCGATATCATCAACCCAAAAAGCAAGCACGATAGCTAACACACCCCACACCGCCGTGAGCGCTTTGCTCCACAATATTTCGACGCGGCCCGAGCCGATCGATGCCCAGCCGCAGCGCTTGATGAAATCCTCTATCGTCACCGCGGACAGGCTGTTGATCACCGAATCCAGTGACGACATAGCGGCTGCCAGCACCCCCACGACGGCTATCCCTTTCAGGCCGTCGGGCAACTCCACAAGGAACAGCAGCGGCAAGGCCATGTTGTAGTTGGGACGGCCATCCGTGACAGGTAGCGAACTCACGAACTCGGTATGCGTCTCAGCGTAGACCGCGATACCGACCCCTATCAGGCAGTAGAGCAGGACCAGCGGAAAGCGCAGCAAACCATTCAGTAGCAGGATGGTCTGGCCGTCCTTTTGGTTTTTAGCGCAAAGCTGCCTCTGCACCTGACTTTGATCACAGCCGTAATAAGAGACGTAGAGGAAAAAACCGCCGATCAGCATTGGCCAGAAGGCGAAGTCGTGACCGTCACCCAAACCGTGATGACCAAAATCGAGCGCCGCCAACCTGTCTCCCGAGACACGGCCCAACATGGCATTGAGGCCACCGGCATCCCCCGTGAGCAGCCAGAGCAGGTATCCCAGTACACTCACCAGAATCGCCATTTGCAGTACGTCGCTCCAGATCACTGCCCGGATGCCACCCAGCACGTCATAGAGCACCGTGAACGCGCCGAAGATCAATACAGAGGCGAAAAACCCGATACCGGTGATAAGATCGATCATCGCCGAGACGCCATAAATCGTAACGGCCGCCGCCAGTAATCTCAGCGCCTGAAACACCCCGCTCAACAACAGTCGGGTTTTCAGATCAAAGCGTCGCTCCAGATACTCATAGACCGACACCAGCTGAAGCCGCTGGAACATCGGGATCACAAATATCATGGTAAAGATCATCGCCAGCGGGACCGCCAGCTCGTACTGCAACCAAACCAGCCCGCCGCCGGCGGCGAAAGCCACAAAGGCCGGAGCACCGAGAATACTGTTCGTAGAGCATTGGGTGGCGAGCACTGATAACGCGATACTGAACGGCCGCTCGCTGCGGCCGGCTACGAAATAGTCGGCGCCAGACTGCTGGCGCCTTGAAAGCACCCCGCCGAGTGCGAGCAACAGGAACAGATAGGTTCCGATCACCCACCAATCTAACGTAGCCAGCAAACCGCTCTCCCGCTCACCCGGGCGGCGCTGAGTGGCAACCCCCGGGGTTCATCAATGACGGGAACGCGGCAGGATCAATCAGAAGGCGAAGTCGCCCTCCACTGTTGTCAGCCCCAGCGCGTCCCAATCGAGCATCCCACCACGATAGTAGTGGATTTTCTCGGCGGGGAAGCCATCGCGAATCATCGCCTTCATCGCGGTGGGACTCTGTGGGCAGACCGGGCCGTTACAAAAGCCGACCACGTTCGACGCGTTACTGCAGTCCCAGCCCGCATCACTCTTGCTACAGCCGAGCTCGTCCATGCGCATGGCCACTTCAGTGTAGGGAATGTTAACGGAGCCCGGAATGGTGGCGTCCAGAAACCACTCCTCGGTGCGCATATCGACCAGAATCGTGTTGGGGTCGCTGATCGCGTTCAGCACTTCGATTTCGGTCACCGGCACGATGCCCGGCTCGGGAACCAGCGGCTGCAACCAGCCTTTGTTCTTGGCGCAGTCCGTCATCTTACGTGTGATGGTGATGGTCTCGCCGGAAGGCAGGGTCGCGACGAAGCTTTTATCCTCGTCAATGATGCGAAGATCTTCCGCCACAACCGATTGTGCAAAAGCAACCAGTAACATCACGCACAAAAGCCCTGATTTCTTGAGTACGGTGATCATGGATTCACCTCCTTATTATGCTTATTAGTGGCCCGCCTATCCGGCGGGAACGCCTTCCAATGTACGTCAGTGAAACTTGAGGTCAAGCCATCAAAAACTACTCGGACATAGTCTGAGAGGCAACGTTGAGCAACCTGATTTTGCCGCCCTCAATCAGGACGTCAATGGTCTCATAGGCTTTACGCTCTGTGCCGTCGGGGCCAGTGGCGGTAATAATATTTCCAGTGGCCAACCACTCCTCGATATCGCCTTTCTCGTTCTCACCGTCATTGGGAATCACCCACCAGACCGCCCATTGAGGATTCTCTGTGGCTACCCAGTCTTGTAAGAAGGCAGCCTGCGCGGCTGAGCCACGAACCACCTCACCGCCCGCGGTAACAGCTTTGAAATTTTCCGCATTCATAGCGGCGATCTTGTCAAAATCGCGCTCATTGTGAGCCTTAATGTAGTCAACCCACAGCTGTGCGTTTGCGCCGCTTCCTGCCAACAAAGGCTTGGATGAGCCGTCTCCAAAATATTGTTTACCAATGCTCGCAACGGCGGTGGAGTGAGCCATCATAAAGCCGGCGTCGTCATAGACTTGAAACGCGGCGTACTTGCCATTCTCGATGACCGCTTTGTGGATGGAATCGCTGGTGACACCACCCGCTGTCATTTTAGTTTCAATGAACACCACATTGCCCGCCGCATGAAACGCCATGGGTTCGACCTTGAAGTCGGGCCAGAGCTCACCGATGGGAGTGAAGACCTCATCGATCACTTGCTGAGGCCCCACGTAGTTGCCGCCATAGGGAAACCCCTTGGGCACTTCCCATTGACTATCCGG
>Ga0160423_10005817_pt1 | contig 10017 bp, 11 predicted proteins | sample CRUFie14St8metaG_FD_108191 | JGI IMG/M metagenome (GOLD analysis project Ga0160423, IMG submission 108191) | Marine microbial communities from the Costa Rica Dome - CRUD Field 142mm St8 metaG | ecosystem: Environmental > Aquatic > Marine > Oceanic > Photic zone | place: Costa Rica: the Eastern... | reverse complement strand
TGCTAATTCTGTTAATCCCGATGATTCTAGATTTAAACAGTATAACAGCAGTATGGAAAATCAGTTTGGTAGATGGAGATTTGAACGAACACTTTTAGATTTTCATCCTGATGTAGTCATAGATATTAGAGATTATTGGATGAACTCTTATCAACAATTCTCACCACTAAGACCTTTTTTCCATTGGATCCTAATGCCAACAGTGGACTCTGCTCCACAGCAAGAAGAATGGATTGATACATTTCTACATGCCGATGCTGTATTTACATACTCTGACTTTGGTAGAGATACACTTGCAGACCAAAGCAATAACAGCATTAAATATATCGATACTGCATCACCCGGTGTTGATTTACAATGCTATAAACCTCTAGCAGAAAGACAAGAAGTTAGAAATTTACTAGGTGTTAATGATAAATTTGTCATTGGCACTATTATGAGAAATCAAAAAAGAAAACTTATTCCAGAATTATTTGCAGCATTTAAGCAATTGATTAATGAAACTAAAGAATCTAATCCGGATATTGCTAAGAAGCTACATCTACATGTGCATACAAGTTATCCTGATGCTGGATGGGATATACCACAATTATTGAAAGAATTTGAAGTAGGTAATAGAGTTACATTTACATATGCTTGTAAACAATGCGACTGTTTTAAACCGATGCTATATTCTCACCCACTGGCTTACTGTCCTAAGTGTGGTGCTAAAAGTATGACTATGCCAAATGTAGGAAATGGTCTGCCTAATCAGCAACTCAATATGATCATAAATACTTTTGATTTATATGTACAGTATGCTATATGTGAAGGTTTTGGTATGCCTCAAGTAGAAGCAGCAGCAGCTGGTGTTCCAGTAATGTCTGTAGATTACAGTGCTATGAATGATGTAGTTCATAAACTTAAAGGCTATCCAATTAAAATTAATCAGTACTTTAAAGAATTGGAAACCAAAGCAATCAGAGTCTATCCAGACAATAATGATTTTGTAAGGATAGTAAAAGAATTTATCAATATGCCAGAAGTGCTTGTACAACAAAAAAGATATGAAACCAGACAACTTGCTGAAAAGTATTACAACTGGGATAATATAGCTAAAAAATGGGAAAACTATTTGGACAATATAAAACTTACTGGATTACAAGGTCAATGGAATCAATCTTTAAATAGTTTGAAACTGCTAGACAATGTAGATGCAAATAAAAATCCTTATGATAATGTTATCGATATTGTTTCATCTAATATGCCTAATAGTCAACTTGCTACTTCCAAGGTGATGCTAAACATGATTAGGGATTTAGATTATGGATTTTCTATACAGGGAATGCAAACACAAGAATATAAAGTTGACAATGTCAAGGAAACAATTAACAGTATGGTTAGTAATCATAACATTAGTATAAAAGCTAATAATAACCCAGAATTATTGGGCAAAGAAGATTATATAGAATACGCTAATATGAAAGACAATACTAAATGAATGGTTTATTTGTAGGACCGTACAGACAAAATGATGGCTGGGGTATCGCAACCAGAGACTATATTAAAGCCATTAACACACAAATAGAAAATTTGTCTTGTAGACCTTTATATTATATTAACAAATTATTTAATGATTTAGATTCTACCATACACTCTTGTGAGAACAAAAACTTTAAGAAGTGTGATGTAATTTTTCAACAATGTTTACCTCAATCATTTGCTCCTAACAACTATGCTAAAAATATTGGTATCACTATGTTAGAAACTAATGACTTATCAAAATCAATTGGTCCAAAAGTAATTAATGAGCTTGATGAAATATGCGTACCTTCTAAGCAGGAAGCAAAGTGTTTAATACAGTCTGGAGTTAAGATACCTATTAAGGTAATATCTCAGCCTATTGACATAGAATTTTTTAAAAAGAATATAGATCATAAGATCAGTGTAAACAACACAATAATTGATAATTCATTTAAGTTCTATACTATTGGGGAAATGGTTTATAGAAAAAATTTATATGACATTATTACTGCATTTAATTTAGCTTTTAAAAATACAGACAATGTTAGTTTAATCATTAAAACTAATCAACCAGCTAATGAAGTACAAGAAAAAATACAAGAATGGAAAAAAAGATTAAAACTAAGAGCACAATATAGACAAGAAGTTATTATATCGGATAGACTGTCTGATTTAGATTTACTAGGTTTACATAATTATTGTGATTGTTTTGTTAGTGCCTCCTATGGTGAATCATTTTGCAGACCAGCAGCAGAAGCTTTAGTGTTAGGTAAAACCCCTATCGTCACTGGAAATACAGGTATGGTTGACTTTATCAATAATGACAATGGATATGTTATCCAAAGTAAAAAAACTCCGGTGATACCTGATAACAGCGCACTTTCATCAGAGTTTGATTCATATAATGCTTATGAACATTGGTATCAACCTAATGTTTATCAACTGGCTGATCGTATGAAGGACATATATAATATGTCAAGAAAAAATAAGCAGCAATATCAAGAAAAGAAAAATTTAGGTATAGAATCTATAGAACAATTTAGTTATGAAAATATAGGTAAAAAAATATGCGATTAAATATGATGACAGATAATGTTTTGCACAAACAGCTAAACACTGAAACTAACATAATTTACTATCCTAATAATTCTTTATTTGATCAAATACTCTATCTTCTGGATAATAATTATTTTGTTTGTGCGGACACCCCTTCTTCATCAGAAAATTGTAGATGTCTACCAGAAGAATACATTGATCTGTATCAATACGATATTTGTTGCTCTAATGAAATTACTAGCTACAAGCAGCACACCAATTTAATATACGGTATGCACTTGAGCAATCTGTTGTTTGAGCATCATTATAGATCAGCGAGTTTAAAAAAAGAAGATGTATACATACTCAATCAATCTTTATCTAATACTAAAAAGGTATTCTTTAATCCATTTACTATGGAGTCTTGGAATCTTTCTAACTCTGTTACAGTTAATTATGGTGTCCCTACAGATATATTCGACGTTGCAAAAGATGAGAATGATGTAAAAGATGTTTTAATCTTAGCTAGCAATAATCCTTTAAGAGGTCAACTTTACGATTATGTTACCCAAAATTTAAATCTTCAAGCAGATATAATAGAAACATTTGGTTTTACTAAAATACAAGACATAAGCAACTTGTTTAAAAAGTACAAAATATTTATAAATATTAAAAATACTACAATTGATTCCCTCTGTGCTGCATCAACAGGTATGCAAGTATTAGCTTTGTCTCAAAAAAATCCCAAAGACGAAAGACTCAATAACGTCCCCAATATTCAAACTCATATGGATATTAATACTCTTATTCAATCAATAGACGGACTTTGTAAAAACTTTGTAATAAATAAAAATGCAAATGAGTATATAAAAAATAATTATAATTTCGATTCTTTTAATAATGAAATGCAAAATATTCTTGATACAGTAAAAAGGGAGGCTTTTATCATATGATTAAAAGTATTAATGTAGTTTTCCAGATAAATGATAATAATCCTAAAGGATTAAATAACGCAGACGCTAAGATACTTAATGGTATTACAAATAATTATGTTGAGCATATAGATTGTTCAGAATTAGATAGATTTGAGATAGCTGATCGCCATAAAGTATTTGCCTCTTGTATTCAAAAACTATCAGTAAACGGCACAATCCAACTTAAATTTATTAATTTAGATTTACTTGCAAATAAAATAGAAAAAAGCGAAATGACAGGACAACAATATTCTAAGCTATTGCCAAGTATAAATTCTTGTTGGTCACATATAGAATGTCTAGATGTTATTTCTCAATCAAAACTTAAAATTCAAAATATATACTATGATAATATCTATACATTTTTGAAACTAGAAAAAACTTAATGAAAATAGCGTGTTGTATATTTTCTTATGGCATAACCAAAGGGATGAAATCTATAGGTCCTATAGGTTCTTTAAAAAAAAGTAGTAAATCTGAAGCTTTAATTTTACATCAGATAAAATATGTAAGAAACATTTTTAAGAATGTTGATATATATATTATTACAGGTTTTGGTGAAGCTAAATTATGTAAAGATATTCCCAGTAAAAAGTATATACATTACATAACTAATGATAAATACGATACTAAAAATTATGGATATGCACTAGATCTATTTTTAAATACGATAGAATCCAAATTAGACAATTATAGTGGAGTATTCTTTTTAGATTCTAATGTAATTATAAAATCTTTAAATTATAAAAAAATAAAAAAATCCTGGATAGTTTTACGTAATCAAAGTAAAAAAAATAAACTAGAATATCTTGGGGTTAAATTGGATGAAGACAACTTACAATATTTATTTTACAATATAGGTAATAAAGCGTGGTGTAAGAGTTTTTATTTGACCAAAGAGCACTTGTTGTCTATAATAGAAACAAGACAATTCCACGATAATATGTTTATGTTTGAGATTTTAAATAAATTTATAGAAGACACTGGAATCGAAATACAATCCTACAACTTACATTCTAAAAATGACTGTGTAGAAATTTTAGGACCAAAGGATAAAAACAAAATAAAATGACTAAGACAAAAATAGCTATTCATGATTCTTCAAGTAATGACTCTAAGGCTATAAATAGACAGCTTTTGGAAAACTTGTCTGAAGATTATGATATAGTGTTTAGTAAATTGCATGGCAGATTATTTCATCTTCATCAAACAATGAAGCCGAAACTTCTTTTGTGGTCATCTAGCGAATATACTCAAGAATTTCATGATTATATTGTAGAACATCAAAAAGACACTTGCATTATATTATTAGTTGACTACCCTATAGATCAATCAGATTTAGTCAATTTTTTACAACAGTCTAATGTAAATATTGTACTTAATAAAAGGACAGAAACAAATGTAAAAACCATTGCTGAATATGATACACTATATGAAGATTCTATATTTTTTGATACGGGTTCGGACAGACTTGATAAAACTTTAGTCTTACTATCCCCTGATAACAAAGATAATGAAATTATTAAAGAAATATGTTATCCTAATACCAATCATAAAATTGTTGCGGTAGGTAATCCTGAATTTGATTCACCTATTAATTTAGGTATTTATAATCTACCCGATCTAGCTTTTATGTTTAATAGATTTAAAAGTGTTATAGATGTAACTGGAAATGCAGTCTTACCTGCTCAAGCATGTTCTGCACCATGTATTGATACTACGAATTTAAAAAATAATTTTACAAATAATGTCTATATTCAACCTATTGACAATATAAATGAATTAACTTTCAAGTATTTTGCAGAGAAGAATATAATACCATTTATTAGGAATAAAGTATGAACATAGGATTTTATATATTAGATGTTAGTGCGAGTAATCCTAAACATCAGGATCTCTTAAATTGTATCAATCAGTTGTGTGAGCGAAGACCATTTGATAATATAGTATTATTTAATAATAAGTTTGATGCTATAGACGCATATCACAAATACTATACTTTACATATTAGTGAAGCAAAGTATTTTAAGGGTATCCTATTTGTATTTGATGTGAAAAGTGCGATGGTTACTAAAACTTTTCCTGCTCCCAAAAAACAATTTTTATATGTAGATAAAGCTGAATGGTCTGATAAAAAAGATGTCCCATATACTTTTTGGGCAAGTATTTACAATAATACAGACTTCGACCTAATAGCTTCAACTGAAGAACTGAATCAATTGTGCGATATTTGCTGGAAAACTCCAATAGGTATTGTAGAAAAATTTAATGGTAAAGATATTGATAATATTATAAAAGAAACAGGTTTGGAGTAATTATGAAAAATTATACAGATCTCTCTGACTATGACAAGCAACTGCTTTTAAAAAAGTATTATGTCAAAGAAAACAAAAGCTTTCAAGATATAGCCGAAATATATAATACATACCCAAATAAGATTAGAAGAGATGCTAAAAAGCTAGGTATTAAAAGTAGAAATAAAAGCGAAGCACAAAAAAATGCATTAAAAACTGGTAGACATAAGCATCCTACTAAAGGTACAGAAAGATCGGAAGATACAAAAAATAAAATTGGAAAGTCTATTATGGAATCTTGGGATAGTATTGATGACAAAGAACTAAAAAGAAGAAAAAGTGAAGCTAAAAAAAGATGGGATAACCTTTCTGATGATGTCAAAAAACAAAGACTTGCATTAGCAAATCAAGCTGTGCGTAATAGTAGTAAAGTAGGATCAAAACTAGAACACTATCTTTTAGAAGCATTAGTCAAAGATGGCTATAAAGTAGATTTCCATAAGGAACAAATTTTATCAAACACAAAGTTGCAGATTGATCTACTTCTTCCTAAAATGAATATAGCAATCGAAGTTGATGGACCATCACATTTTCTTCCAGTGTGGGGTGCAGATACACTTGCTAAAAATCAGAAGTATGATAAAAAGAAAACAGGATTAATTTTGGGTAAAGGATTAAAATTGCTTAGAGTAAAACAAGTTCACGATTTTTCTAATTCAAGATCGTCGGTTCTTTATTCTAAACTTTTAGAAGCTATCAATAAATTAGATAATGGAAATATTAAATCTATACAAATAGAGGACTAAAATGCCAAGAAAAAAAGCTGAAGAAACTGTAGAAGTGGACACTAATGTAACACCTAATGATTTAGGGTGGACTGATTATGTTTTGGGATTATTGTCTGATGATGAAAAGATCAAGGGTAATCCTACTACAGATGGTTTGAGAAGGGTTTTTGAGATTGCACTAAAATGTACAGTGATCAATTCTGAGTCCATTGTACAGCAAACACCTGACCTAAATAATGCAAATAGGGCTACTGTGGCGCATTCTCTGACCTATGTTTTAAACGATTCTAAAGTTGATCCAGCTATTAAAACCAGGACTGTTAACGGGGCTGCAGATGTATATTGGGGCAACTGTGATAAGATTTTTAGAAATCATCCTGTTGCGGTAGCTGAGACTAGAGCTGAAGGTCGAGCACTTCGAAGAGCCTTAAAATTACGTAAGGTCGTGGCTGCTGAAGAAATAGCGGATATTATCGAGGATGATATTGATGGCACAAGTGTTTCTAAAATTAGTACCAATCAGATTAATTTCATAGATGTGTTGGCTAAAAGATTAAATATAAATGTATATAAAATGCTAGAAAGTCTTGACTTTTCCTTTGACAGTGTATATAATATTAGACATGAGGAAGCTGTAACAGCTATTAAGGAACTAAATTCCTATCAGCAAGATACAGATTCTATTCCTTCAAAAATCACAGGCTACCAAGAATGGAAATAAATTATGAAAGTTAAATTTAAACCTAATGATAAATTAGAATTTGAACTAGAAGGCGCTGGACAAAAAGAAATTTTTAAGGAACTGGCAACAGTCCAAGAAATTTTTTCTGAAAAGAAATGTGGAGTCTGTGGTTCTGAAAATATTAAATTTGTTGTGCGAAATGTAGAGGGCAACGATTACTATGAGTTGCGATGTATGGATTGTGGAGCTACACTCGCTTTTGGTCAGCATAAAAAAGGTGGTACGCTATTTCCAAAACGTAAAGATGAGAATGGCAATTGGTTAGAGAATGGTGGTTGGCATAAATGGCAGAAAGACAGCAAAAGCAAAAAATAGTAATACCTCCTCCTGTTCCGGGAACTTCGGAATATTACTATAATCTTAGAGCTAAACGAGATCTCTTACCTATGGAAAAAAGACTAGGTATGGTAAGAGATCCGGATTATAAGTATGAGTATACTTGTGATAATAAGACTCCATTAGGATACAGTCTGGCTCTATATTCTTTTATAATTTTAATATTATATTTTTCATGTACTAATATATCAATACCTGAACCTGATAGACCAATTGTTCTACAAATGTCTTTTGGTGATCCTGAATCAGAATTGATAGAAACAATAGAAGTAGAAAATCTGGGGATACAATCAGAAGTTGTGTCTGAGGATGTTGGTTCTACGGATCAAATTGTGGAAATAGAACCTGAACCGGAACCTGAACCAGAAGTTGAATCTGATACTTTTGAAGAATACTGGGCTTCTATTCAACCAGAAGAATCTAATGAACAAACAGAAGAACCAAGTGATAGCACAGCAGACGCTACTAAATTTGTAAGCACAATGACAAATTCCATTGGACAGGCTACATCGTCCAATCGTGCAGCAGCGAGTAGGTATGGGTCTGGCGATAGTATGGAAATGCGTTTAGCAAAAGCTGGTGCTCAAACAGGTAAAATACAAGTATCATTATTTTGGAATACAGCAGATGATATAGATCTGCATGTGTCATACGCCCCCGGTAATGGATATAGTGATACTATAAATTTTCAAAATAGATATGGTAAATTAAGTGGAGGCATATTAGATGTAGATATGAATGCTCAAGGTCCACACAATTATAAATGTGTAGAAAATGTATTCTGGCCTAATAGTGTCCCACGAGGATTTTTTATGGTCAGTGCTCATTTTTATAAATCTCATACAGGAAATCGCAATGTTCCCATAATAATAAGAGTAAAAATAGATAATGATATACAAGTATATAATGGGATCGTATATCTAGGACAACAACCTGTACAAATTACAAGATTTAGATATTAAGAAATAGCTGACCATCGACCATCAGGACAATTGGCATTTTTATCTGCTAATTTATTCTGATAAATAGTTCCGCGTACAACCCTACAGCCACACAGCATGCAAGAGTCCTCTTTATAATATTCACATTTATTACATATATCCATCCGTGCATTGATCAATTCTTCTGTAGCAGGATCTTGGATTTCTGATTGTGGCTCAAACGGTACGTCAACGACTTTTGAACTCTGATCAAATTTCTGGTTAATTTCTGACTGAAAGTCTTGTGCAGCTTTTTCAATAGCTTTTTGTGTTTCTTTAAGAACAAGCATTTCAGCATTTTTATTTTCGACAAAACATAAAATTTGTGCTTCAGGATCTTCTAGTCCTGCTTCTAAACCGCAATTTTTACATTTATATATTTTTTTATTATTAAATACTTTTCCTGTTTCTTCTAAATCACAATATAGCATTTAAATCTCCTATGGTATTTACTCCATCCATACACTTATCCAATCCCTATTATCAGCCCAACAAAGATAGTCATCTCTACCACATGGAGCACCTCCAAATGGATAATTACGATCACCATCTTTATTATAATCTTCAGGATCATAAGTAGTCAAGCTATCTCCACAATAAGATGCTCTAGTAATAATTTGTTTACGACGAATATAATTAGCTACTCCACCCTTATTTTGTTGATTATCGTAATTAAAAAAGTAGCCGGGTATACTAGTCTCAACTCTTAAAAGTCTAGCATACCAATCTGGATACTCATCTACAGCATTTGATGGACTACTTTCTTGAGCACAGGCATATGAATCGCTACCTGGAGACCAACCTTTTAATTTATCTTGAATTGTAGCAGGTCTTACATAATCGTATTCAACATATGCTTTTACTATAGCATAATCTGATGAATCTTGTGTGTCAAAACCCCCATCATTAGCAACTCTCCATCTGGTATAGTTTTTGTAAGTAGTCTCAAACTGCAGACTACTACAAGTTCCTGGTACTATACCTTGAACTATATCCGCTGGTGAAATATGTCTGTTTGCATTACACAATCTTCTAGGTCTTTCTAAAGCACTCACTGTGCCTTGTGTTAGTCTAAAGCCTGGCATATACCACGATGATGATGTTGGCTCCTTATCAATATCATTAAAAGTATTTCTACACATTTCTTTCCATATTTCTAAGGCTGGACCCCAAGTCCCTTTTGAATCAGGTACTATGCCTCCTTCAGAAAAAGTTCCCGTCCACATAGCATTATTTTCTCCGCAAACAGCTTTAGCTTGAGATTCACAGCATTGAGTTGCTGTTGATCTATTGCATATTCCTGCTTGAGTTCCTACCTCAGAAACGTAATTCACATCAGCACCAGCCATTTGTGACAGATACTGT
>Ga0160423_10005816_pt1 | contig 10017 bp, 16 predicted proteins | sample CRUFie14St8metaG_FD_108191 | JGI IMG/M metagenome (GOLD analysis project Ga0160423, IMG submission 108191) | Marine microbial communities from the Costa Rica Dome - CRUD Field 142mm St8 metaG | ecosystem: Environmental > Aquatic > Marine > Oceanic > Photic zone | place: Costa Rica: the Eastern... | reverse complement strand
ATAGTCTGTTCTAAAATGTTTAAATAACCAAAATGACTAGGTTCTTTAATCCACTCTAAAATTTTTGACATATCGTTAAATTTAAGTTTACTCATAGTTGTCCTCCTTATTTTAAGTACAATGGACCAGTCCATTGAATATGATAATTACCAGTTAATACATTACCTCTAGCTCTGTTTAAGGTAGGCGCATTGTAACCAGCGGCTTTCAATATATCACCTTTTAAAAAATGTTTAAAGTTTTCTTTAACAACAAAACAAAAAACTCCAGTATCCTGTACAATCTTAATATACTTTTTACCCATAGTTATTTTTGTTTTATTATCCCAATTGTCAACTTGTTCTTTAGAATAACCAGCAAGTTCTCTTTTACCATTGGCAGTTGACATATTTTTATAATCTTCTTTGGCACCTGCCATCATGTTAGCAATACCTTCATATAAGTTTTCAGCTGTTTTAGTTACTTTTGTCATTATTTTGCCTCCGAATATAATTGTTGAGAAAATAAACTCATTATAAAACTAGCAAATCCGATACAAACTGCCGAACCAGCAAGTAAATATTGATCTGTTTCTATAGCACCTACAGCAGATACCATAGACAATGTACCCAAAGTAGCAAATACTAGGGTCATATATTCATATATCTTTTTTTTCATAGTGTTCTCCTTATATTAAACTTAAAGCGTTGTTGTATAAATTTTTAGCACCGTCATCAGTTCTAAAACCGTCTTCAGACGCATAATCCATTGAAGATGAAGCCATAACTGTATCCTCAAATCCGTGTTTTTTCATAACTTCAGCAAGTATAATAGGATTTTCAGAAGCTTTGATTTTTTCAACTCCCATTTCATAATAATGTAATTGTATTTTACCATCTCTAGCAGATACAAAGTTTATTTTAGTGTTTTTTAACATAGTGTTTTTTTCCTTTTTGTTGTTTATTGTGTTTTTGTTTTTCATATATACATACTATACCATAGATTCGTCAATAAATCAAGCAAAAAAAGCAGAAAAATCAAAAAAATATGAAAAAATCCCTAATTTTTCTTACATTTGTTCTTATTTTGTTCTCGTCCTGTTCTAAAAACGTAAAAAATTGTAAAATTTTGCCTAAAATTGAGTTAAAAACAGGCAAAAATGACGAATCACTTGAAAAAATTAAAAATTTAGCAGAAAATTCTAATACAGGCGCCGAATTAAGTTGTAATTATTAGGATAAATATTAAAATGATAGAAAATAATCAAAGTTGTAGCAATTGTGGACATAATTCTCATTGTGGTGTTACTTATTCAGTTGAAGATGAAGACGGTTTTACTGGAGAAACTTATATGAGAGAAGTTTGTAAACATTGTCGTTGTAGTAGTTGTGAAGTTGACATTGAAGCAGAAACAAAATACGATTTAAACGAAGATTTATTTAATGGAGAATAAAAAATGGCAAAAATGAGAAAATTCTTGTTTTGGAACGAAGCAGGTGACGAAAAAGAAAAAGAAGCAATAAGTTTAAAGAAAGCTGTACTTTCTATTCAAGGTGATTACAAAGATAAAGTGATTGGTGTTGAATATGTGAGTAAAAAAGGCAAACAAATTAGTACGTCTGTAAATATACCTATGGGTAGAAAAATTAGACAAGCTATAATTACCGAACAAAAGAGATTGGCAGCAAAAGCAGCGAGAGAAGCAAGAAGATAATGCCTGCTGTCTGTAGAAAAGGTGATAGTTTAAGTACAGGTCACATATGTGTAGGCACAACTACATTAGATACGCCTAGTCAATCTACAGTTAGAGCAAATGGTATATTAGTTGCCAGAGTAGGCGATCCTACAGTATCACATCCTTTTCCACCTAATCCTCCTTGTGCCCCACACGTAGCAAATGTTAACGCAGGTTCATCAACTGTAAGAGTAACGGGTCAATTTGTTGCTAGAATAGGTGATAGTGCCGATAGTGGGCAAATGACTAGTGGTTCTTCAAATATCTTTGTAGGTTAGTGTATAAATATTAGTGTTATGGCAAACTTTGACGCTTCAAACACTAATAATAGTAAAAGATCAAATCGTATCTATAAAGATTTAGATTTAGACTTTGGTCGTAATACAACTACAAGTGACGTTAATAAATTAACAGATGTTGAGGCAGTTAAAAGAAGTGTTAGAAACTTAATACAAACTAATCACTTTGAGAGACCTTTTCATCCAGAGATAGGTGGTAATGTTCGTGCTATGTTATTTGAACCAGTCACACCGTTAACTGCTTTAAATTTACAAAGACAAGTAGGTGATGTATTAAAAAATTTTGAACCAAGAGCAAATGTAACACAAATACTTGCTCGTCCAGATTTAGATAGAAACGCTTACAATTTAAGAATTAGTTTCTATGTTGTGGGTTCGCCAGAGCCTGTTACAGTAGAAACTTTTTTAGAAAGATTAAGATAAAATGGCAAGTAATAAATTAAACGTATCAGAATTAGATTTTGATAGTATAAAAATAAATTTAAAATCATTTTTACAAAGTCAACCAGAGTTTTCAGATTATAATTTTGAAGGTTCAGGTTTTTCAGTTTTACTAGACTTACTTGCTTATAACACACACTATCTAGGTTTCAATGCTAATATGTTAGCAAATGAAATGTACCTAGATTCAGCAGACGTAAGAAAAAATATTGTGTCATTAGCGAAGATGTTAGGATATACTCCGTCATCTGCTAAGGCGCCAGTTGCTAATATTGATATTAAAATTAATAATGCTTCGGGTGCTTCTATAACTATGGACAAAGGTAGTGTTTTTACTTCTACAGTTGAAGGCACATCTTATCAATTTATTACAAATTCTGATATTACAATTACACCTGCTGATGGTGTTTACAATTTTTCAAACGTATCAATTTTTGAAGGTACGTTAGTTACATTTAGATATACAGTTGACACTGCTGATCCTGACCAAAGATTTATTATACCTAGTGAATTAGCAGATACAACAACTTTAAAAGTTAAAGTTCAAAATTCTGCTTCAGACACAACAACATCAACATATACAAAAGTTACAGGATTAACTTCTATAAATTCAACATCAAAAGTTTATTTTTTACAAGAAAGTGAAGATGAAAAATTTGAAGTTTATTTTGGCGATGATGTTTTAGGAAAAGCTGTTGATGACGGTAACATTATTATATTAGAATACATTGTCACAAACAAAGAGGCAGCTAACGGTGCTTCTTCATTTACATTATCAGGTAACATAGGCGGATTTACAGACGTGAGTATTACAACTAATTCATCTGCTCAAGGTGGTTCTGAACCTCAAACAAAAGAGTCTATTAGATATAACGCACCTTTACAATATTCAGCACAAGACAGAGCAGTCACAACTGGTGATTATGAAACGTTAGTACAATCATTATATCCTAATGCTCAATCTGTTTCTGCTTGGGGTGGTGAAGATGATGAAACAGCAGTTTATGGTCAAGTTAAAATTGCCATTTATCCTGCTTCAGGTTCTACATTAACAGAAACTACAAAACAAAATTTAGTAACTCAATTACAAAAATATAATGTTGCTTCAGTTAGACCTGTTATCGTTGATCCAGAAATTACAAAAATATTATTAACAACAACTGCTAAATTTGATGAAAGATCAACTACAAAAACAGCAGATACATTAAAGTCAGAAATTATTACAACGTTAGATAATTACAATACTTCAACTTTACAAAAATTTGATAACGTGTTTAGACACTCAAAAGTAATTAAAAATATTGATGATACAGATACATCTATTTTATCTAACGTCACAACTTTAAAAATTAGAAAAGATTTTACACCTACTTTATCATCATCAACAAGATACGATATTTATTTTAGAAACGGTATTTTCAATCCTCATACAGGACACAAATCAGCATCAGGAGGTGTTATAACAACTTCTGGATTTAAAGTAGATGGTGATACAACAAATGTTTATTTCCTTGATGATGATGGTTCAGGTAATATTAGAAGATATTATTTTGCTGGTACAGTAAGAACATATGTTAACAATACACAAGGTACAGTAAATTATTCTACAGGACAAATTACAATTAACTCATTAAATATTTCAAGTGTTGAAAATATTAGAGGTGCTTCATCTACTGTTATTGAGGTAACAGTTGAACCTGCTTCAAATGATATTGTACCTGTAAGAGATCAGATTTTAGAAATAGATACTCAAAATTCTAACATCACGGTAACAGCAGACACTTTTGTAGGTGGATCATCTGACGCTGGTGTAGGATATACAACAACGACTAGTTATTAATAAAAATGGCAAAGTTCACGGATAAAATATCCAATCTGATTAATAGTCAGGCACCTGACTTTGTTGTTGAGCAACATCCTAAATTTTTACAATTCTTAAAAACATATTATACTTTTATGGAGTCAGCCGAATTAGGTGTGACTTCAGTTCAAACAACTGACGGTATTTTATTAGAAACAGAAACAGCACAAACAAATGAATTAATATTAGATGGTTCTAAAATTACTTCAGAAAAAACACAAGAGGATGCTGGTGATAAAATACTTTTAGAGAGTTCTACTTATGGTAAATTTACACGTGGAGAAACTATTACAGGACAAACTTCAAACGCAACATCAACAATTGTCGCTGAAGATTTAGACAATGGTCGTCTTTTTATTTCTGCTCAAAATAAATTTAAAGATGGTGAAATAATTTTAGGAAGTTCGTCAAACGCAAGTGCTGTTATTAACAACTATAGACCTAATCCAGTTCATACTATACAACAACTTATAGAGTTTAGAGATCCTGATAAAGTTATTACACATTTTTTAACAAAGTTTAGAGATGAATTTTTAAATTCTATACCAGAAACTTTAAATGGTTCAGTTGATAAAAGAAAATTAATTAAAAATATAAAATCATTATATCGTTCAAAAGGTACTAATAGAGGACATGAATTATTTTTTAGATTATTATTTAATGAAAATTCAGAAACAATTTATCCTAGAGAAAATATGTTACGTGTATCTGATGGTAAATTTGATACTAAAAAAATTTTAAGAGCAATAGGTACTGTAGGTGATACATCAGATTTAATTGGTAGAACAATCACAGGCGAAACTTCAGACGCAACTGCTATTATTGAAAACGTATTTAAGTTTCAAATAGGTATTAATGAAGTATCAGAATTTATATTAAATGAAGATAGTATATCAGGCAGTTTTCAAACAAGTGAAGTTATAAGAGGTACAGCAACAGATGATGATGATATTTTTATTAAAGCGACGGTAACAGGTTTACCTTCTACAAGAACAATAACAAATGATGGTAGTTTATATACCGAAGCTGAAAATATAACTGTAACAGGTGGTGGTTCAGGAGCTATTGTTCAAGTAGGAAATGTTGGTCGTGGTAGTATTACTGAATTTGTAATTGATGACGGTGGTTCAAGTTATGTAATCGGTGATGATATTAATTTTACAAATACAAATACAGGTGGTGGTTCAGCAAGAGCAAAAGTTTCAGTTGTTAACGGTGGATTTACACAAGAAGAAAGCACATCTACTACAGACGATCATATAGTTTTAGAAGATGAAACAACAAGAGGTGATTCATATACAGGAAATAAAATTGTACAAGAAAGTGGTTCTGGTTCAGGTGATGTAACAGATATTAGAATTATAAATGGCGGAAATAATTATACATCATTACCTGTTGTTGAGGTAGATGACACAAACGGTTCGGGTGCTAAAGTTTTTGCTTACGGTGCTGAAATCGGTAGAGTTCAATCAATTAATTTAGTTGAACCAGGTGCTGAATTTCAACAATCACCTAGTCCTCCTTCTTTAGCATTAAGAACAAAAATTTTAGTTACAGATATTTCAGGAACATTTACGTCAAATGAAACAGTAACAGGTTTTGCTAGTGATGGCTCAACAGTTGTTACAGGTACTTTTGTATCACTTGATACTAATACTCAAATTATGACATTAAGTGGTGTTGATAGCACGTTCGGTACAGACACAACGTTAACTGGTTCTACTTCAGGACAAACAGCCGTAGTTAAAATATTTGACCAAGCAACAGCAACAACAACTGTAGCAGCCGTTATTGATACTGACGGTAGTTATATTGCTGAAGACGGTCACGTATCAGAATCTACAATGAGAGTACAAGATAGTTTGTACTATCAGGATTTCTCATATGTAATTAAAGTAGGTCGTTCTATTAATGACTGGAGAGATTCATTTAAAAAGACAATGCACTCTGCTGGTTTTTATTTTGCTGGGCAAGTAGATACTGTTACACGAATTAACGCACAACTACAAAGTATAACAGGTATTAATTCAAGTGTAGAATATGACGGACCAGCCTTAATAATTAATACATTATTCTCAACAATCTTTGGTAGAAGATTAGGAACAGTAGATGACGGCACATCATTAAGATCAAACGCACAGGTAGGTGCCGATCCAGACTTTACAGACTCAACAATCACTCCTTTTGATAAGACAACAAGAGATGTCACTTTAAAAAGAAATTACACATTAAAATTAGGTGAGTATAAAGAGTATCCTGTAACAATAAGAAGTAACGCAACTAAATTTGGTATACCTGTAGCAGGTCCTACATTTAAAAGTATTGGCAAATTTGCGTTAGGTACTAACTTTGCTAATCAAATAACAATAGAAACACTAAATGCTTTGAGATTGGGTGGTACGCTAAATAGTAGTATAGATGGTGAATTAAATAATTTAAGTGATTTTAGTTTCAAATTAAAAACAAATTTTGCGATACCAAGTGAAATCTGGCAATTAAGTGGAGACAGTTTTGATGAAACTGAAACAACGTTTGATAGTGACTCAATTAAGTTTGATGTCGTATAATAAATGAGTATAAATAGTATTAACATAGATAAAATAGTCGTTTTAAAGGATGATAAAGTCTTAAAACCTAATGAAGATTTTACAATTGAAGATGGAAGTTTACATTTCAAATTTCCGCCAGAACCACACGCTAAAATATCTATAAGAAAATTAAAAGAAGGTACAAATGTCAAAACAATTGATTAATATAGGTTCAGTTGCCAATGACGGCACAGGTTCGTCATTAAGAGATGGTGGTGATTTTATCAATGATAATTTTAATGAAATCTATAGTGCTATAGGTGACGGTACTACAATTCAATTTGACGTATCTGGTGCGACTAATGGTCAAACTTTAGTTTATAATAGTACAACAAGAAAGTTTGAAGCTGGTGCTGCTGGTTCATTTACAGTCGCTGGTGATAGTGGTTCAGAAACAGTAGGTTCAGGTGACACTTTAAATGTATTAGGTGGTACTGGTGTTGATACTTCAGTAACTTCTACTGATAACGTAACTATTTCAATTGATAATACAGTTGCTACGTTGGCAGGTACACAAACATTTACAAACAAAACTTTAACAAGTCCAAAAATTAATGAAAACGTAGCTGTTACAGCAACAGCAACAGAATTAAATTTATTATCAGGTGTAACTTCTTTAGTTACAGCAAGTAGTACAATAACATTTACAAATAAAACATTTGACGCTGACGGCACTGGAAATAGTATTACAAATATTGAAGACGCAAATATTAAATCGGCTGCTGCTATTGACGCCACAAAAATACATGATGGTACAGTTTCAAATACAGAATTTGGTCACTTAAATGGAGTGACTTCAAATATACAAGATCAGATAAATGCTGCTGGGTTAGCATTTGCTATCGCATTAGGAGGAGAATAATAAATGGCAAACAATTTCAATGATGTTCAAACGACCATTACTAGTAATGTTCTCACAGATGTTTATACAGCGACTAACAAAACGCTGGTGGTCAGCGGTACAATAGCTAATACCACAACAACTGCTGTAAATATTACAATTAAAAAAATGGATGCTACAACATCTACAAGTTTTACAATTATAGATGAAGCACCACTTGTTACTAATTCAGCTTTTAAAGTACCAAAGATTGTTTTACAAACTTCGGACAAAATACAAGTTCAATCAGATAACGCTAGTGGTCTCATAGATGTTAATTTACAATTATTAGAAGACGTAGGATAGAATTTAAATGAGTTACATAGGACAACAACCATTAAATAACTTTGTTACAAAACAGAGTCAGACATTTTCACCTGACGGATCTACAACAGTATTTACATTAAATTTTTCTGTAACATCAGGTGTTGATATATTGTTAGTAATTAATAACGTTGTCCAAGAGCCAGGTGCTGGAAAATCTTTTACTGCTTCAGGTACGACTCTTACTATGTCAGAGGCGCCAGGTGCTTCAGACTCAATGTATTGTATATTTTTAGGACTTGCTTTACAAACTGTAAATCCAGGTGACGGTTCAGTAGGTACTTCTAAACTGGTTGACAGTGCTATTACTACGGCAAAATTAAATTCGTCTTTAGATTTATCTAGTAAGACAATTACACTTGCTAGTAATATGAAAAATACTCCAGCTTTTGAAGCATTTTTATCAGCAGATCAAACTGGTATAACAGATGTTACGGAAACAAAAGTTCAAGTTGATACGGAATCTTTTGATACTGATAACTGTTATGATAATTCAACTAACTATCGCTTTACGCCAACTGTAGCTGGAAGGTATCATGTTTATGGTAAAGTATCAATAGACGAAGCAGCTGGAAATACTAGAAATGCTTTATCTTACATTTATAAAAATGGTGCTGAAAAAGCTAGAGCATTTGTTAATTTTCATTCATCAGATTCTACAGATGGAGAAGGAGCTAGTCCATATGTTAGCGCTATGATAGATTTTAACGGTACAACTGATTATGTAGAATTATATGCAACACATGACACTGTAAATGGCGGAACTGGAAAATTTCAAGGAGACAGTAGTAAGAGATTTACTATGTTCGGAGCATACAGATTAATAGGAATTTAATAAATGGCAATAAGTAAAATAAATTTAACAAAAGGTGTAACAGGAACAATGCCAGTTTCTAATGGCGGTACTGGTCTTGCTTCAGGAACAGCAAATCAAGTTTTAAAATTTTCAGACACAACGACACTTGCTAGTGCTGCTGATATTGGAGGTATGACATTATTAACTTCTGGAGATATAACAAGCACAACATCAACAATTGAAATTACTGGAACTCATGTAACCTCAACACACGATCATTATAGATTGTATTTAAGAGGTAAAGCTGCTGCTGATGGTGTAGAATTTTTTGCTAGATATAGAAACTCTGCTAACAGTGGTTTAGTAACTTCTAACTATTCTTGGAGAGTACATATGGACGCCGATAACGGAGGTGGATCAAATAGTGAAGGTACGTCTGAAATAAAACTTACAAATGAAGCATATTTTGGAAATAACAGTAATGAGGGATTTAATATGATAATTGATTTTATGTCGCCATTAAGTAATTTAGTTCCAACTTGTATGAATTGGTGGGTAGGATCAGCTAACACCTCTGATAATTGGAAAGCTCAAAGAGGTATGGCTAGACGAAACGATGGAACAGAAACTCACACTGGTTTTACATTATTTTTTAATACTGGTGGAGATTTTGCTAATGGTACTAACTATGAATTTTATGGATTATCTAAATAAGGAAATTTATGGCAACAAAATATAAAATGTCAAATGGTCAAAGAGTTTTAATGACAGATGCTGAAGAAGCTGATATAGCTATTTCATATACGCCACCTACAGCTTTTGAACAATCAATGAAAAATTTAAGAACAAAAAGAAATAGTCTTTTAACAGAAAGTGATTGGACACAATCACCAGATAGTCCATTAACAGACTCAAAGAAAACTGAATGGGCTACATATAGAACAAATTTAAGAAATTTAACAAATGGTTTAACAACGGTAGAACAAGTAAACGGTGTAACTTGGCCTACTAAACCTAGTTAATAATAAAAGGAGAAACAACAATGGCACAATTATCAACTAAAGTCAAATTGTATTTAGCTGCTAATTCAAAAACTTGGGATAGTGAACAAAGT
>Ga0160423_10005811_pt1 | contig 10022 bp, 15 predicted proteins | sample CRUFie14St8metaG_FD_108191 | JGI IMG/M metagenome (GOLD analysis project Ga0160423, IMG submission 108191) | Marine microbial communities from the Costa Rica Dome - CRUD Field 142mm St8 metaG | ecosystem: Environmental > Aquatic > Marine > Oceanic > Photic zone | place: Costa Rica: the Eastern... | reverse complement strand
TCGTAGAACTTAGATACCATTACCCGAATTTTGCCCACCCCGCCGTAGCCGGGGTATTCGGTCAGTTTGGGTTTGCTGATGATTTCGACGCCGGGCGCATTCTCGATGCTGGGCCACTTGGCCTCGAGGCTGTCTGTATTGAAAAGCAAAACCGCGTTGCCCGGTGTGAATCCCTCGCGTCGCACAGGCTTGGTGTGAGCGGGGTGATCGGGATAGCCGTATTCGTAATCGATCAAACCAATCACGCCAACATAATCGTGTGAGGCTTTGAGGAAGATTAGCCTGAGGCGCTGCTCGCGATCCTCGCTGGAGTGTGGGCGATTGATCTCCTCATCGTAGATCACTTCCATGCCTAATCCGTCTCGGTAGAGCTTCAGAGAGGCTTCAATATCGCGCACGATTAGCGTGGTGCGGCGCATTGTCAGCGGAAATTCCGCCGCGGCGGCGAGCGGATCGCTGGCTTCCTCCTTTTCGTGGTGCCCCGCCAAAGCGGGTGAAGACAAGCCGAGGGGAATCAACAGTGTGAGTACTAGACCGGTTAATTTCAGTTTCATTGACGTATTCTCCAGTGACATTTTTATTTGTTATAAAGTTACATCAATATGCTTTTTGAGTCCAAGCGCGCACCCCTAATCTGGCGGGCTTAGAGGTTGACAGTCGAGAGACCAGCTCAGCGCTGATTCAGAAACGGTCGCGCATGTGAGGCTAAAACCTCGGGTGCGGCGTCGAAAATCCCGTACTTTAGGTCGGGCAGTTCGATTAGCGTCGCGCCGTCGATCAGCTCAGCGTAGGCCCGGGAAGGTTCTTTCAGATTGCCGTGGGGGTTGAGTATCAGCGTGGGCTGGGTCAGTAGCGGCGCGCGTTCCTCCGCGGGGTACTGGAATACCGCGCCATAGATTCTGGCCTTTCCCTGCCAAGCCCCAGCGGATTCCAGGTAATTTCCGAAAGCGCGCTCTAGCGACACTTTTTCATTGCGCATCTCCACCGCGAATATCCAGTCTTGGGCGACCGCAGCGAAAGAATCCGGCCAGGGCTTCACCTGACCCAGCCTATCGAACCGTTCTTGACGGCCTGCTGCGTCGTAATACGGGATGCCCATTAAGACGATGCGGCGCACAAGTTCTGGATGCGTGATGGCCAGTTCTGTCGCCAACATGGTGCCGGTGTGATAGCCGCAGAGGTCTACCTGACCGCCACCATCGGGTCCCCAGCCCAGCGATAGTAGGCTGTTGGCCATTATCTCCGCCAGCTTGCCCATATCCAGCTCGCCCGGATAGGTATCTGATTCACCAATCCCTGGATAATCTAGAGCCAGCATCGGCCGATCGCTGCCCAACTGCTCCATAAACAGACGGTAGTAGTTCCCCGAGTAGGGATTGGGCGCGAAGCAGACCAGCGGCGTCGGGTTGCCGGGCGCCTTGGGCTGTGAGGACAGTACGTGGATCTGCCCCCAATCATGGGTCACATAACTGCGCTCAAAGCTGACGGCGTTTTCTGCCTGTGCGCCAGACATCAGGCTAATCAATGCAATGACGGTGATGAATGTGAGGGTTAAGGGTTTCATTATCGTTATGCTCCTTTTTGCGGTTGTCACCTAGCGGTATTCCACCGTGGCCTATGTCGCTCCGGGGTCCAACATGATTTTGCAGTGCGAATTGGGGGTCCTGAGGCTTTCTAAAGCCGCGGAAAAATCCTGAAAGCACACGCTGCCCGTGCACATATGGGTCACGTCGAGTTTGTCCTTGGCGAGGACTCCCGCAATCATATCGAAGTCAGCCCTGTCATAAGCCACGGCGAAGCGGGCGGTGAGTTCCTCCATCTGACTTTCAGCGGGTGAAGGGTCGTCGACGCTCTCAACGGTGACGGGCGTTCCCGGTTCGTGGAAACCTGCAGCGCGCATAGCGTGTTCGTCCTGTGGCTGGTCGATTTTTATTGTTACCACGCTATCTTGCAATCTACCGCGGCAGGAAGCTAGCTCATGGTGGTCGCCCTAATGTCCACTATGCACTACCATCTCGGAGCTTGTTTCCGTGTGGCGCTCGATCGCGCGAGCGAGAGGTCTAACGGTTCGCGTGGAAAAGAGCACATACAGTGATGATTGGGAGTGCGAGATGGCTGCGGCTGGGAAAAAGATACAGTGTGTCAATCGTTTCATTGAATTGGCGAATACCATGGCTAACGAGGGTAAGTCCCGAGAGATGGTGTCATCGGGTCTGATGGCCGCTTGCGCGGTATATGCCACCTACGTGGTGACGGGTAATGACGGTGCGCTTCGTGAGAGCGGCGTAGACAAACTGGCTGATCTCTTCAAAAAGGAGCTGGCTCAAGTGCAAGAGGCCAAAATTAAGCAGGCCAAGAAGGAAGGGAAGGAGATCCCAGACGACAGCCGCTAAAGTCGACAAGACATCGCTCTCACTAGTCAGTCATGACCTGAGGAAGGGCCGTTAATTTTCTTTGTACAGACAGTTATGGACAGTCACTTCGTTGGCGATAGGTGTCAGAGCCTATTGGGCTGCAAAGCCCTTGCCAAGCACACAAAATGGCAGCGGTTGGTAGACGATGTGATAAAGGTTTAGCTTGTCTGCGTGCCGGTTGCTGCCAGCTCAGTCGCATTAGCTTCTAAATCGCGTTTTAGGCTCCGCACACCCATCCATAAAAAGAAGACGCCCACCAGACTAATAGTGAGTGTGATGACCATGGCATAGCGCAAATTGTCTTCGCCATACGCTCCCACAAAGGCATCGCTCAAGATGCCGACGGTTAAGGGGCCTAGCCCCAGACCGATAATGTTGAGCACAAAGTACAAAATAGCCGACGCCATGGCGCGCATGCCTGGTGAGACGAGGTTATGGCAGGTGGCGATGCAGGGGCCAAGATATAGCGCTCCCAGAATCTGCGAGGGAATCATCGCGACGATAATGAGCGTCGTGTTTTCACCCAACAACGTGTAATACGCGGGGATCATGGCGGTAAGCCCGCCGAGCATGGGTATCCAAACATACCAGCGGATATCTCTCACCCCGAGGCGGTCAGCAAAAAAGCCGCCGAGAAAAGTGCCGGTGGCGCCTGATAAACCCGATATCAGCCCGAGAATGGCGCCCACCTCGGCCAGTGACAGGCCGTGGTTGCGCATCAGGAAAGAGGGCATGAAATTACCGTTGCCGTACGACACAAATGCGGTAAACGCGCAGCCTATCGAGATCCACCAGAAGGTGGGCCGGCCGCGCAGGCAGTTCATGGTCTCACTCAGGCTAGATTTAGGGGGCGTGCCGCCCACGTCGAACTGGCCACGTCTCGGTTCCTTGACGACCCAGAACACCGCGATCGCATAGAGAATGCCCGGAATACCGATCACGAAAAAAGCGTTGCGCCAGCCGAAATTCTGGGCGATCCAACCGCCTGCGGCAAAGCCGAACAGCACGCCGATATAGATACCCATGCTGTAAAAAGATAACGCGGTGCCGCGGCTGCTCGGCGGAAAGTAGTCGCTGATCATGGAGTGCGACGGAGGGGAGCCGCCGGCCTCACCCACGCCGACGCCCAATCGTGCTGCCAGTAACTGCCCGAAGTTCTGTACCAGACCCGAGATTGCGGTCATGAATGACCAAAAAGCGAGCGAGGCAACGACGATATTGCGTCGATTACTTCGATCAGCCAGCCAGGCGATAGGAATGCCCGCGGTAACATAGACAAGCGCGAAGCTGAAGCCTGTCAGTAAGCCCAGCTGCGCATCGCTGAGCCCCAAATCGGCTTTGATCGGCTCCTGCAAGATGACCAGAATCTGCCGATCAATGAAATTGAAGGTGTAGACCAGCGTCAGCATCACGAGCACCGTCCAGCGGTAGTGTTTGCTCGGCGTGGGGGTCTGATCGGGCGTCATGTTGTGTCCGCAGGGAACGCTGTGGAGTGGGGCATCATGCCAGCTTATGCCGTTTGTCGCACCGGAGTGTTAGCATTGGCGTATGCCTGAGAACTCAGATCGCCTCACGCATCTTGACGATGCTGGTCGGGCACACATTGTCGATGTCAGCGAAAAAGCGGTGACCGCACGGGAAGCTGCCGCGCGCTCCTGTGTGCGTATGCAGCCCGCGACCCTGAGTGCGATTGTCGGCGGTGATATACCCAAGGGCGATGTGCTGGCCGTGGCGCGTATTGCCGGTATTCAGGCGGCCAAGAAATGCTCGGAGCTGATTCCGCTGTGTCATCCGCTGCCTCTGTCCTCGGTCAAAATCGATTTGGTGCCCGATGAACATCTTCCCGGTGTGCGGATTGAGGCGAGCTGCAAAGTAACGGGTCAAACGGGTGTGGAGATGGAGGCGCTGACTGCGGCTTCCGTCGCGGCACTGACGCTGTATGACATGTGCAAAGCGATGGACCGTGGCATGAGCATTGAAAGCACGCAGTTGACCCACAAGTCAGGTGGGGTGAGTGGCGAGTGGCAGCGTGAGCATCACGATTAAATTGTTCTCAGCACTGCGCGAGGCGCTGGGGGAAAGCGAGTTTGAGCTGGACCTCACCGACATCTCCGTGGTCGGTGCTCAGGTCGATGTGGCGGCGATTAAAAGCCTTTTGTCGGAGCGCGGTGCGGCATGGAAAGAGGCCCTGAATCAGCCGAACCTGGTGCATGCGCTCAATCACAAGGTGGTGTTCACTGACGCGGTGGTCTCCGAAGGGGACGAGCTCGCCTTTTTCCCGCCGATGACCGGAGGTTAATGTGTCGGTGTCATTGCAAAGCGAGGCGATTAACGTCGCGGCCGAGTACGCCCAATTGGTTGGCGACAGCCCGGGCGCTGCGGTTGCTACCTTTACGGGGCACGTCCGCGATCACTCTGACGCCCATGCGGTGACAGAGCTGGAGCTGGAACACTACCCGGAAATGGCACATAAAGTACTCGAGGAGCTCGGCCAATCGGCTGCCGAACGTTTTGGTCTAAGCAGCTGGCGGATTGTGCATCGATTCGGTCGGCTGGCGGTGTCTGAGACGATAGTGTGGGTCGGCGCGGTCGCGAACCACCGGGGTGAGGCGATCAGTGCCTGCGAACTCATGATGGATACCCTGAAAACCGATGCACCCTTTTGGAAGCGTGAGCAAGGGCCCATGGGAGAGCAGTGGGTGGCGAGTCGTGACAGTGACACCGAGCGCCGGGCGCGCTGGCAATCGAGGGAGACTCAGTGAGGTTTTGTAACCTGTGCGGTGGGCCGGTTGCCCTGCAGATTCCCGGGGGCGACGAACGCGAGCGCCATGTGTGCCAAAACTGTGGCCACATTCACTACATTAATCCGAAGGTGATCGTAGGTTGTCTGCCCACCGTGGGCGATCGCATCCTCTTGTGTAAGCGCGCCATCGAGCCGCGCTACGGCAAGTGGACTTTGCCCGCCGGCTTCATGGAAAACGGCGAGACCTCGGCAGAGGGCGCGGCCCGCGAGACGTGGGAGGAGGCGGCGGCCAAGGCCATTAATCTTGAGCTCTATCGTATCTTTGACGTGCCCCACATCAGTCAGGTGTACCTGTTCTATCGCTGCGGTATTGAAAGCGATGAATTTGGTGTGGGCCCGGAGTCGTTGGAGAGCGCGCTCTTCACCGAGCAAGAGATTCCCTGGGACGAGCTGGCGTTTCCCACTGTCAGGGAGCTACTCAGAGAGTTTCTCGAAGATCGAAAAATCGGTGATTACCCGGTTCGCAATACGGTGATTGAGTATCCCCGACGCTAGCGAATCCGATGCGTTGGCAGTTGGCTGATCTTTGCGCGCCGAGCCGACGTAACAGGACTAATCACAGTGACTTTATTTTGGAGGCCGATATGGCGTTTCCCAAGGCGGGCAGTCTGGCGCCCAAGTTCGCGCTCTCTGATCATGAGGGCAACACCGTTTCTCTCGCCGACTTCAAGGGTAAGTCAGCGGTGGTGGTGTATTTCTACCCCAAGGCGATGACCCCCGGTTGCACGGTGCAGGCACAGGGTCTACGAGACTCGGCCAAGGCGTTGAAGGGTCTGAACACGGTGGTGCTGGGTATCAGCCCGGACCCAGTTAAGAAGCTCGCCAAATTCGTTGAGCGCGACGAGCTCAACTTCCAACTGCTTAGTGACGAGGACCATTCCACCGCAGACAAGTACGGTGCCTGGGGTCCCAAGAAGTTCATGGGCCGCGAGTTCGACGGCATTTTGCGCACCACCTTTATCGTGGGTAAGGACGGCAAGCTGAAAGCGGTCATGGATAAGTTTAAAACCAAAGATCACCACACTGAACTTCTGGCCTTGCTCAAGACATTAGATCTGGGTTGAGCACGAGCTCTACATCCGGACATCGAGATGGCGAGGGCGAGCTCTGCACATGGCCAGTTGTGACTGATGGAAGTCCCACGCAGCTGCTCCCTGAGTTGAATAAGGCCCTGCCGCTGGCAACTGTGCGCGTTTCCTCATCAGGTCGCATGCTTTAGGGCATCTTCGCAAGCAGCAATAACCGGGCACGGGTTCCTAATCGCCAACGAGTTTGAGCGCAAAATGTGCCGAGAGCGGTAAGCCTTGTGTGCTGCTCCCAAGTAGTTCTCCGGAGCTTGCGCGGAGTGATGGTGGCCAAGGCTTGATTTTGTAATCAAAAGGATTCCGGCTACGATAGATAAGCCTGAGGAGGTGAGTCATGATGTTGAATCGCGTCGCTGTCGTGGCCCTGGTATCGCTCGCGGGATGTGCCGGAGTCCCCGATGCAACGGACATGTCAGAAGAGATTTCTCGAGGTATGAACTACGAGGAGATCTTCGTCATGCTCAGGGATTACGAAATGGAACGTGATTTTAGGGGTGACGCTACCGCGCTCCAGTTCTGCAGCGGCTCAAACAAAAACGCCGAATACGTGATCGTATGGTTTATTGGCGATCAGGTGGAGGGCGTTTCTCAATATTATAAAGAGATACCGCGCGACGAGCGTTGCGGCTGGTTCTTTGGAGAGGTCGATTGGGCGCAGGCCCCCACGGCAGTCAAAACTGAGCTCTACATCGAGTAGTGGCTGTAGTGATGCGGCGCGTAAGCGCCAATGCGTAGGCAAAATGGCACTGATAAAAAAGTGTGCTGGGCTCAGAGCAGAGGACTGGTTGCAGGGGTTCATGCTAGACGGCTAAGTGAACTCGCGGGTGTAGTTCAATGGTAGAACGAGAGCTTCCCAAGCTTTAAACGTGGGTTCGATTCCCATCACCCGCTCCAATCCAATCCCAAAGGGCGTCACAGTTGACGCATTGTTCAATTCTAGTAGCCATGACGGGCCAGTGAGTACCGATCAAGGATGGAAAATTCGAAGTATGTTCTTTGTGAATCCTGTTACTGAGGGCGCTGATTAATGCCACAAAACAGTGCAATTATTTTTGGGGTGGGCCCGCGGCAGGGTGTGGGTGCGGAACTGTGTCACCGCGCTGCTGCGCGAGGCCTCCATGTTTTTGTTAACGGCAGGACACAAGCCAAAATAGATGCTGTCGCTGCCGATATTGAGGCCGCTGGCGGAAGCGCTACCCCTCTTTTGGCCGATGTCACCCAAGAAACCGAAGTGAGCAAAGCCATGGAGGCGGTCGCCGTCGATGGTCGGCCGTTGGAGCTGGCAATTTACAACGCCGGCAATAATCGGCCTGAGAGGTTCCTCGATGTGACGCCCGAGGTCTACGAGGATATGTGGCGGGTAATTTGCTTCGGCGGCTTTTTGGCGGCGCAAGCGACCCTGCGTTTAATGCTGGCACAGCAGGGTGAAAGCGAAAAACAGAGCCTGTTATTTACCGGTGCGAGCGGCTCTTTGCGGGGCAAGGCCGGCTTTTCGGCTTTTGCGTCTGGAAAGGGCGCGTTGCGCATGATGGTACAATCTATCGCCCGCGAGTACGGGCCAGCAGGCATTCACGTAGCTCATGTGATCATCGATGGTGTGATTGAGGGCGAAAAAGTGGAGACCGGCTTCCCGGGTTACATAGAATCAAAGGGCGAAGATGGCGCGCTCAATATCAGCGCCATAGCCGATGCGTTCTTTGCCCTGCACGACCAGCACCGCTCGGCGTGGACCCAGGAATTGGATATTCGGCCGTTCAAAGAGGAATTCTAACCGGGTACCTGAACCGCCCAGCATCCGCTGTAATAGGGTGTGGAAAAGCCCCGGCAAGAACCGGGGCTAAGGCACTTTACTCGCCGTTGTTTTCGCGCACTTGCACTGACGAGTACAGATCATGTATCTGACAGGTACTGATCTCTACGAACTTCGCGAATGTCGCACTGCCACTCTCGCTGTTAAAAAAATCGCCCAGACCAGAGCCCATGCGCGCGTAGTCTGGCCATGCGCCCACCCAAAGGAAGTCGAGGTCAGTCATGTTGCTCTTAAACATCGGCGTCATGACCCAGGCGTTGTAGCCGTCGTCTGGTAAGTCGTCCACCACCTCGCCCCATTCCTCAGTCCACTCCATTAAATCGTCCATGCCCATGCCGTCGTTAAACTTGCATCCCCAAAACTCGACGGGATTGGCGGCGGCTATGGTTTGTGCGCTAAAAAAGACTGACAAAATAAAGCTGATCTTGATCACTGATTTCATTGTTGTTCCCCCATTAGATTGGTCGACTCGGACCTCACGCCCAGTAAAACGCTATCACATTGTATAAGCGATATGCTTTATCGCGCGAGGCGCCACTATTTTTGCTCGGAACTCGATAGCGCCATTCACGGAGGTCGCGACGTGCCGCTTGGGTGGAGGCGGAAAGTGCGGTCCGCTGACTAAGATATTCAAATCATTGTTGGAGTACGACGCATGATTACCCCTGTCTACGCTTCTTTGCTGGCGCTTCTTTTATTTGTTCTGTCCATCAGGGTCATCGGTTTGAGGGGTAACCCTGCTTTTGGTTTTATTGCCCGGGGGAAAGGGGACGACGAACTCCTTCAGAGGGCTATCCGTGCCCACGGGAATTTTACCGAGTACGCTCCAACCATGTTGATTCTGTTGTTCTTTCTTGAGACCTCAGGGGCTGCAAACGATAAGTTGCACGCACTGGCGGGTGCATTTCTACTTGGACGTTTAATGCATGGCATCTGTATGGGCTTTATGCGATCCAATATACCCTTGCGCGTGGGGGGCACCGCTTTGACTTTGCTTCCGCTGGCAACGGCGGCCGTCTCATTACTCTCTCAGGCACTTGAGGGGTAATGGTCAGTTCTAGGTGGCCCGCGAATTCTCTTTCCGTTTATGCGTTGATCGATGAAGAAATGGGGTGAATGACTCACCACTACCGTTTGACTGATGTTTAGACTCTGGAGCAGTCAGCGTAGTTTCATTAAAAGGACAACCTCATGATCGAGTCTCTAAAAGCCAAGGCCGTTCTGTTCGCCCTGGTGGCGGTGGTCTTATATCAGCAAAGTGAGCTCAAAGAGATTGAGCGCACGCTGAACTACATCTATGCGGCGGTGTAGACGAATAACAATAATATTCGGGCGGCCATAGAAGAGATTTGGGCGGTGAGCAATCTGATCGTTGCCGTATAAGAAGAGGAAGCCACTGCCGCCGAATAATGGCGTCTAATTTTGGGGCGACACCATAGTTATTGTCGGACCGCCTCGTCATCTTGCCATGGCGGTAGAGAGCGCCTGACCCGCGCGATCACCGGCGGCTTCTGAGGATTTCGCTGTCTGAGCGCTACCACAAGGCGTAGTTTGTCCAGATTTTGTTTGATCCAGTCGCCGTCTGGCCGGGTACAACTTGCAGCTCCGCTCCCAGGCATCGCTCATGATCTTCGGATTCAGTCACTACCCAATCGGTACTCGGGCGCCCGCTAAGCGCGCCAAGAGGGGCCACGTTGATAGGGATGAGGAAAGCGCATCGGCGAAGCAAACCCCTGCGCAGGTCTATGATTTGGCGCATCAGCGGCGGCTGCGAGCGCTCCAGTCCTATATCGAACAGGGCTATACGCTGAGTGAAGCGGCGCGTTTGCTAGGGGTATCGAACTTAACGGTGCTCCGCTGGGATGATCACGGGCGCCGATAGGGTGCTACAACACGCTGACTGAATCGCC
>Ga0160423_10005810_pt1 | contig 10023 bp, 7 predicted proteins | sample CRUFie14St8metaG_FD_108191 | JGI IMG/M metagenome (GOLD analysis project Ga0160423, IMG submission 108191) | Marine microbial communities from the Costa Rica Dome - CRUD Field 142mm St8 metaG | ecosystem: Environmental > Aquatic > Marine > Oceanic > Photic zone | place: Costa Rica: the Eastern... | reverse complement strand
CGGCATGTTTGTGCGCGTGGTGCAAGGTCAGCGCAACCGTGTCTACATTGCGGCGCTTGCTGTCGCCTTCATGAGTGCTTGGGGCATGACCCAAATGGTGACCACCGGCAACATTGTGGACGATTTACCGGACGAGGATCGGGTGCTTGTCGACCTAGCGTGGTTGGAATCGAAGTTCCGTGGAGTGATGCCTTTTGAAGTGCTGATCGATGGGAAAAGACCAGGCCAAATTTTGAGCCCATCCAACTTGCGCCGCATCCAGTCATTCCAAAATTTGCTTCGGTCGTACCCTGAGTTTTCGAGAAGCTTGAGTGCCGTGGATGCAGTCAAGTTTGGAGTGCAGGCGTTTTATGGAGGCGATCCTGACCGGTATCGTTTGCCCTCGCGGCAGGAGCGATCTTTCATCGGACCGTACTTCCGCGGAAGCGAATCTGCGGCTTCGGACATCGACCATGCGAATGCGGTCACGACCAACTTTGTCGACAGCACCAAAACAGTGACCAGGGTTTCAGCGAACATGGCGGATGTCGGGACGTTGGAGATGGAGGAACTCATGGCAGAGCTTCAACCCCGCATCGACAGCATTTTCCCGCCTGCTCGGTATGATGTGACGGTCACAGGAACAAGCATTGTGTTTCTGGAAGGCACCAATTACTTGGTGAAGAACCTTGCGATCTCAATGACACTCGCTGTCATGGTCATCGCGCTTGTCATGGCGCTGTTGTTCAAGAGTGCCCGCATGGTGGGAATCGCCCTCGTTCCCAATTTGCTGCCGCTTTTGTTCACGGCGGGGGTCATGGGTTGGACCGGCATCCCCATCAAGCCGTCGACGATTTTGGTGTTTTCCGTCGCCTTTGGGATTTCGGTGGACGACACCATTCACTTTTTGGCCAAATACCGCCAGGAACTCCTCTCCAACGGCTGGCACATTCGTGACGCTGTGCTGGCTGCGGTGCGCGAAACAGGGGTCAGCATGATGTACACGTCGATTGTGTTGTTCTTCGGCTTCTTGATGTTTGCCATGAGTGAATTCGACGGAACCCGTTCGCTGGGCATGTTGGTCTCAGTGACGTTGTTGGTGGCCATGTTCACCAACCTGATGTTGCTGCCATCAATGCTCATGAGTTTTGCGCGTTTTGTGACGGCGAAAACCTTCCGGGAGCCCTTCTTCGATTTGCTGGATGAAGAGGACATCCTGGCACTTGACGATTTGCAAGTCCAAAAGGGCACGAGCCCTGGCAAAGGAGACGAACAACACGAGGGTCTGCGGTCGCGCGACTGAAGCTCAGACGCTGCGTATCTTCATCCCATGAAAGGAATCGTTCTCGCCGGTGGCAGTGGCACGCGTTTGTGGCCGTTGACCAAGGCTGTCAGCAAACAACTGATGCCCGTCTACGACAAACCGATGATTTACCATCCACTGTCGACGTTGATGATTGCTGGCATTCGAGACATCCTCATCATCACCACGCCTGAGGATTCTGCGTCTTTCCAGCGGTTGCTTGGCGATGGCTCGTCTCTGGGCTGCTCCTTCACCTACACGGTGCAAGAAGTGCCTAATGGTCTTGCGCAGGCGTTTGTCCTTGGGAAGGAATTTGTAGGGAATGACAAGGTCGCCTTGGTCTTGGGAGACAACATTTTCTATGGCAAGAGTTTTGGCCGAACCTTGCGCGCCCACACCGATCCCGATGGCGCCATCGTTTTTGCGTACTACGTGAGCGATCCTGAACGCTATGGAGTGGTGGATTTTGACCCTCAGGGCAAGGTGCTGAGCATTGAAGAGAAGCCTGCCCAACCCAAGTCCAATTTTGCCGTGCCGGGGCTGTATTTCTACGACAACGATGTCGTGGACATTGCCCATCAACTGCAACCGAGCGCGCGGGGTGAATACGAAATCACGGACGTCAACAAAGCATACCTCGCGGCGGGCAAGTTGCATGTGGGGGTCCTCGACCGTGGCACGGCTTGGCTGGACACCGGCACGCACGCTTCCCTGATGCAAGCGTCTCAGTTTGTTCAGGTCATTGAAGACCGGCAGGGATTGAAGATTGGCTGCTTGGAAGAAATTGCTTGGCGGATGGGCTTCATCGACGACGGCCAATTGGAACGCCTTGCCGAGCCATTGGTGAAGAGTGGCTACGGCACCTACTTGCTCGATCAATTGCACCGCGGTCGGTGATGGGCGTTGCGACAGAAGAACAAAGTTGAGAGTCACGCACTTTTGAAACCATGAATCTCCCTTCTACGGAAGCCCGCTGGCGCGATGCGCTCGAGTCTGGACTGAAGTCCTTTTTGAGTTCATATCCGACTTCCGCGTCGGACGGCCTCTATGCACCCATTCATTACTTGCTGTCTCTGGGAGGAAAGAGGATCAGACCGGTGCTTGCGTTGGCGGCCTGTGAAGCGGAAGGGGGACGCATTGAAGATGCCATTCCAGCGGCCATGGCGGTGGAGCTCTTTCACAATTTCACCTTGATGCACGACGACATCATGGATCAAGCTCCGTTGAGAAGAGGACGTCCCACGGTCCACATGAAGTGGTCTGAAAATGCAGCGATCCTCTCGGGAGATGTCATGTACACCCTGGCTCTGACTGCATTGGAGAAGACGCCTAGTCACGCATTGTCTGGGGTGCTGAGGATGTTCAATGCAACAGCTCGTGAGGTGTGCGAAGGCCAGCAAAGCGACATGGCGTTTGAGTCAAGGTCGGAGGTGTCGGTCGACGAGTACATCGCCATGATCAAACTGAAAACGTCGGTGCTTTTGGCTGCATCGGCATCCATGGGTGCCATGAGTGCTGGAGCCACCCCTGACCGCGTGGACACTTGGTACAAGTTTGGTTTGAACGTCGGGTTGGCCTTTCAAATTCAAGACGACTTTCTGGACACTTTTGGCCAGAGCGGCGACACGGGAAAACAAGTGGGTGGCGACATTTTGTCTGACAAAAAAACGTTGCTTTGGTTGACCACTGCTGCGGATTCTTTGGGAAGAGTGGTCTTGGAGCATTGGTCGGGCGTGCATCCGGCGTCTGGCTCTGAACAGGGCGACGCCAAAATTGACGCTGTCCGCCAAGCGATGCTCGACGCCGGAGCCGATCAAGAGGCTCAGCGACGCATGGCCTTGCATGTCGAAGAGGCGTCGGCGTCTTTGCAGGCTTTGAACCTGCCCGGGGAGTCCGTGAGATGGTTTGAGGGATTGGCGCAGCACGTGGTGTCGAGAAGTCACTGATTCCCCTTTCATTCCTTGGGGCGTCTCTCGGCCGGGCTTATCTTTGCTCGTGCTAAATGCCCCTTGTCCTCATGGACCCACTTTCATTTCTGAGCAACGCTGAACCTGGCGCGCTCGAAGCCCTTTACGCTCGCTACCTGGCGGACCCCCAATCGGTCGACCGCACGTGGCGGCTTTTTTTTGCAGGGTTTGACCTCAGCCGAGCCACGTACGGAGAAGACGCTGCGTCGCCTGCCACCTTGAAGGAATTCAAGGTCCTTGATTTGATTCATGGGTATCGCACGCGAGGCCACTTGTTCACGCAAACCAACCCAGTCCGTGAGCGCAGGACCTACACTCCGACCTTGGCACTGGAAAACTTCGATCTTTCTCAGGCTGACCTCGACACGGTGTTCCAAGCGGGCAACGAAGTGGGCATAGGGGCGGCCAAACTCCGGGACATCATCGCCCATTTGGAGTCGACATACTGCCACTCGATAGGGATTGAATACATGTACATCCCTGAGCCCGAGCGACTCAAGTGGATTCGCGAGCACATTGAACTGGCCAACCGCCCGAGGTTGGATGCGGCAGGTCGCAAACACGTGCTGAAAAAAATCAGCCAAGCCACCCTGTTCGAGGAATTTTTGCAGAAGAAGTTTGTGGGCCAAAAGCGCTTTTCCCTTGAAGGAGGAGAAAGCTTGATCCCAGCCCTTGATGCGTTGATTGAAACAGGCACCACAAGGGGGGTGCGTGAAGTGGTCATTGGCATGGCGCACCGAGGTCGCCTGAGCACGCTGGCGCACATTTTGGGCAAACCCTACGCCAACATCTTGTGCGAATTTGAAGGCAAAGCGTACGACGGAGACGGCTTGTTTGATGGAGACGTCAAGTACCACCTTGGCTACTCGCGCAAGCAGGTTGCTGACACCGGAGAGGAGGTGACCATCACCTTGGCTCCCAATCCCTCTCATTTGGAAGCGGTGGACCCGGTTGTGGAGGGCATTGCGCGCGCACGCATTGACGCCCGAGAGGGCAATGAGCGGAGTGTTTTGCCCATTTTGATTCACGGCGATGCTGCCGTTGCCGGTCAAGGCGTGGTGTACGAAGTGGCCCAAATGGCTGGCCTTGACGGTTACAAAACCGGAGGCACGGTGCACATCGTTGTGAACAATCAAGTTGGATTCACAACCAATTATCTCGACGCCCGCACCTCGACGTACTGCACGGATGTGGCGAAAGTCACCAAGTCGTTGGTGTTCCACGTGAATGCAGACGATGTCGAGGCGGTGGTGCAAGTGATGAACATTGCGCTTGAATACCGCCAGACCTTCCATCGCGACGTGTTCATCGACTTGTTGGGCTACCGCAAATACGGACACAACGAAGGCGACGAGCCCAAGTTCACTCAACCCAAGTTGTACAAAGCCATCGCGGCACACAGTTCTCCTCGAGACATTTATCTCGAACGCTTGCTCGCAGATGGTTCTGTGACAGCAGACGAGGCGGAGGCGATGAAGACTGAATTGCTCGGCCGCATGGAGGATGGCTTCGAAGAGGCCAAGACCATGGAGCTCTCGGTGGTGGATGATTTCCTCAGCGAATTGTGGGAAGGATATCGACCGGCGGACGAAGAGGAGTTGACCACTTCTCCCAAAACTGGGGTGGACCAAAAGGAGTTGACCTCCCTGGCTGTGGCCATGAACACCCTCCCTGAAGGCCCCAAGTTCTTCCGAAAAGTGAAGAAGTTGATGAACGATCGTCTCGGCATGATTGAGCGAGACCAGTTCGATTGGGCCATGGGGGAAATGATGGCCTACGCGAGCTTGTTGGTGGAGGGACATCCCGTGCGACTCAGCGGTCAAGATGTTGAACGTGGTACGTTCTCCCACCGTCATGCGGTTGTGAAAACGGAGGACGCGGAAGATGAGGTGATTCTTCTCAACGAGTTGAAGAAAGGGCAGTCGCGCATGGCGGTGTACAACAGCCATTTGTCTGAGTATGCGGTCAGCGGTTTTGAATATGGTTATGCATTCGCCAACCCCAATGGATTGACCATTTGGGAGGCGCAATTTGGGGACTTCAACAACGGAGCCCAAATCATGTGGGACCAGTTCCTCAGTGCGGGAGAGGACAAATGGCGGACCATGAACGGGCTGACCTTGTTGCTTCCTCACGGTTACGAAGGCATGGGTTCTGAGCACAGCAGTGGACGCATGGAGCGCTTCCTGCAATTGGGCTCTGGTGACAACATCATCGTGGCGAATTGCACGACTCCGGCAAACATGTTCCACGTGTTGCGCCGCCAAGTGCATCGCCCGTTCCGCAAGCCACTGGTGGTGTTCACCCCCAAAAAGTTGCTGCGGTACCCGAGAGCTGTATCTTCCATGGTCGATTTCACACAAGGCGGCTTCAAGGAAATCATCGACGATGCCCAAGGCATGAAGGACGCGGATACGGTTGTCCTTTGTTCTGGCAAGGTCTACTACGATTTGCTTGAAAAGTTTGAAGACCGGTTGCCCACAAACATGGCTGTCATCCGTGTCGAGCAACTTCACCCCTTCCCAGCTGATGCCATTGCCAAGGCGCTGGAGCGTCAGGCGAAGGATGCCAAACTTGTTTGGCTCCAAGAGGAACCGCGCAACATGGGAGGATGGACATTCATGAACGAGCACATGGATCTTCACGGCCTCGGCCGCTTGCAGTATGTGGGACGTAGCGCGAGTGCCAGTCCCGCTTCGGGCTCCCCTGCGGTCCACCAACAACGCCACGACGCTTTGCTCGAGGAGGTGGTCGCCATGGCGAAATTTTGATTTGAATCAGACAACCCAACGACACGATCATGCCGATTCTTGAAATGAAAGTCCCCAGCCCAGGAGAAAGCATCTCCGAAGTGGAAATCGCCACGTGGCTGGTGTCGGACGGCGACTACGTTGAAAAAGACCAAGCCATTGCCGAAGTGGATTCGGACAAGGCGACGCTCGAGTTGCCTGCGGAAGCCGCGGGCATCATCACCCTGAAGGCAGAAGAGGGTGATGCCGTTGCCGTGGGTGATGTTTGCTGCCTCATTGACACAGATGCCGAACGTCCTGCAGGCGCATCGGCGCCCTCCTCGAAGTCAGAAGTGACTCCTTCACCCGCGCCAGCGGCAGCTCCTACGCAGCCTCCCGCCCCTGCCCTGGATGTGCCTCCTGCACCTGCACCTGCACCTGTCCCGACGGCAGGCGGAAGCCATGCCGCAGGCCACGCGTCTCCAGCAGCTCGAAAGGCCATGGCCGATGCGGGATTGCCCTCAGGCTCCATTCCTGGCACTGGCCGTGACGGTCGCGTGTTGAAGCAAGACGTGTTGGCTGCACTCGCTGCTGGTTTTGATGCGAGCAACGTCCGTACCGGATGGGCCGGCAGCCGAGACACTCGACGCGAGAAGATGAGCATGCTTCGGCGCAAGGTTGCCGAGCGTTTGGTGTCGGTCAAAAATGAAACAGCCATGCTGACCACCTTCAACGAGGTGGACATGAAACCCGTCATGGATTTGCGCAAAAAGCACAAGGATGCGTTTCGTGAGCAGTTTGGGGTGGGCCTCGGGTTCATGGGCTTCTTCACCAAGGCTGTGACCACAGCCCTTGCAGAATTCCCCGCCATCAATGCCCAAATTGATGGCAAAGAACTCATCTACCACGATTACGCCGATGTGTGCATCGCAGTGAGTTCCCCAAAGGGGCTTATGGTTCCTGTCGTTCGAAATGCTGAAACCATGAGTTTGGCCGAAATCGAGGCTGAAATCAAACGCTTGGCGATTCGCGCACGAGATGGAGAACTCACCGTTGATGAGATGCAGGGAGGAACCTTCACCATCACCAATGGCGGGGTGTTTGGATCCATGCTCTCCACGCCCATCATCAACCCACCGCAGAGTGCCATTCTCGGCATGCACAACATCGTCGAACGCCCTGTGGCCATCGACGGCAAGGTGGAAATCCGCCCCATCATGTATGTCGCACTCAGCTACGACCATCGCATTGTGGACGGGAAGGAGAGCGTTGGATTTTTGTACATGATCAAGGAAATGATTGAGAATCCTGAGCGCATGCTCTTTGGCGGCAAGGCCCCAACCGAGGTTCTGTTGGGACTCTGAATCCTCCACCAAACAGTGAAACGGGGCTCCATCATGGAGCCCCGTTTGCGTCTACAACCCTACGCCGACCCAACCAAAACCTTCAAAGGCCGGCGCATTGTCTCATCAATCACAGACCGTGCCAGACTCAATCAATAGCGAGCCAGCGACGTGTCAATGTGTTCTTGCCATGCAAGGATGCCGCCCGTGAGGTTCACGAGGTTGGTGTAGCCATGGGCGTCTTCGAGCTGACGGATGGCTTTGGCGCTCCGAGCACCGGAGCGACATTGCACCACCACGGGAATGTCTTTGGGAATGCGAGAGGTGCTTTCAATCACCGTCGCGAGAGGGATGAGGTCTCCACCCATCTCGGCAATGCCAAATTCATAAGGCTCTCGCACGTCGATCAGCACGTGGTCTTTGCCACTGTCGCGCCACGCTTTGAGTTCATGAACGTCGATGGCGTCAACGGCCCTTTCTTGCGCTGCGGGCACGCCAATGCCGCAGAACTGATCGTAGTCGATGAGCTCGGTTTGGGTGGGGTTTTCCCCATTCAAGGGGTTGCGGGGGTCTTTTCGCACTTTCATGGTTCGGGTCGTGAAGCCCGTGGCGTCAAACAAGAACAGACGTCCACTCAACGTGTCCCCCACGCCGGTGATGACCTTGATGACCTCAAGTGCTTGCAGCGAGCCCAAAATGCCTGGCAGCACTCCAATCACCCCTCCCTCCGCACAACTGGGCACGAGACCAGGGGGTGGAGGGGATGGGAACAAGTCTCGGTAATTGGGGCCCCTTGTGCCATCCTCCAGAAGTTCGTTGAAAACCGATGCCTGACCCTCAAAACGATAAATGCTTGCATAGACGTTCACTTTTCCTTCCAGAACACAGGCATCGTTGACGAGATAGCGGGTTGGAAAGTTGTCCGTGCCGTCGGCCACCACGTCGTATTGGCGCACCAATTCACGGGCATTGGCGCTGGTGAATTTGGTGTTGTGCACCTCAATCGTGATGTGAGGGTTGAGGGAGGCCAAACGATCTCGCGCAGCCTCCACCTTGGGAGCACCGACGGATTGAATGCCAAACAGCACTTGTCGCTGCAAGTTGCTTGCGTCGACCGTGTCAAAATCAACGATGCCGATTCTCCCAACCCCGGCTGCTGCGAGGTAAAGCAAGAGTGGAGATCCGAGCCCACCTGATCCAATGACCAAGACGCTTGATCCCTTGAGTTTGCGCTGTCCTTCGATGTTGAACTCGGGAATGATGAGGTGTCGGCTGTAACGCTCGAGTTCTTCTTTGCTGAATTGAATCTGTTCCATGGGTCACAAGTTCATTGGAGTCAAATGCCGCCGGCAATGGCTGGAATGATGCTCACTTCGTCGTTCGATTGGAGGGCCGTGTCTTCGCCTTGCAGCGCATGGATGTCCTCGTCGCCGACATACACACGGATGAAGCTTCGGAGGTTTCCTGAGTCTTCAAACAAGTGTGGTTTGAGGCCGGGGTGTTGTGAGGCAAGGGATGCAAGCAGCTCCTTCACGTTGGCAGCGTCTTGGGTGAATACGCCTTGTCCGTTTGTGAATTTGCGGAGGGGCGTGGGGATGATCAATTGAGCCATGTTAGGAGTGTTGTGTGTTGTTGTTTTCGTTGGAATCAAGCGATCCGCAGGTTGTTGGGCATCGCCACAATGTGTTCTTCATCAAATTGTCTGGAATCGTCGAGTTGCCAGCTGCGCACGTGGTCAGTGCCTTCGGGTTGCACACTGACAATGATGTAGCTGAAATAGGGAAGGGCCACGGCCAAATCGTGTTCACTTGGAATGGCCGGATGCAACGGATGGCTGTGGTACACCCCAAGCAGGGTGAGTCCTTCCTTGGCCGCATGGCGTTCTGCTCGCAAATAGTCCATGTCAGAAATGGCGAAACGGCGGCGTTGGTCTCCTTCTTTGCTGTTCGTCACCTCTGTTGAGGTCGTCACCTTTCGAACGTGGCCGTCTTCATGGCCATAGAAAAACCCACAGCATTCGTTTGGGAAAGCTGCCTCGGCGTGATCGGTCATGGCCTTCAACGCTTGTGGGTCAATGTCAAGTGGAAGAAAGCTCATGGCAACAGGCGTTCAACGACTTCGCTGTATTTGGTGGCGTCGTCGGCCAGCACGGTGACAATCACGCCTTCTTCGATTTCCTCAGCGAGTTGCACGGCTCCAGCGAGGTTGGCGGCAGCGGAAGGGCTGATCAACAAGCCTTCTTCCTTGGCTGCGCGTTTCAGCATGGTGTAGCTCGCCTCCGTGGTGACCAGACGTGTTTCGTCTGGCACGGTGGCGTCAAAAATTTTCGGCACGCGGGCTGTTTCAAGATGCTTCCAGCCCTCAAGCCCGTGAAGTGCAGTCTCAGGTTGGAGGGCCACGAGTTGGATGTCCTGGTTGAATTCTTTCAGTCGTCGGCCGGTCCCTGTGAAGGTTCCTGTCGTGCCCAATCCCGCCACGAAGTGGGTGATGCGATGGTGGGTTTCTTCCCAAAGTTCCACGCCGGTGTGGTTGTAGTGGGCCATCCAATTGGCATCGTTGCTGTATTGATCCACGTAGTGGTATACGTCCGGTTGGGATTGAGCAAGCTCACGTGCGACGTCTTGTGAGCCGTCCGTGCTTTCGAATGGGCTTGTGAGGATCAATTCCACGCCGAGCGACCGCAATATGTGCTTGCGTTCCTT
>Ga0160423_10005807_pt1 | contig 10026 bp, 14 predicted proteins | sample CRUFie14St8metaG_FD_108191 | JGI IMG/M metagenome (GOLD analysis project Ga0160423, IMG submission 108191) | Marine microbial communities from the Costa Rica Dome - CRUD Field 142mm St8 metaG | ecosystem: Environmental > Aquatic > Marine > Oceanic > Photic zone | place: Costa Rica: the Eastern... | reverse complement strand
TAGTTCCTTGCTTAACTTTGCCATTTTCTTTAATTTTTTCTAGATTAGGTTTGAAAGGTTCGGACGTAGGTATATTAAAATTTATTGATTTAAGTTCATCTAACTTTTTAGACTGGAATAACATTTCTAATTCTTTTTGTTTTTCCATTAATAACCTATTCTTCTCTTCTTCGTCTTTATTGATTTTTATGACTCTAGAAACCTCTATTTCTAGATGTTTAACCCCATCTTTATTGTCAAGACAATAGAAAGATACTAACCTATAACCTTCAAAGTTTTTATTAATTTTAGTAGCTACTTTTTCTCCATCTACTAGATTTTCATAAGTCCAATGATTAGGTATATTTAAATCTAAAATAAAGTAATCTTCGTGTTTACGTATTCCGTAAAAACATTCTTCAAATTTTTTTATGTTTTCGTATAAACTCATTTAAAATAAAATATATGTAAAAAAATAAGAAACGGAAAGTGTTAATAGAATTTCATCTACAGCAACACTTTTCCATTTTCTCATTTCTAATCGTTTAGGTGGATTACTTAGTAAACTTATAAGGAATACTGTTAAGTATTTACCCATTAATAGTATTGATAGGATGAATAATAAGTTTACTAACATAAATCTACAAATTAAGCTTTGTTAGCTTCTAAAATTTCTTTTCTAAGGTCCTGACATAGATTTTTGACTTGTTGAGCATTTTTTCTCGCTCTAATACCAGCACTTTTATTTCCATTGTCAAAAAATTTATTAGCATCTACCGATAAATTTTCTACGAGTTCTTTAATTTTGTTTAATGTTTCCATTTTAATAATTAGTTAATTTAATTTATTTATAGCATAGATTTTCTAGCTTACTTAAAAAAGTAACTCTAAGACTACCATAAGTCAACTTTATTTGATAAGATTATTATCTAAAGTTTTATATAACTCAGTATAAATGTCCAATTCAGATTTAGTTTTACGGTCACTTATCTTAAAAAGTGTAGAAAAAAATTTATCTACTCTATTAATTACTGAATCAAATTTATCACCGTAAAAAGATTCTAGAAAGAAATTCCAAAAATAATCATAGTGTGGTCCTTCTCTTTGGAAGAGTATTCCTTCTTTTTCTAAGTTGTCTATGGTTTTATTCCAGCACCATTTAAAGTGGTTCACCACATCATCTTCGTCTTTTATAACGTCAGAACCTAGATATGTTTTATCTACTAATAGATACAAAGATTTAATGAAATAAAAAAATAATTCTGATTTTTCTGAAATGATATTATTAGCCTTTAACCACAAATCCAAATCCTTTTTGGGGATTGGTTCTGTGACGTACTTATAAAATTCTATAGGTGAAAATTTTCTACGCTCTTCCATAATAATAAATATATGAAAGGCCTTAGGTTAATAAAGATTATGTTAAGAAAGAATCAGAGTAGTTTATCTATCGTCTGTAAGTTTCACAACATTTTTTACACTCTTCCATGTTAGTGAATGGTCCACCACCACCCATTCCGATTATATCACATTTTTGTGTGTCTGGATTAAAGAAATATGTAACCATTGCTATACCAGCCATACCTTCAGGTACTACAGCTGGAACAACTTGGCATTTACTACCCGTAAATTTTCCAGCTGAACCCTCTATCTGTGTTGTACAACCTTCAATTAAAGGAAATCCCTGACTATACTCAGTATTTTTAGGTAAATCTTGGTCAGACTTAGGGAAATCTTGGTCATTTCTAAGAGATGGTGGTTTATCATCGAGACCTAGCTCTTGAGGATTACAATTTTGTTCTTTTGTTTTTCTAAAACCAGGACAACCTTTATCTAGTTTACACCTTGCTTTAATGTACTTATCACCACCTAATTTTATCCATCTAGTAGAACCTTGTTTTCTAGTGTACCACATCTCGTCTTCTACTTTGTACTCCCAAGTTTTATCACCACGAAGATTACAAATTCTACTTTCTGTGTTAGTTTCAGTTGATGGGTCTGGTTGTGTACCTCCATCTTCCTTTTCAGCTTCTTTTTCTGCTTTATCTACGTCAACTTGTACAACTAATTTTTCAGTTTCTTTTTTTATCTCTTCCTTCTCTTCAGGTGGTAATTGTTTGTCTACAATCATAAAAGTAAAAACATCTCTTCGTCTACCATCTTTTCTTGTAGAAAATATTAGTTGTTCGGGTGACAAATCAGGGTGAACACTAGCGATAGGTAAATGGTCTTTAATTATCTTAAATGCCATATCACTTGAACTTAAATTGTTAGGGTCAAACTGATAATCTTTAGTAACTACTAACTTATAGTCTTTATCACCTTGTCCAGGTTTAACTTTTACTTTATTTCTCCCCTGTTTGTACCTACTTCTTTGTTCATTAAGTGGTTGAGGGGTTACTCCCATTAGTTGGAACATTCTTCTATGTTCTTCGTTAATACTGTATTTTTCGTAGTCTCTAAAATTCATGGTTATTAAAGTTTTCTTCGTTTTAATTCTTTATTAGCTTGTTCTATTATTAATTTCTTTTGTTCTTTAGTTTTAACACCTTCTTTAAGTACACTTTGTGTGATTTCTTTTAAAGCTTCTGCTACCATATAGTTAGGGTTAGCTTTTCTATCACCATATCTATTAGGGATGGCTTTAGCCCACTCATCACTTTTAAGTTTTTTATATTTTCTTTTTACTTTATTTTCAATGTTTTTACCTAGATTGGATGGTACAACATTGCCTACTTCCATACCGTTCACATCTTTACCAGTATTATTACCTGTTCTAGTAGAACCTTCTAAATAATCGTTAACTTGGTCTTCAAATCTTTTATTAGGTTGGGTTTGATACTGAGCATCTTCTAATCCCATACCTCTCCAATCGTCTATATATTCTTTTTGGTCAGAATTATTTCTGTACATTGGGGAATTATAATCAGTTTTTGAGTTGTTCTGGTGTGGAAATGCTGGATTAGAATTATTTTTAAAATTTAAATAGTTTTTAATTTTATCTGCGACTAAAGACATCGCTGCATTATTTTGTTTACCCGCACTGTCTAAAGTTTTATTAGTCACAGTTTTACCTGGAAAATTATCTTGGTCCGCTTCACTTAATTTATTTTTTAATCTTTTTTTAAGTAAGTCTTTTTCTACCATTGGTTTAATTTCACTCTCAAAAATATTTTGTATTGTATTTTTAAGTTTCTTATTTGTTTTAATTCTTCTAGACATAAGTTTTTCTTTTATAACATATAAATATATGTTCGATGTTATTCGTACTTAGGTTTATTACCTTTCATGGTGTACATTTTACCTATAGGTGTGTTCATTTGCATATTTCCCACTAAAGAGGTAATAGGTGAGTGATAAAATCCTCTTCTGATAATTTCTTCTAACTCTTCTTCCGACAGTTCTCCTCTCATTCTTTTATTTTTTAATTTACGTAAGTCTTTTTTAAACATACTTTCCATTTCTTTCAAAACTAAATTTTTCAAATACCCTTTAGATTTATTAGTTTTTTTAGAAACATTTTCTATAGCTTCATTTAGTTTTTTATCTTCATAAAATTCTAAAGCATTTACATCTCCTTGATTACAGTATGGGAAATGTCTGCACTTTTCTTTTACTTTAACATATTTCGCTCCAGGACCACCGTATTTGGGAAATTTAGGGTCACTAACCGCTCTCCAATTTTTTTTATTTTTTGCCCATATGGCTGGTTGTGAGTAAGCTCCTACATTAATTTCATCAAGTTCATCTTCTTCATTCAAAGATTTAGACATACCATCTTCTGGGTCCCAACCCATAGGGGCTACAAAAGCTCCCGCGGAACCCGCAGACGTTTGTTCTTCCATATCATCTTCTACTTCATTGACAGCATTATTCATGGCAGCTCTCGCTAGAGCTCCTTCTGTACCAGTCATAGGAGGTAACTCTTTTTGTACTTGATTAACCGCCTGTTTCATGTCTTGTTTTTGTTTTTGTACTAAATTCATTATTTAACATTTTTAATTTGACTGTCCCAGAAATTTCTTCTTAACCAGAAAGTTTTATAAAGTTCTATCAATACTTTAGTACTAACATCAACAACTTCTGCTCTATGAGCTTTAGATAATTTACTATTTTTTCTTTTCAATTGTGTGGAAACCACATCTACAACATCTTTTTCAAAAGAAGCTGTCTTAAGAAAATCTTTGATTTCTTTTCGTGCAATTCTTTCAATTTCTTTTTTATCGGTATTGGTTAGTGCCATTTATATAAAGTATATTATATAAATACTACGAAATAGTAGATTGTTACTGGATTAAATTAAGAACTACTGCACTGGTAGTGATAGTAACTGCACCTAAGAAAAAATGTACTATAGGTTTATTGTACCACTTAGGCCTTAATTCCTTATTTAAATCTATATAAAGATTTATTCTATCATCCAGTAAACTAACATTTTGATTTAACAAACTTATGTGAAGACTGTCTTGTTTGTGTAGTAATTTGTAGTTAAACAATTGGGATTGTAGGACTTGAATTTTTTCGTTTTGGATTTTGATAGTTTGTTCTTGTACTTGGATAATAGAGTCTAATTTCACCACCTCTTCCTCAGTAAATGTAAAGGATGTGTCAGTTGTTTGCGCTTTTAGTTCACCACCTGTTATAATTAATAAAATTAATACGAGAAGATAACCTATAAGTAACTTAACACACGTTTTTGAGTGTACCTTCATTTATTTTAATCTTTTTTTAAGGTCTTCTGCAGCTTGTTTACCCGTTTTACGTTTAACTTTAGGTTTTTTACTGTTAACCTCTTTTAATTTTTTATCAGTAGACTTAATATTTTTCTTTATCTGTTCTTTAGTCTTAACTGTGTTTTCAATTTCTTTTTTAATTACTTTAGTGTCTCCTTCATTATCTTTGATTTGGTCTTTTATCTTTCTAGCCTTTCTACTAGAGTTTGAATTTAAAAACCAAACTAAACTCACAAAAAACCCTACAAAACCTAGGATATATTTCCAACTTTTTTTAAAAAACTGTTTCATCTTTTTTTAATTTACATCACTGTCGATTTCTACATCAACACTTAATTCATTATCACCTAAACCTTCTTCTTTAGTGGCTTCTGTGGTTCTTCTAGAAGCTAGTATTTTTGCCCACTTAGCCTCAAAAACTTTAAAGAAACTTTTTAATTTACCTAAAAGTTCTAAAAATTCTGGGTCTACCTTTATCATATTAGCATTACCAATATAAGTTCCGTCTACTTCAGCTATTGAGTAATAAAACCTTACATCAAATTTTAGTAAATCTCCCGACCACTCTACATTATTTTTGTATATGTTTAAGGGATGGTATTCTGCCATATCAGAAACTTGTTCTACAAAGTCATCCATTGTTTCTTGGAATGAAGTTTGTTCTTCTTGTGTTAAAACTAAATCTTGTTCGTCTACACCATGAACAATAATTTTACCGCCACTAACGGTGTATTCTTTAGTCTTTTCTTCTTTTTCTTTAGGTTCTTCCTGTGCGGTTTCATATTCTTGTGACACATCTTGTTCGTTAATTAACCCTCTAGATAAATTTAACATTTCTTTCATAGTATCATACGATTCATTCACATATCTACTATCTACGTTATTCCTATTTATTATTCTTTTTTTCATTTATATAAGTTTTTAATTTTTCAAAATTAAATGATGGGCTCAAGTCTGTCCAATATTCATTATAATTACTCCTAGTTAATACACCTTCAAATTTTAACGCATTATCTAATTTTACATTATGTCCTACCAAATTTATTGGTATACCTAATTCTTCACACAGTTCAACTATAAGTTTTGCACAACTTTCTAGTTGTTCGTCTGGATAATTAGACCAAAAAGTATGGTCTCTCCACCTTTTTTGGTATACCTCACCTTTATAAATATCACCAATCCAGTTCATGTACGTATTATCAAATTGATTAAATTTTAACCAACCTAAATTTTCTAAACAAATTATAACTGATTGTTTATCTATAAATTCATCACCCATAAAATCTGAATAATATTCTTGTTCAAAATTTTTAATTATTCTTCCTTTTTTGTCTATAATGTAATTAGGGATTTTAGTGTATCCACCATCTAATCTATACCTTAAACTATTTTTATAATAAACTAATGGGCGTGAAGTGTGACACAAAATAATTTGTTTTTTATTCTCTTTACTAGGATAATGGAATAATTTTTTAGATTTTTTATTGAATTTGGTCTCCACCTCGTTTAACATATTTTAAAACTTTCTTGTTATCCTCAACACTCTCGTTTTGAGGGGTAATTTTTTTATCTAAACCTAACGCAAATTCTAATTTTTTCAAGTCTTCCTGGTCGGGTTTTACTGGTTGTAATTTTTTTTCTTCTTTACCTACAATTTTACTTAATTCTTCTATTGATATTTTTTCTTTGTTAGTGGATGAGTTTAGTGTAGGTTTTTCTTCTTTTTTTCTACGTATTTTATCAAAAGCAAAATTAGCGGCGATTACCATTGCTATAGCAAGAGGGTCAAAAACAAATACAATTAGAATAAGAAACCAATTAACTACTTTATTCATTGGATATCCACTTATTTCTGACAAGTATTTAAGAGGCCCTAATTCTCTCTGGTCTTCGTTGGATATTTCTAAATTTAATATTTCTGTGTCGAATTTTATAATCGAATCTTGTACTGATACTAATTTTATACTAACCTGGTCACGGTCTTCAATAGTGTTCTCTAACTCACCTTGTAAAGCTCTTCTAGCGGAGCTAGAAGTGGTTGTAATTAATTGACCAGATGTTCTGTCCACATATTGGACTTGTGCGGGATTCGATAGAGAGATTCTTAATTCTGAAATAGATTTATTAAGTTGTTCTTTTTCTATACTTAAATCAGTTTTTTGTTCTTCAAATCTTTTTTGTTTTAATTCTAGGACTTTTAAACCTTTATCTAATAGTTCTGATTGTGTTGCTGTAGTTTGATAAGCTCCTGACAAATACCCATATATTCCTCCACTAGTTATTAATATTAGTACAAATACTGCTAAAGAAAGATAAAATCTTAAAAATTTATTTATGGTATTCCAATACTGGTAAAGTAAAGAAGCTACTACTAGTTTAGCGAACTCCAAAGAAGCTGCCATAACTATTACCTGGAAACTAGCACCAGCAAACAATTTACTTAAACCAAATACCGAATAAAAGGCTGCTGACGCAGAAACACTAAGAGCGGATAAAGCGATTAAAAAAGGAAAAAGTCTTTTTTTCATAAGTTTTTATTATACCAATAAATATTAATTATTGTATGTAATCCATGAGAGACCTACTTTCGTTTCTCAATTTACGTAGAGCCTTTTCTTTTATTTGCCTTACCCTTTCCTTAGTCAAGTTAAAATCACCACCTATGTCCGATAGAGTTCTAGGTGTACCACTCAAACCGAAGTAATCCCCTATAATTATAGCTTCTCTTTCATCTAAGACATCCATAATATTTAACAATTCTTGTTTTAATTGTTTTTCTGGGTTAAATACATTTTCTGGATTATCTGCGTTATCGTTTTGGATTATAGAAACTAAGGTATCACCTTCTTCATTTATAGGAGTATCCAAATTAGTAGTGTATGGTAAATTACTTAACTTGTTATCTACAACCTGAGGTTCTTCTTTTTCTACTTTCTTTTTAAGTTTTTGTACCTCTTGTATAATATTAGCTGGTAATCTAATAGTTCTAGAATGTTCATTTAAACATTGTAATATAGATTGTCTAACCCACCAAACAGCATAGGAGATAAATCTATTTCCTTTTGTCCAATCAAAATTATTAATAGCCTTCAGTAAACCGTGATTACCTTCAGAAATTAAATCTGGTAAATCTACACCTTGGTTTTGATAATCTTTAGCGACACTAATTACAAATCTTAGATTACCTAACATTAATTCATTTTCAATTTGTTTTTTTTGTTCAACCGTAGGGTTATTTAACATTATTTTTGCCAACATTTTTTCTCTGTTAACAGTTAATACGTCTATTTTTCTCACATCTTTTAAGTAGTGAGAAATTTCGTCTTGGTTTATAAAAGTGCCTTTTTTTTTCATATTACTTTTTTTAAAAATTAATTAATCAATTTGTGTACCATGGAATTTTACCTGACAAAATGTCAGATAAGTCTGTTATTTTTGACTTTGTTGGTCTAAAAACTTTTTTTCTTCAACAGTTAGAGATTCAATACCACTATCATTTATTTTGTCTAAAATATCGTCAACTGAAAACGTATCATGCTCAACTTTATTGTGCTTTTTCATTTCAGACATCATATCTTCTTTAAAAGAACTCAACACTTCACTTATATGAAGAAAGTCGTCACTAAAATAGTCTTTATTAATAGATGAATCTTTACTGAAAGTATTTTTATTTAAATTCATTAAATGGTCCTGTAGGTCATCATCTAATCTTATACCCATTTTTCTAGGTTTAGGAATTAAAAAATACGCAAATATATCTGGAGAAACATTTTCACTTAGAAAATTATCTATAGTTTCAATATCTTCATGACTTTGAAAGTGTGCCATTATTAAATTGTCGTGATGTATGTATTTTAAAGATTTACCTTCTAATAGAATACTGAGAATTTCTATAATATCAGTCACATCTTTATGTACGGATTTTGAAGTTAAAAAGTTACCTAAAATGAATAACAAATAATTTTTCTTTCTTTTCATGTTTATAAATATTTTATTTAACAAATATAGGTATATTTATTTAATAAACCAAATTAAGATGGAAATTAATTACAAGTTTGATGATTCTAAGGACGAAATACAAAAAGGAGTAAAGAAAAATAAGTTTACTCATGACCGTATCCACACTCCTAACACACCAGAATTTGACCCGTCTAGTGGTGTGCCTGATGAAGGTTATGGTAGAGACCACGAAAGGATTGAAAGTGATAACCCTTCTTTTGAAGGAAATTACTGGTTTGTTAGTAAAAATTTTAACGATAAAGAAACTAATAAACGTCCACTACATCCCCAAAAAGATTACTTGAACCCCCAAGATACATACACCGGAGATGACCACCTAGAAACTATAGGTGTTACACATCCAGAAGATAAAGTACCACACCATCTAAATCCTAACACTGACCATGAAAACTACGATATTAATGGTAAAATGGACATAGACGATAAAGGGGGGCACCATTTAATGGGAGGTGAGGTAGTAAAAGAAGAAATTAAACATATTTATAAAGAAAAAACAAATACTATGAAAAGTACTATGCAAGAACAGATTGACCGAATCAAACAAATGATACTATTTGAAGAGGGTATGTCATATAAAGACGTTAAAAGTTTAACGGAACAAGACGAAGAAATTGCTGTAGCCGTTAAAGCAGCTCCCTCAGCTACTGATGATATGGTAACAACCTTATCCAAGGGAGACGCAAAAGCAGTTGCGGATAAAGGTGCTGGAGAAGTTTTTGTATCTGACAAGGTAAGTGCAGAAGTACCTGTTGAAAAAGGAACAGAAAAAGTAGACGCCTTTAAACCAGCTCCTGAAGAAAGTCCATATGGCTCACCTTTTGAAGCTATGGATATAGACGCTCAAATTAAAGCTGTAAATGGTAAAATTGATGATGTTAAAAAAGCAATAGATAACACTGAGGGTGATGATGAAGTTGCTGATTTAAAATCAAAACTTGAACAACTGGAAAATGATTTAGATAAATTAAAATCTCAAAAAGACTCACAAGAGAAAGAAAAAGAAAAGGAAGCAACGGGAGAGGAACCTAAGGAAGAACCAAAAGAGGAACCTAAGGAAGAACCTATAGAGAAACCTGTTGACGATAAGGGACCAGATGTGAAAATGATGACATTACCTTTAAACGAAGCTACTGAAATAAGAGGACTAGACCTGTCTCAAGGAGGTACATTCTTTACTCAGGTAAGTTTTGCGTTAAATGGTAAGAATTTCATGTTAACAAGTACGACTGACAATGCTACAGGTAATCCAATGGGGATAGGTGAGGATAGTATAATGGTAAATTATTACAATTTA
>Ga0160423_10005805_pt1 | contig 10027 bp, 8 predicted proteins | sample CRUFie14St8metaG_FD_108191 | JGI IMG/M metagenome (GOLD analysis project Ga0160423, IMG submission 108191) | Marine microbial communities from the Costa Rica Dome - CRUD Field 142mm St8 metaG | ecosystem: Environmental > Aquatic > Marine > Oceanic > Photic zone | place: Costa Rica: the Eastern... | reverse complement strand
GTTGAGTTTTGTCTCCATATCATCAAGTTTTTCTACCATGCTCTCAAGCACATCATATTTTTCTTCAGGGATTGATACATAATGTTCTTCAAAAAGACCCTTCATTCCTTCGAGGAATGATTCAGTCATTTCAGTCTTGAGTCCTGCCTCAATGGCGAGTGCGTTTTCTTCAAACCACTCGTCAGAGACATACTCAAGATAAGAATCAACGCGCTCAGCGAGTGACTCTTTCGCTGCCTCAACTTCTTCAGCGAGTTTGGCAGCGTATTGTGCTTCGATATCTTCTGTAATAGAAGCAACCTTAGCATTGATCGCGGCTTCAAAGATTGTCTTTGCTTTTTCTTTGAATTCTTCGGAGAGTTCTTCGCCCCCGAGGAGAGCATTGACATCTTCTTCGATGTCATACTCAGCAACTACTTCAGTCTCCTCTTCAGCGACTACTTCATCTGTAGTTTCTTCTTCGATCACTGGTTCCTCTACTTCGACTTCTTCTTCCTTCATACCAGCAGGAGCTGCCATGGCAGGTTTTGCCTTAGAATTAACAACATCCTTAACTTGCTTAAGGGTGCTACCAGGAGTCTTCAGCTTTGCTGAATCATCATCTGGCTTGTAGTTCTCGGGAGTAGGGCCTCCGAGATCTTCGTAGGAACCAGCGACTGAAGTATCCATAGGATCAGCAGGTTTGGCGTTAGCGTTGACAGCAGTTTTGGACTGCTGTGTCTTTACTTCCATTTCTTGTAATTTTGCTCCACGAGACATTTGAACAGCTCCGTATCCGTTTTTTAAAAACTATATTTATTTATAATTAGAAAACTTTATCAGTTATCAGAGGTTATTGAGAAAATCGTTGAATAAATCCAACTTCTTCTCATCAAGTTGCTTTTGAGTTGCGAGAGTGTTAATCTCTCTGTATGTTCTCTCAGCAAACTTCTCACGAAGAATGCCTCCGTCCCATACCCAATCCTTTCCTTCCATAATACCTTCAACGAAAGCATCTGGAGCAGAAGGATCAGCAACAATATCAGCAGCGGTTGCCAACATAAAGTCGTCACCGACAATATTGACACCTTCGCGTGTCATTTTCAAAGATCCAATACCTCTAGAGGAAACTCCGAGTTTAACACCTTCATCAATGAGAGATCCTGCAATCTTACCCATAGGAGTATTCAGGATCTTAGCTTTACCGATAAAGTTAGAACCAGACTCTTTCAGAGAAACAATTTTATGAGATACACGATCTAAGTTGACTGTAGGGCCATCAGGATGTCCAAGTTCACCAAGTGCTCTACCTGCTTGAACATGATTTTCATTGTATCTGCCAACTTCTCTACGAAGAGTTTCCATCGGATACATTCTACCGTTACGGTTTTTGATGTTTCCTTGAAGAAATACACCTTCAATATAAAGTTGTTTTTTACCGCCCTTTGACTCGACAATGAATTCGACGGTTTCGATTTCTTCTCTGATAAGCTTCATTTTAGGCAGCTCCTGTGGTTTGGACTTGTTGAACAAAAATAGATCCAGGCCCATTGGCAACAGCACCTACTTTGATCGATCTACGAAGAGTGGCATCAGTATCAGAGAACGCTGTAGAAATACCACTTGTATCAGCACTCAACGTTACTTTAGTGCTAAAAGAACCTTCAAAATCTGCAGATGTATCAATACTGTCAACACCGACATGACTTATAACCGTCGCCCAGTTGCTATCTGCCTGATTTGTTTCAAGAGTTACACAATCTCCTACACCAAATGGTTGTTGAGTACCTTCAGGACAAGTGACAATAGTTTTACCACTTGAACTTGTAATACTTCTAACTCTTTGAGATGCTTTAGTTACACCAAGAGTTTCACTCGTTCCAGCAGGAATAATGTAATCTGTTTCTGTTGCTACAGGTTCAGTACCAATAGCTACATGAACATCATTGCCTCTAGCAGTGATTCTTAAAACGCTAGATTTTACAGCGATTGCATCACTTTTTTGATTACTACTACCCGTAGTAACACTTTGTCCAGCACCAACTGTACGATGTGCCATTATTCAGACTCCTCTTCGGTTTCGTCTTCGGTTTCTAGTTCGTTAGTAACTTCGAGAGTTTCATCTTCGTCTTCGACTTCGACTTCGATATCATCCTCACCAAATACACCGTTTGCTACCATGGGACGAAATGCATCGATCCTTTCGGCAGCTTTCCCAAACAGTATCTCCTTGATCCTATCGCTAATTTGCGACGGGGACTCATCGGATACCATCATATCCATAAGTTCGTCCATGTTCTAGTCAATATTTACTATGATTTATTTATATCTCACCGCCCTTGGGTAATTCTGGAGCTTCAGTTGCAGATCCATCAACCTCAGGTTCCATAACTGGAGCACCCAAGTCACCGCCTCCAACTGCACCAGGAACTGGTTGTCCAGTTGCAGGATCAACTTGCATTTCTGCTGGATCTGGAATAATTCCTGCTTTGATTTCTTTTTCAATCAGTTTATCTTGCTCAATAATTTCTTCATCAGTTTGACGCAGAATCTTGCGACGAACATAATCCTGAGAATAATACTTACCAACATATACTTCAGCAGCCTGAGTAAGAGTAAGTCTCTCATTCATTAATTCTGCATCTTTCAGTTCAGCAAAGTGATTATCATACAGAAAATCATATTGAATATGCTCACTCATTACCTCCCAATCTTCGGGAGTACAGATATTTTTAAGAAGAAGTTGAGTCTTTAACATATCATTGAACATCCCTGAGAATCTTTTTCTCAAACGTCCAACAAACTTACTGAACTTAACTTCATCTCTCAGGATTTCAGAAGATCTCCCCAGGTTAAACCCACCATCTCCTTCAATTCTGGAGATAGGAACATTAAGCGACTTGTAGAGTTTCTTTTTAAAATATTCAATATCAGTGATTTCACCCAGGTTTTGTCCGCCAGGGAGAGTGGAGATTTCTGTTCCTCTTCCGCCCTCACGCCTAGGGAGCCAGAAGTCTTCAAGCATTGACATGAATTTTTTGTCATCACGGATTTCACCTGTTTGTGCGTTGTATACAAGTTTATTACGATATCTGTTCATGACATCGCGAAGATATTGTTCTGCTTTTACCTTAGGCAGATTACCAACATCAATATAAAAAATTCTACGTTCAGGAGCACGGGACAATCTATAGATAACCAGTGAATCCTCAATCATTCTAAGCTGATTCAGTGATTTAATCGCTTTGTGAAGATACGAAAGAGTTGATCCTTTGTTACGATCTACAAGTCCAGATGAACAATAAGTAATTGAATCTTTTGAGAACTTGATTCCTGATTGTCCACCACCACCTGCAGTTGCTGGACTTGCAGTAGGATATGAACTTTTTGGATTATACATGAAATATTCTTCAATCTCAGGGAATTCATATTCCATGGGATTGTCTGAACCCTTATTGATATTCGCTAAGCGAGTTTGATCATTGGATTTTCTTTTTTGTTGGCGAATATAACGCATTTTCATTGCGTCGATATAGCGCAACTCTTGAATCCCTTCATGAGGATTCTTCATGTCAATTACTTTATGGTAGTAAAGACGCCCGTCAATATACCAATTCCTATAGATTTCATGTGCTTTTTTGTCAAAATCCAATAAACTAAGAATGAACTTGAACTCTTCTCTAATCTTTTTCTTAATACCATCGCTGGCATTTAGATTGGAAAGCTCAATTTCAACAGGTGAATCGTGTGTATCTGCAACGATTGCTTCATTTACAACATCTTCAATGGCACTATCACATTCTGGATGAAGTGCCATCTCACGATAACGTTTGATAAGATCAAACTCTGTTTTATAGACTCCTTCTATGTCAACATATTGCCCAAAAAAGCCACTTGTCAGATAGTGATCAACCCCGTCCTCATTATTAGGAGGAACGGGGGAAACAACACTGGGTGGAGTTTTTTCGGTGTCCTCAATTGAGAACCCAAATAACTTAGCCATGATTTATTCGTAGTCCTTTTATTGGACTATTTATCTTGTTACCAGATTGCGTTGATCAGCAGGGCCACCATTAGTGCTGTTAGAACCAGCAACCCAATATTGAACCTGGAAGGTTATAGAGAATTCTTCAATAGTATCTGTGGTGTCATAAGACAATCCAATTTCAGAAATCTCAGTGGGGAAAATATCACTAAAGTAGTAAGTTCTAAGAGGAGAAACATCTCCACGTCCACCACTTCCATCTCCACCACCTGAGTTAGTGGTAGAATTCTTTCCTTGGTTTGCACCTCTACCAAGTTGATGAACAACAGCATTACCCATGTATGATCCAGGAGAGGTAGCACCAGAACCATCAGTAAGTTTATTGATGCCATTCATCCATTGTTCAAACTTACTTCTAAGTCTGAAGTTCTCATCATTGATAATAGTGATTGTCCAAGTATCGAAAGTTCTGTCACCAGCAACTTTGAGTGTTCTACCTCTAAAAGGAATTTCAATGGGAGTGATATTTGAAGCAGGAAGTGCTGCAGCCTTGCAAAGGAACTGAAATTCTTCCTTTGCATCATTACCAAAGTCCCCCATTCTATCACCACCAGGCCATCCGGTGATGTCAACCTCAAAGAGATTAGGACGGGCACCGCCCCCTCTGAGGGCGGATTTGAAGTTAGTGATTGTTCTTAAGTTTGCCATTAGTTTAGTCCTCCGTGTTTATTTAATGATATTATCAAACTCTGCCTGTAACTTCTTCAAATGCAACACCGGTTCGTGTGGCAACGAATGTAAGAGTGACATAATTAATGGTTTTAGTGGGCTTCAGGAAAATATCTGCTCTAAACTCATTATTATCAACAACATCAGGTGTGTTGTTGGAGGAATCGCAGATAACGCGGAAGTCGAATAAACCTCTTTTCGCTTGAACATCGCGAAGGAAAGGTTCAACTGCGTTAGTGAAGGAAGATCTTGTGATCTCATCATTGAACTCAAAGAGTTGCTCATTTGCAAGTCCTTCAAGTGCTTTCTCAACTGTGAGGAAGAGGCGACGAACGTTAATTCTATCGAACGCTGAAGCGAAATTCAGTCCAGTCTTATCACCGTAGAGAACTGTGCCAGTTCCAGGTAATGTAACGATGGAGTTAACTCTTGCTTCATACAGAGAATCTCTCTGTGCTTTGTTGGGATTGTATGCTAGTTTAGTGGCATTGTTAAGTACACCTCTCTGTTGTCCAGCGGGTGAATACCAGGGGAACTGATCAATTTCAGTTCTAACCATCAGTCCTGCGATGTCACCATTGCAAGGAATGTAGCGGAACTTGTTATTGAACCTGTCATACATGTACTTGTATCCGCTATCGAAGAAGGCGAATGATGAAGAAGACAGGGGAGCGAAGAACTTAATGATATTATTTGTTTGATCCGTGGTGGAGGAAACATCAACAACGTTATTTCTATCTGGTGAGATGCAGGCGACACAATCCTTTCTACCGTTGGCGATAGAGATCAGTTTGTTTGCTTTTGCTTGAGACTCAATCTGAGTGGAGCAACCAGGGCCCATCAGAAGGAAATTAACTTCGATCTCATCTTTATTGGAGAACAGTTCATAACCGGCAGTCAAGTCACCAAGTGAGGGTGCCATTCCTTTGTTATCTGTTCCACTGTAGTCTTTACCACCTAGGAGGGTGTATGTCTTATTACCAATAGCGCCAAAGGTTACACCCTGTGCCTCCTGTCCCCAAAGTCCCTCAGCAGTTGTATTTGCAACAAAGTTAGTAGAGAAACCTGTAGCAACGGGAGTTGTACCATGATGTGAGTCCGCTGCAGCAGATGCGTTACCACCCCCGTAGATGTATTGAGAACCTTGAGCAAGGAAGTCCTTGTAGAATGTTCTTTCAGGAGAAGAAACTGCTGAAACAGTATCGGATGCCTTCGACATGAAGGTGTTTCTTTCAAGAACGTTACCCTTGACTCCAGTTATTGTTCCGTTGTCATCAACGACAACTACGTGCATTCCGTCATTTAATCCGCTTCTATCAGTTACATAAGCGGAGGATACTGGTTTAGGTGCAATCTCTTTCCAGAAGATGGTTGCATTATCCAGTGTCAGTTGTTGTCCATCATACCAATCGGTTACAGTTCCAGCAGCACCAGCGAATACGCCAATACCTTTACCTGTGTTAATACCAGAGTTGTTAACTGGTATAATAGTTGATCCGGATACAAAAGATCTTAGAGGATCGTTTTGAACGTAACTAATAGCATTCTCTGTGCTTTGTCCAGAAACTCTAGATACAACTTTAACAGCGATGCTGCTAGCACCATTTGTAGAGTCTGTAGTAACACCGGTAATGATACCCTTAAGGAAACCATCTACCGCTTTAGTCGTACCAATTCCTGCCTCGGTTCCGTTAAGTGCCATTGTGACACCGAAACCAACTTTAATGTTTGAAGCACCAGGATCATCTGTAGTAATACCAATGACTTGATCAGCAAAGTCATCGATAAAAGCAATCTTCAGATTGTTAGAATTTGTTCCTGGATGTTTCGCGGAATACAGGAAGTTAGTTGCATCGTCATAGTTAGCATTAAAGTCATCGAAGTTTTTAATCTTCAATGTTGTCGATGCCATGCTAACACCTGCGTTAGCATTGTTGAGGTTCGAACCATCAATTCTGACAACCTTGAGTCTTCCGCCATAAGAAAGGAAGGAGGATGCAGTCATCCAGTACTCATAGTGTCTATCAGTGGAGATCGGGCCTCCAAATACATTGATTAGTTCTTCTTCAGTGGTAATATCTACTGCTTCAGAAACAGGGCCTAAGCTGAAAGGCCCGGCAATCGCACCATTGTTTTGAAGAACATTATCAGCTCTTCCAACGGTAAGATCAACCTCCCTAACAAGTATCCCAGGAGATAATTGAGGAGTCGCCATGTTTTTCTCCGTGTTGCTCAGTTTATCTAAGAATATTTAGAATTTTGACTATTTACAACGGGGAAACGTGACGTGAATTACCAATCTGGATAATTCCAATCAATAAATGGTGTTTGTTTTTTTCTATTATCAACGATTCTTCTAATTGTACACTCTTTACATTCGTATGAATATGATGATGCAACTGCTCCTCTATCTTTTCTTGTTCTGTAATATCCCTCGATCAAGTTCTTTGTTTCTCCGCACACTCTACACTCTCTATCATTTAGGAGCAGATGTCCCAATTTTATCTGCTTATCTAAATCCATCAGTACTTCCACATATAATCCATACCACCAGCAGTCTCGCCATATTCTGATGTACCAAACCAACGATCACCCTCACCATCAACAAAACTTGCATCATCAAGTCCATCATCCATAAATCCAAATGGTGCCATGTCTTGTTCTATTTGATTTTTCTGCTCCTCGTAAAGTCTCTTTCTGATGTCTTGATCCGTAAGTTCTTTGAAGTAATCTTGAGCAACCAACCATGCATAAATGACAAGGCACATCGCTAAGTCATCATTACACCCATCTTCTGCTTCAAAAGAATTATTCTTAGATATGAATGTAGTTAGTTCTGATATGATATCCAAATCGTGGAAAAGTAATTTATTTTCCTCAATCATTGTTTTTAGATTAAGAGAACCAACTTTCTTCACTGTCTTGGACATTTTCACTCCAAGTTGTGTTTTCTTACCAGAAAATCCTTGTCCAACAACCTGTCCTGCTCTACCTCTCATAGAACACATCAAAACGTTCTGATATTCTAGATCATAATGAAGTAATGATGCAACCTGATCTCCAACATCATTAACTTCACATAAAACAAATGCACTGTTATATTTTTTTGCTACTTCCCAAATTACATTTGGAAATAACATGGGTTTAATATCATTATTTCTATATTTTGCTACAACTTTATGAGGAAATGATGTAATATCGACACATACAAATGCAGAATAATCTTCTCCTACACCCCTTGCAACATCAACAGTAATTACATAATCATGGTTTTTTTGAACTTCTTCAAAAACATCCAATCCTGCGTTTGAAACAAGGGGCGCATCATAAGTCAATGCCCGCAACTTGCTTGCAGCGATTAGAGTGTCAATAGATCCAAGGAATTCACACTCAAACTCAATCTTAAATTGTTGTTCTGATGTGTTTGCAATTGTTTGTTCTTTCCATGCCTCATCTCTACCAGGAACTTCACTCCAGTGAACGTCAGTAGGAACATATTCATTTCTACCTTTCTCTGCATCATTCCACATACGGTAGAAATGATTCATACCATGTGGAGTAGATACAATGATTACCTTGGTGTTTTTACCAGAAGTAATAGTAGGATAAACAGAGGCAAAGAACGAGTCAGCAATGTGGTTCGGGACGAATGCGAACTCGTCGAGAAAGAGGATGTTAAACGACATACCTCGGACAGCACTTGCAGACGTAGATGCTGCCAGTATTTTACTCCCATTTTCTAACTCCAAAGAACCTTTATTCCATACCATTATACCTTGCTGCATCCACTTGGGAAGGTTCTCATAGGCAGTTTGTAATCTACCTAGAAGTTCCCTAGCTGTTGCTGCTTTGTTAGCAAGTATGCCAATATTAACACTGTCATTGAAAATCGCATAGTGCAGAAGATAAGAAACCACCGTAGTAGACTTACCAGTCTGACGCGGCATCTTACAGATGTTAAATCTATTTTCATGAAAGTTATGAATTAACTTTTCTTGAAAGCGATATGGTGTAAAGGGAACAAGTCCCTCATCCAAACTAACAATCTTTACGTACTTATTAGCAAAATAAACTGGATCCCGTTGACACTGAACAAATTCAATGATTTGTTCTTCAGTAAACTCAATCGGGGTATTCGCTTTTTTTAGATTAGGATTGCCAAGGTATACATTATCAGCCATGATTCACTCAGCAATTCCAACGTCTAAGGGCTTTATTAATTCTGCTATCTGGATCTCGTGCTGTCTTAGCAGAAGTCAACCTTTTCTTCATGCCCTTCATTCTGGAGCAAAAAGATTTACGACGGTTTGCATCCTTTGAACCTTTCTTCAGTTTAGAAGGTTTTGTTGTTACAGCAGTTTTTAGTTTAGAACCTGGATTCTCTCTACGATAAGCATTAACTGCTTTCTGACTCAAACCATCAGTTTTATCTTTACGATTTACTTTTTGCCAATCCTCTTGCTGAACTTCCTCATTTCTAGGGACACAATTAGGAACCATTTTGTTTCCTTTCTTTTTCATTCCCTCCATTTTATGAGAATCCCAACAGGGATCATTTTTATACTTTTTTTCGGTTAGTGTCCCCTCGGCCTCCTGAGTGACTTCTCCTGATACTGCTGCGTCATTTGCAACAGTTTCATTAATCTCTCTATCTTCTCCTGATCGCTCTTCTGCGACTTTGAGAAGCGGTTCTCCTGGTTCATAGTCTGAGACTCTGAAAAACGTTAATTTAGCGCCAGGATATACTTTATTAATCTGATCTATTACATCAGATCTACTAGGAATGCCAACTTTAGGGAAGAACATTTTTAACGAAAATCCTCTTCCTTTGAAAACAAATTGCACATCAATAATGTTACCAGTTTTTGCAGGAAGTCGAACTGCTTCTTCGACAGATTCCTTTCTGGTTTTTTTCTTTTTGACACAGTTTGGATATCTTTTACCAAACATTGTCTTCATACCTTTCTTCTCGTATCCAGGCCAGCACTTCTCTGTTAGTTGATCCCAGGAAAGTCCTTCAGACTTGTTACCCCAGTTTGCAGCGCCTACCTTCCGACATTTGACTAGTGCTCCCGACGCATATGCACTGGGCCAAACACTGTAACGAGATTTTACTTTATGGTAACAGGCATCTTTAGTTCCACTGCCTTTACCTTTTTTGTCCGAACCCTCTGAAATGCCAGCTTTTCTGAGTCTTTTTGCTTGACTCTTATGCATTTCAACTGCTTTGTCTAATTCTTTTGCAATGCCCTTTACATTTTTAGGGTGATCTTTTCCTTCTTTCATTGACTTCTTCCGAGGGCTATCGGTGCTTACATAAGTTGGTTTAGCAGC
>Ga0160423_10005803_pt1 | contig 10028 bp, 9 predicted proteins | sample CRUFie14St8metaG_FD_108191 | JGI IMG/M metagenome (GOLD analysis project Ga0160423, IMG submission 108191) | Marine microbial communities from the Costa Rica Dome - CRUD Field 142mm St8 metaG | ecosystem: Environmental > Aquatic > Marine > Oceanic > Photic zone | place: Costa Rica: the Eastern... | reverse complement strand
TCGCTAAATACCTCGGCGGCATACACTATCGGTCCCAGCGGACACTCGTCCATTGGTCTATCACATAGTGATTAGCACTAAATAAATCAGCGCTGAGCGCACCAGGTGTATGCCCAATTCTCACAATAAAATGGCGTAAAATTAATAACCGTGTCATACGGTGCCTAACGACACGTCATACGGTAGCTAACGAAGCGGTGACTGTGTTTTTTGTGTTATTGTGCGGTTGTGTACTACGTGTGCTCTAAGTGAAATCTCGTACAAAATCTTCGTAACTGGTGTCTAATACTATTTGCAATGTGTAGCGTGTTTGATCAGTGAAGTTGTTTGCAGCGTGCCATATGTCTTGATTGAATATGATCCACTCTCCTAGAGGGAAATGTTTCTTTCCGTATATGTGTCCATCTTCCCAAAGGTGTTCTGTAGGAGCATATGTTTGTCCTGGATGTGGCAACGGCAAGTACAAACAGCACCAACGCAGCGGTGTATCTCTGTGTGGATGCATACAGCTACGGGGTTGAATGCGACTAAAGTTAGGTGGATCTCCTCTAGCTATATCACCTAAACGATCTTGTATTTGATCCAACTGTCTATACACCACAGGATGATACTGTTCATCTATGTCCTGTATATACTGTATGTCAATGTATTTGCCTGGAGGTCCGTACTGTTTGTCCCAGTCGATGTGGTTATTACAGATATCCAGCATTTCTTGTATATCCTCTTCAGGCGTGGTTATCCAAGGCACAGTTTTAACACAGTGTTGTTCTATTTCTGGTATCCACTCCTCTTCTCCACGGACTTCACTGCGATCCATCAGCACTTCTCTGGTGCGCATTGATTCAAACCAACTAGGTGGGAATTTGCCTACACCTACTTGAGGTTTGCGTGTGCCCGTAAATCTACCTCGGCCCGCTGTGCCTCTCCACATTTTTTTATGACTGAGTTCTCTGTTTACATCGTTTATTTTTAGTTTACGCATTGGATTTTCCTGGTATGATCACATTCTGTTTACGTAAGTAATTATCATAATTGCTGAGACGAAATTCATTTCTGTGCAATACTCTGCGGTTGTTTTGTTCTTGTGTTACTTTTGGATCTCTTTGATGCAGTGTTATTATCTGATCCATTAGCACGATATCGCCAGGCTGCCAATAATGCACGTACTTGTATTCATCTTGGAATGCACGACTGCGTATCCAAGCATCCGTATCTTCGTCACCGTTGTGTGTATGTTCGTTGAGATAATGATAATAAAATCCTTTTACACCTGCTGAGTTTTCTTGCAAGAACCACAGCCTGTATGGACCTGTGTATCCGCCGGCTTGGAATGTGGTTTTGCCAGTGCCTGATTCACCAAAACTTTCTGCAACACCGCTGCTCCAGTTGAGATGTGCTTCCCGCCAGTTGTAATACAATCCTTCAAGTTTGTGTAGTTCGTCATCAGTGAATGTGGCTCTACACAGTGCAGTGTTTAGGAATTCAGTGGTGGTGCCTTCACAGTGTTCCCATCCTTGCAGTCCTACTCCGTCTGCTTGATCATATCCATTTATGTTGCTGTGCCAAGCCAACCTAGCACCTGCAAATATTCCTGTGCTTTTATTGTCACGGGTTTTCTTTCCAGTCACACGTTGCACAGGATAAAGTTCTGGTGTATCTTGATACTGTTGTGGATCAGGATATCCGTCTTTAACCAATGCCCTGTAGCGTTGCATTCCTTGCAATCCAGGATAACGTTCTTCGCCGGTGTTGTACCAATTGAAACTGTACCAGTTGTGTATGCTTTCTGTGGTAGCAATGCCACGTTTGCCCCAACCTATGTTGTGTGTGAGCCTTGCAAATTCATAACTGCTGGGCTCTTGATTACGAAACACCACAATCAAATGTTTCAGTAATAATTCTCGAATGTTGAGATAATCTTTGGTTTCTAATGCACGTATATCCTCTAGTATCTCAATACCAGTATGATTTTCTAAATACTGCCATTTCATTCGCTGTCTCTTGTTACCCTGCCTGGTATAATAACATTGTTCTTTTGCATCCACATATCATAGTTACTGAGTCTGAATTCGTATCTATGCAATACTCTGTGTGCTAGTATTTCTGGATCGTGCTGTCCACGTTGATGCAGTGTGAGCAGTTGATCCATCAAAACAATATCACCCGGTTCCCACCAATGCACATACAAGTATTCATTGTTAAAATAATGATCATACACTGTGTTCCATAGATCGTCAACATCGCCAAACAGTTTAGCACTGTTTAGTGGATTAAAAAATATACCTTGAGTGCCTGCTCTGTTGGTTTGCAATACCCAAGCACGGAATCTACCAGCACCCCAATTCATTCCTGCCTTTTGTACTATATCTATTTCAGGGCTCCATTGGTCAGGAGATATTCGATACTCACCGTATGCAGTGTGCAGTGCCTTCAGCAGTTCAGGATCCATATCCGCCCTACAACGTGCAGTATTTAAAAATTCAGTGCTGGTGTCTACACATCCTTCCCAGCCTTGTAAACTTACACCATCTGCCATACGTATACCATTCAAGTTACTGTGCCACAGTAGTTTACCTTTGCCAAATATACCTCCAGGTACTTCGTCTTTGTCTTTTTGTCCAGTAACACGTTGTATAGGAAATCCAATAGGATCGTCTGCAAAATCTTCAGGATAATTATATTTTCTTCTATACCATTCAGACATTTTACCTAAACTGCCTTGTCCTCCATTTGGATCAGGCTTGTAATATTCTACCAATCGTTCTGCATTGCCATTCCAAAAACAACTTTCTTGATTACTAATGCTGCCTTCACTTGCTACACCTGTTTTACCATAACCAATATTGTGTATCAGTTTTCCATATGCATAAGTATCTTTTGGTTGATTTTTAAAAACTACTATTAGTTTTGTCATTAACCATTCACGTATTTGTGCATAATCATCTGTGGTTAATTTTGTAATGTCTACATCTTTTACTTGCCAAGCATTGCCTTGATCTATTGGTTCTATATACATATTCAATCCTTAAATTCTAATTGCATCAATGTTTGATCTAACTTACCAAAATTATACAAGTGTATTGGATTATCTCGTAAGTCTTGTACAAATTTTAGTGTGTTAAAACCTTTTGAGCTTACATATTTTATTCCAGCTAGATTACCAACTGCATACGCTAAACTATCTAATAGTCCACATAGTTTTGCATACTTGTATAAACCTTTCAGTGTACAATTTGTAGGTACACCATAGCGTGTTTTCTCTTCCCACTGATTGAGTGTTTTCGGATTAAAACACAATTGACTGATACCACCTTTGAAGTGACTGTACTTTGTGTATTGCATCATACTGTATTGTTCACTTTGTGGATATACTCCGCAGTACATATCAAATCCATAATCTTGTATTGCTTCTTTGACTTCATAAAATGTTTGATATACTTTTCCATCATATGTGCTGCCACCAATCAACAAAACTTTATCAACACCTGCCTTACGCATTGCTATACAATTTTCGTGTAGTTCGCTTTCTGTTTGTAAGTTACGTGCGCCAATATGAGCAACGGCTTTTGCACTGCCTGCTTGATCATTTAGTGCTATCGCTGCATCTTTGACTACACTTAAATTTGTTTTAGGTAAGTGTGTTACACTTACTGAAGTTGCTGTATCTACAGCATATTGGCTAAGTTTTTGTTTTGGTGTTTTTTCTACGCTTATATCCATACGTTACTCTTGATAAATGTTTTTGCGCCACTCACTGAAAGTCCAGAGTTTTGCATCTGTACAATTTATATAGTCAGAATTATTCTGATGACGTACTACTCCTGAACCACTTACTATATCTCCATCTCTATATGTAAACGGACGTTGTATAGTAACATCTACGTATTCACCATAGTTAGTACCCAAGGTAAGGAATGTAACGTAGCGTCCATTCTTGCCGCGGAAGGTTCTACCGTTGGCTATGATGCCTGCAAAGTTTACACGTTCAAGATACTTTTGTTGTACACCAAGTCCTTGTGGAAAACCACGGTGCCACCAGCCTGGCTCTGTTAGGATATCTCTTCTGTGGGCTTCTGTTTGATACACCCATCCTCTATAACTTCCTTGGCAGTGTTTGAGATTTGCTCTCCAGAATTCTTCTGGGTTGTGTGCTTTTTGGTAGGCCAAGGCCCATATAAGTCTTCCCAAATTAACGGCGTGTGCCCTACACAAACCAAAACCGGATAGTTCCTGCAATGCAGCCATAGCTTGTGCTCGTTTTGGATTGTTTCCCATTCTTTCCACAAACTCCAGAATTTTTTCATCGTGCTTTTTAGCGAACGCCCTACGATACGAATCAGCTTCATATGCATCTACTCCTATAATGCTACTTATGATTTCAATAGCATCGTCTTCGAATACAATGCTATCTTGTAATGTTTCTTGTGACCAGTCTTGAAATACTGCTGCTTTTTGTCTGCCACTCATAGCAACAGGTCTTACCATTGCTGTAGCAAACACGCAGTCGTATACTGACTCTGGTTGTATTGCTCGAAACAGTCTACGCATAGCTGGTGATTCACCTTGTGTAACACCCAGTACATCGCCTCTAGCAAGCAATGCTGCTGCTTGGTCGTCATACTCTGGATAGTCTTCCAATGCTGTATGCGGGTCTATTTCTAGTAGTTGTGATAAGCCTCTGTTGGCTAGTATGTCAACTTTCAAGTGTTCTAAGTCTTCAACTTCGTGCTTGTCTAATAGTATTTGATTGTCTTGTGATATAAGTGATTTAGGTAGTTGCCTTGTAAACATTACGATTCCTCCACAGTGTTTTGATATACATCTTTTCTTGCCTAATAGTTTTCTTTCAATACGTTTTGCTTCAATAGGATCTACTCCTACTGATTCGTATGTAAAGCCTCTAGGAAGTCTACCTGTGGCGCCCAAGCGTTTGGCCGCTTCGCGTCTGGCACTCTTTGGTTTGTACGTGACATAGTTGCTTAACCTTGCCGTTTTGCCGGGCCACTTTTTGAATATGCGATTCATTACTTCTGTTTGTCGCCAATGTTCAAAGTCGATATCAACATCCGGCAGGTCATCACGGAGTGGGTTCATAAACCTCGCCACAGGAATCTTCCACTTGATGGGATCCACGTCTGTTATCCCAAGCAAGTAACATATAAGACTACTGCCCGCCGATCCACGTGTCATATGTTTAATATCGGTGGTGAGGTCTATAATGTCGCATATTTGTAGGAAGTAATCTGTGAAGCGTAGGTTAATTATTAACTCAAACTCTTCAACAAGTCTCTCTTGATATTGTTTACCTTCTGGTATTTGCCTTTTAAATCGTGCGAGTAATTTTTCAATGTTTTCTAAATCTGTTGCCATTGTATGCCTCTTGTAGTTTTTTATATGCCTGGTGCTTTGCAGCACGTTTTATTTAGCATTGAAAAAACTTAGGCAGAAAATTATGAACCAAGTTTATTTAAAAAGTTTCTTAGTTCTGCTGTGTTTGCTTCTGCTTTGATTTTGCCAACAGTATCGCCTTCACTTGGATCTTCTTTTTCAACTGCTGGTGTGCTATTGCCACGCTTGATTTGATCAAACACAGTTGATTTACGTTTGTTAAACTCTTGATATTCTTCATCCTCACCCAAGTCACGTATGCGTAAACTGTCTACATCAAACTCTAAATCAATCTTTTGTCCTACACCCGAACTGCTTCTAGTCTTCATAAGTTGTATTTGATATCTACCACGCTCACGCATTGCTCTACTTGTAAAGATACCAATCAAATTATCAGCAGTATTAATCTTAGATATACCACCGGATATGTGGCTGTGGTCAAACTCAATCTCTTCTACACTGCTTCTATTCAACTGCGATGCTGTTACAAAAACTGTGTTAAGTTCCATTGCCAAGTTACGTAGTTCTTCTGATACATACTTGTCTTTTACAAACAAGTTCTCTGCACTAATCTTAACAGCATTTGGATGCATCAAATCTAAATAATCTACAAGCACAACATCAAGTTTGCGTCCTGTTTTGATTTCATATTCTTTAATGTATGCACGTAAATCATTTGCATTTTTACCTGTGGGCATATATTTTACTTGTATTGCTCCAGACTTCTTGCCAATCATTTTTACTTTCATTTCAACATCATCAATGCTTTTAAAAATATCTCTGCTTGGAATATCTGTAACCATACTATCTATACGCATACTAACCAATGCTTCACTAAGTTCAAATGTAAGATATAAAACATTCATTCCAGCCATTGCCCAGTTTACACCCATATTGGCTAAGAACAAACTCTTACCACTACCACTACCGCCTGCAAATATATTCAGCTCGCCTCTATTGAATCCGCCAAATAATTTTTTATCTAACGCTGGCCATCCTGTGCTAACTTGTCCGTTATTAGTCTTAATACCTTCTAGTCTTGCTCTTGGATCTTGCCAATAGTCTGTACCTAAATCTTTTGTCAAACCAATCTGTACAGCATTTTTAACCAAGTCTTCACAAGCACCATATTGTCCATTTTCAAGCAAGTCAGCACTCTTAAGAATTGCTGCTTCAAGTGCTTTGTGTTTACTAAATGTTTCAAAGTCTTGTAACAACCAGTCATAATGATTTTCTTGTAATTGTCCTGGATCTTTTAAGTTGCTATCAGTTGCAGCATTTAAGATATCAAATGTTGGAAGTGCATTATGTTCTTCTACATAGTCTTTGATAAACTTTGCACAGTCTTGTAAACGTCTATCAAATGTTTGTGGATCAAACACACCTTGACAGCGTACAAAGCTTTGTGCATCTGTCATAAACATTTCTAAATATACTTTTTGTATATCATAACCATAGTCTGTGTTTTGTCTAGTTGTCATTATTTTTTATTTCTTTCACGTGCGTTTGTGCTTTGAGCTGTCCACAAGTTTTACAATATCTAATTATAACACGGAATACAAAATTGTCAACTTTGATATTCTGTTCGTAAGAACCTTGTATTACGTTGTGGCAGCAGCCTTGCAATATACTTTTACTCCATAATGTTTTGCAAACTGTACAGCATCAAGCTCGTCGTTTACAATAGGTTTACCTTTTATGTTAAGGCTAGTATTTAACAGTATTGGACAACCTGTTTCTTCATTCCAGCGTTCTAACAGTTTTCTAAAGCCCAAGCTTTGATCTGAAGAAACTGTCTGTACCCTACTGGTGCCGTCCCCGTGGATAATTGCAGGTAATCCAGGATCTGTGCAATTTGCCGTGTATTGCATAAATGGTCCCGTGAACCCGTCAAAGTAATCTTTTGATTTTTCTTCAAGTACTGCTGGGGCGAAAGGTCTGAAAAGTTGTCGCTTCTTAATGTTGTTGACTCTGTCTTTAATGTCTGGTCCTCTAGGGTCGGCAAGGAGGGAGCGGTTTCCAAGAGCTCTAGGTCCGAACTCAGCCCTACCGTTGGCAACACCAACAATACCAGTAGTAAGTAATTCTTGTAATGCTTCTTCAACTGGATAATCTCCTTCTATGTTATGACCAAGATATGGACCCGGCCATTTTATATGTTGTTTCCAATGTGCTAATGGAGCACCAATAGCACTGCCTGCATCACCAGGGTTGGGCATAATCCACGCATCATTCCAATCGCTACGTATCACGCTATTAGCGGCACAGTTTAATGCACACCCGCCCATTAAAACAAGGTTACCCGATGGTGATTTACGTCTAGCCCAGTCGCTAATGTACTTCAATATATGCACATATATTGATTGTACAGCAGCCGCTATATCCATAATATCCTGTGGGGTATTTAGTTCTGGTCGCCACCACATACACCCTCTATGCAAATTATGTTTTAATTTTACCTTGGGTCTACCTTTTTCAGTCATAGGGTAGAAAAATTCATCTAAAATTTCTTGTTCAAATCTTTTAGGGTCACCATATGCTGCCATACCCATAAGGATATATTCGTCTTCTTGAGGCTTTAGTCCTAGTCTTTGCGTGAATGCCGAATACCATAATCCGACCGAATGGGGATACCATTGATTGTATATCCTCTTGAGACCTTTTTCTTTGTTTGCGTTCCAGATAGTGAGTGTATCAAACTCTCCAATACTGTCGATAACAATAATGCAAGCGGCATCAAAAGGCGAAGTAAAATAGCCGGCAGCACCATGGGCAAGATGATGATCAGTATAACGAATAGGACTACGTATCCCATAAGATCGTAAATAGTTACTAATATTATTTTTGTTGTAGTACGTCCATCCTTGACCTGCTCGAAGTTGCCTAAGAGTTTTGACAAGCGGTCTTTCATACCAAATAACTTCATCAGGCTCTCCCCATTTCCTGGCCTCACTTATTAATTTATCATTTAAATGTGCATCATTTTTTAAGCCACTGTATCTTTCACTGTGACTTGCAAACACTAGTTCTTTATTTGTAAAAACTGCTAGTGCCGCATCGTGACTATTGGCACTTATTCCCCAAGTTATCATTCGGTATTGTCAATTGCCTGCTGAATTAACTTTGCTGGTAAACTACATACCCAGATGTAAGGTACCCAAAATAAAATATTATATATAATAAGTTCTGTCATTCTTTCATCATTGCCTTTGTTTTGTTTTGTTTTTCGTGAACCATATCCCAATATTCATCATTTGTCAAACGTGGACGCTTTGCATCTTCTGCTTGCTTACGTTTTTGTTCTTTCATTGCTTGACGTATACCATACCGAAACCACAGCTTCCAAAATATAGGACCTGTAAGATCGCTGTGCATAATGTAATCTAATATTTTTTTCTTCATTTGTAAATAAACGGATCTCTTTTTTTAAGTTCTTTAAGTCTTTTTTTATACCGTATTTCTTCTCTTATTCTTGTGTACGGCCATATTAGTATACGTAAGAATTTTTTTATGTAAACCATTTTTTTGCCTTTAATCTAATTTTCAATGGACTGCTTTCGGCAGCACTAACTATACTGTATAAAGTATATAGCCTTCCATACTTTTCTACAGCTTCTCCGATATCATTTATTCCATCGGCCCAATCAGGTAGACTAACGTGCCAGCCTTTGTCTATAGCTTGTTCTACTAATTTACTGCCAGCTTTATCTCTATCAGGAACAACATATATATCTTTTCCTAGTCTATTCAATAGCAAAGCCTGAGCATCGCCTATGTCACTTCCTGTTAGTGCAGCACCTTCAACGTGTATTGCATCTAGCGGGCCTTCGCACAATATACAAAACGCTTTATTATGTCCTTGTTCATCTAAACCATACACAAAACCAGGTTGGCTATCAGTTAGATACTTTGGCTTGCTTTCCCCTACTGTACGGGCTGTATATCCAACTATACGCCCCTCATACATAAAGGGTATAATCAATCTTTCTCTATATCCTAATTGTGGAGACCAATAATAATTTGTATCATCTAAGTTAAGATTACGTTTAGCCATATATTCTACAACAGCCATACTATGTTTATTAAAATCTTTTATATCTGCGATACGTACACTGTCTTCTGGCAAATGCACAGTGCCAAATGTAGGCAACTCTACTTTACGTTGTTGTACTTCTACACCTTCATTTTCACGCATAACATCCAATGCTAGTTTTGTAATATCAGCATCTGGTGTGTTTAACCATTGTAATAATTTTTTAAATTTATAACTTAAATTACGTCCTGGTTGCCAACTTGCTTTGTATCCGCAATTGAAACAATGATAACTTACAGTGTCGCCTTCGTATATAACACCGCCACGTCCTCTTGTGTCTGTGTTTTCGTTGTTATGCACACAACAAGGCGCATTAAAACTTGTCCACCCACTAGGTGTAGTTTTACGCTTGCCAGGCAGATATAGGGTTAGGACGTCAGACACGATGCTCATACTATTATACTAGCATCGTACTAATACAATGTCAATCTTTTTCTATAAGACTCATTATTTCTGTGTTTGTAATATCTTCTTTACCAAATAGACGCTGAGAAGCTAGGTCAGCATTTTTATAATACTTTCCAGACATTTCATCTAAAAAATCTTC
>Ga0160423_10005802_pt1 | contig 10028 bp, 6 predicted proteins | sample CRUFie14St8metaG_FD_108191 | JGI IMG/M metagenome (GOLD analysis project Ga0160423, IMG submission 108191) | Marine microbial communities from the Costa Rica Dome - CRUD Field 142mm St8 metaG | ecosystem: Environmental > Aquatic > Marine > Oceanic > Photic zone | place: Costa Rica: the Eastern... | reverse complement strand
TCTTGCTCTGGTGTTTTCCTTGGTCTTAATGTTCGCAAATATGCTTGATTTCGGCTTGAGATTGAGAATTGGAGTAGAGTTTTCAAAAATATCAAATGATTTTAGTAAATTTATCTCCATTTGGCTGACGGTAAAGATAATAGGTTTTTTTGTCTTTTTGATAGTTTTATGCAGCTATACCTTTTATTTAGTTGATAGCCCCTCGGAGGGCTTATATTTTATATTAGCTTTGGTAAGTGGGCTGTTGCTAACGATAGCATATTTTTTTGCTTACTTCTTAAGCGCAGATGAACACTATGTTCCAGAGATACTACTGAATATTCTTTTACTTATTGGCTCTTTAGTTGCATTTATCTTAATGGTTGCAACTGAAAATTCTATTTGGTTCATCTTGTTGCTCTTATTTACAAATATAATGTGCCTAGCACTTTCTTATTATCTCTTTGTAAAGAAGTTTGGTAATTTTAAATTTTCGTTGAGACAACTAAGTAAGGAAAGTTTTTTTCAAGAACTAAGGGAAGGCATGCCATATGCTCTTCATTTATTTTTTACAATCTTTAATGGCTATTTTGATGTGGTGATGATCGAATTGTTATCAGATAGACTTGTATTGGCTGATTACCAAATTCTGACTCGAATAATTATGGGACTTACATTACCTCTGGTAGTTTTAACAATTTTCTTACCACCTAGATTAAGAAAACACAAAATGCCTATAAGATTTGGAAAACTAATAAATAAATTGTTGATCTTACTCTTTGTATTTGTTTCTTTCTTCTATTATGTTTTGGATTCGGATTTAATTTCTTTAATATTTGGTGATTCTTATTTGCATTTATCTAAATTTACTTGGTTCGTGATCTTTATCTTAGGTATGAAATATTTACAAATAGTTCCTGGCACATTTATAACCTTTTACGTAAGTCAAATGACTCGGGCAATATCTCTGATAATCACTTCTGTATTTATGGTGATTGGATTTATCATATTAGTTCCCATTTACAATATTGAAGGAGGCTTGATTGCACTGGCCATGTCAAATCTAATTCTACTTTTTTTGTATTGGTATCATCAGAGAAATGTAAAGGAGAAAGTTTGATGACTTCTAGTGTTCTCTCAGTTAGTCAAGAAGGCTTGCAAAGAGATAAAAGAACTAGGCTCTACAACTTTAGTCTTAAGGAGTTAACATTAGGAGTTGCTCTCGGTACTGGAACTCTTACAACACTTAGGTTTGGCTTTATTGGTATTTCTGAGGCCCTTTTTGCTTTTTTCATACTTCTAAATACACCGTTGTTGCTTAATAAGGAGATTTATTCTTTTAAAGGCTGGAATGCGTTAGGTCTTTTTTATATCTTTTTTACTATCTTTTTTATTCTCCCCGTTACTAGCTTTGCTGTTTTTTTTATAACGGGCTTACAAGGAAGCTCTCCTGTTTATGTATTTGGCTATTGGTTAGGTGCTTTGACTTTTTTGGCAATTTATATTCTCTTACAAAATAATCTCATATCTATTAATAGAGTTGTTTTTCTGGCAGCTGTTGTTTTTCTATCAGTTAATTTGATTGCATTTTTTACCGTTCATTCGCCCTCTAATATTAGATTTTTGGGCTTTGCAGAAAACCCTAATCAAATTCTTTATCAAGGCACATCGATTGCACTACTCTTAGGAATTTTTTTAAAAGGTTTTAAAAGAACATTATTAATAGCTGGTTGTATTTATTTCTTGCTTGTTTCAAAAAGTGATGCAGCCCTTTTATTCTTTGCAGTGTCTGTTCTTTCTTATTTATTTTTGAGGGTATTTAATATTCCAAAATTTTCTACTTCCTTAAAAATATTTATTAGTTTTATCTTTCTTTTTGGATTCCTGATAATTTTTTACATTCTTTTCTCTGAACTCATTAATAATTTATTCCAAATTATTTACGAAGCTGATGAAGGTTTTACTAGGTTGAGTCTTTTCTATAATGCGATTGTGGTTTCTCTTGATTATCCTTTATTTGGTCTAGGTGCAGGATCTTTTTCTGGACATCTGGGTCCTTATTTTGACAGGGAAGCTCACAATACATTTTTAGATTTTTCAATGCAGTTTGGCATTTTATTTTCTGCTTTCGTTTACTTTATTTTAATAAAAGCTTCGATTCAATTACTTTCAGAAAGATACTTTTTCCCCACTTCCTTGCTTTTTGCTTATCTTGTATGCACACAAGTACATTTTTTTGGGAGACATATAATTTTTTGGTTAATACTCGCCATAATGTTTCTCATGACTAACAAAAATCAAAAATTTGGAAGGTATATTTAAATGTGCGGCTTTGTTGGTTTCACTAATACTTCTCCCGATTCGAAGAATATACTTTCTGAGATGACAAGTAAGCTCTCCCATCGAGGTCCTGATAGTTCCGGCCTCTGGGTCTCTAATTCTGATCTGATATCACTTGGGCATACTCGCTTGTCTATTCAGGATCTGAGTCAGGCTGGTCATCAGCCTATGGTTTCTGAATGCCAACGATATGTCCTAGCTTACAATGGAGAAATTTATAACCATCTAGAACTTCGAAAGGAACTAATTAATTTAGGACATAATGTTGTTTGGAAAGGACACTCTGATACAGAGACATTGCTTGTTTGTCTATCAATTTTAGGAAAGGAAAAGACCCTAGAACTTTTAGTCGGAATGTTCTCTTTTGCTTTTTTTGATCGCCATAATAAAACCTTGCTCTTAGCTAGAGATCGTTTTGGAGAGAAACCACTCTATTGGGGCTGGTCAAACAATATTCTGCTTTTTGGATCGGAGTTGAAAGCGATCAAGGCTCACCCTGGTTTTATTCCAAAAATAGATCGTACTGCGCTGAGCTTATATTTAAGATATTGTTATGTTCCGTCTCCTCTCAGTATTTATGAAGGTATATTCAAATTACTTCCTGGACATTTTATTGAGCTTCCTTTGGGAGAAGATATCAGAAATTTAAAAACACTAACTCCTTCACCCTACTGGTCTGTAGACAATGTAGTATCAAGTTCTCTAAAAAAACCTTTTCAAGGCAGCGCTCAAGAAGCTATCAAGGAACTCGATACCATTCTTCGACAAACTATTTCAGGACAGTTGCTAGCCGATGTAGATGTAGGCGCCTTTTTAAGTGGAGGAATAGATAGCTCTCTTATAGTCTCTCTGATGCAAGCAGAATCTAAAAGTAAAGTTAAAACTTTTACAATTGGATTTAATGAAAAAGGCTTTAACGAAGCACATGAGGCAAAGAAAATAGCTAAACATATTGGAACAGATCATCATGAACTGTACGTATCAGCAACTGAAGCTCAAAAAATAGTTCCTAAACTGCCACAAATTTATTGCGAACCATTTGCGGATAGCTCTCAAATACCAACTTTTTTAGTAAGTGAGATGACAAAAAAATATGTAACTGTTGCTTTGAGCGGCGATGGTGGCGATGAACTTTTTGGAGGCTACAATAGATACTTATCTGTTGAAAATTTATGGAATTCCTCAAAAAAATATCCTAAATTCCTAAAATATCTTGGGGTAAACGGTTTAAGAATGTTTTCCCAAAGAAATTGGGATAACATATTTAATAATCTTAATATATTCTTACCTTCAAAATACAGACTTATAAATGCAGGGGAGAAGGCAAGAAAATTGTCCGAAGTTTTAATGCTTGAAAATGATCATGATTATTACAAACAGCTTACAAGTCATTGGATAAATTCTACAGATTTGGTAATTGACTCCGGTATTCACGAATTTTCTGAATATCCATGGCATCCCCTTGACTCTATGGAACACGCTATGATGTCTCTTGATGCTAAGACATATTTATCTGATGATATTTTAGCTAAAGTGGATAGGGCTGCCATGGCAAATAGTCTCGAAACAAGAGTTCCTATGTTAGACCAAAGAGTATTTGAATTTGCTTGGAAATTACCACTGAATTTTAAAATTAATAAAGGACAAAGCAAATGGATTTTAAGACAACTTTTATATAACTACGTACCTAGGCACCTTATAGAAAGACCTAAGGCTGGCTTTGGTATACCATTGGCTGAGTGGCTTAGGGGGCCACTAAAAGAGTGGGCAGAGTCCCTTATTAATCCTCAAAGACTAAAAGAAGAGGGTTTTTTTCACCCTGAGGAAATATGGAAGAAATGGATTGAACATCAATCTGGTGACAAAAATTGGCAACATCATCTTTGGAATATATTGATGTTTCAAGCATGGTTAGAAGATAATTGAAAGGCACAAATACAATATGATAATCAATGAAAAGACAAAGATTGCTGTTATAGGCTTAGGCTATGTCGGATTACCTTTGGCAGTTGAGTTTGGCAAGAAATATACCACCTTTGGTTATGATATTAGTCCAAAGAGAATAGAAGATCTTAAGACTGGAAAAGATATAACTAAAGAGGTAAGTTCATCGGAAATAGGAGAAGCTTTAAATTTAAAGTTTGTTTCGCAGGTCGAAGAATTAGCCCTTGCAAATGTATATATAGTAACTGTTCCCACTCCGATAAATGAAAATAAGCAACCAAATCTTGATCCTTTAATCTCTGCAACTCATACTATATCGAGGTATCTTAATAAAGGCGATACAGTCATCTATGAATCCACAGTTTACCCTGGCGCTACTGAAGAAATTTGTTTACCAATTCTTAAAAAAAACTCTGGACTGAAATTCAATGTTGATTTTTTTGTAGGTTACAGCCCGGAAAGAATTAATCCTGGTGATAAAAATAAAAGACTCGTAGATATACAAAAAGTCACATCTGGATCAACTGCAGAAAGTGCAACCTTCATTGATGAGTTATACAAATCTATAGTTCAGGCCGGAACTTATAAAGCATCATCTATCAAAGTTGCTGAAGCCGCAAAAGTTATCGAAAACACTCAAAGAGACGTCAACATTGCTCTAATAAATGAGCTTTCAATGATTTTTAATGAAATGAATATAGACACTGAGGAGGTGCTTGTCGCAGCAGAAACAAAATGGAATTTTCTTTCTTTCAGACCTGGATTAGTCGGTGGACATTGCATAGGAGTAGATCCATATTATCTTACGCATAAGTCTCAAGAGCTTGGCTATCATCCTGAGATTATTCTAGCTGGAAGAAAGATAAATGATGGGATGGCTGTGTATTCCGCTTCTAAACTTATTAAAGAAATGTTAAGAAACTCTACACCTGTTCAAGGGGCTAAAATATTGGTCTTGGGACTCACATTTAAAGAAAATTGTCCGGATGTAAGAAATACAAAAATTATTGATTTGATAAGAGAACTTGAAGACTATGGGGCTAAAGTTAGTTGTTATGATCCATGGGTAGATCCTAATATTGCCATGCAAGAATTTGATCTTCCACTCTTGGAGCAGCTTGAGAGTCGTGATTATGATGCAACAATAGTCGCTGTTTCTCATCAAGAGTTTCTGGATTTAGGGGCAGCTAAAATCAAGGCTCTTGGTTCGTCCCGAAACATAGTATTTGATCTCAAATATTCATTTGCAAAAGATGAAAGTGATTTAAGGCTTTAGATGTCTCATTATCTTAATACTTTAAAATCCCTCAGAAAAAAACCTAAAAAATGGTTAATAACGGGCGTAGCAGGATTCATTGGTTCAAATATTCTTGAGGTACTACTTAAAGAAAATCAATTCGTAGTTGGACTTGATAATTTTTCGACAGGCCACAAGGAAAATTTATTGAATGTTAAAAATTTGGTTGGAGACGATCTATGGAAAAATTTTTGTTTTATCGAAGGCAATATTTTTGATTTTGATACCTGTAAAGAATGTTGCACAGGAATAGATTATGTCCTTCACCAAGCAGCTTTAGGCTCAGTACCAAGGTCTATTGAAGATCCAATTGCTACAAATTTATCAAACATTACTGGTTTCTTAAATATGCTTACTGCTTCAAGAGACGAGTCTGTAAAGAGTTTTACTTACGCTGCTAGCAGTTCGACTTATGGCGATCATCCAGCTTTACCAAAAGTGGAGAATAGAATAGGAAAGCCTTTATCTCCTTACGCAGTTACAAAATATGTAAATGAGTTATATTCTGAAGTCTTCGCAATGCATTATTCATTCAAATCAATAGGATTGAGATACTTTAACGTTTTTGGAAAGAGGCAAGACCCGAATGGTTCCTATGCTGCAGTAATACCCAAATGGATCGCAAGTATGATTAACGACCAGGAAGTAACTATATATGGCGACGGAAAAAACAGCAGAGACTTCTGCTATGTAGATAATGTTATTCAAATGAATATTCTTTCAGCAACCTCAAGAGATGAAGACAGAAACGAGGTCTACAATGTTGCTTTAGGAGATACCACATCACTTCTTGAGCTATTCACTTATTTGAAAAATAGTCTTAAGGCTTGTGGAGTAGACTATACCAAAGACCCAGTTTTTAAAGATTTTAGAGCTGGAGATGTGAGATATTCGCAAGCGAACATTAATAAAGCGATTGAGAAATTGTCTTATGATCCGATGACAAGAGTAGAAAAGGGCATCGAAAAGATTGTACCGTGGTATTTAGAAAACTTTGATCGTGTTTAATGAAATTTTTATTAGTTTGTAGCGTACCAGAATCAATCTTAAATTTTCGAAAAGATTTAATCTTGGATTTACAAGCACGTAAAATTGAAATCCATGTTGCTGCACCAAACTTACAATCCAATGAACTTTTACAAAAAGAATTTAAGAACCTTAACGTAAATGTTCATGAAATAAGACTTTCAAGAACTGGCATAAATCCAATAGCAGATCTATGTTTTCTAGTAGATTTATGGAATCTTTTAAAAGTCCTTAAACCAAAATTTATGTTGTCATATACAATAAAACCGGTTATCTACTCAGGTTTTATTAGCTTTTTCTCTAAGTCAACTGATTACTTTGCATTGATTACTGGCCTGGGCTATTCCTTTGAAAAAAAATCTTTTATGAGATATCTATTGAGAACCTTAGTCGTAAATATGTATAAACTATCGATTATCTCAACTAAAAAAGTTTTTTTTCAAAACCCCGACGATTTGCAAGTTTTCCTTGACAAAAAAATCCTTAAAAATGATGAAAAATCAGTCATCGTAAATGGGTCGGGAGTAAACCTTAATTTTTTCCAAAAAGTCTCTTTGCCCAAAAATTTAACCTTCCTAATGATAGCCAGACTTCTTGAAAGCAAGGGAGTAAGAGAGTATGTTGAGGCGGCTTCAATCCTTAAGATAAAATATCCCTATGTAAACTTTGATTTGGTTGGATCCTTAGACGAAAACAGAGATTCTATAAATAAGAGTGAACTGGAAGAATGGATTGATAGTGGAAAAATAAATTACTTAGGTCAACTTGATGATGTTCGGCCTGCTATACAAAAAAGCAGTGTGTTTGTACTTCCATCCTATAGAGAAGGTACTCCTAGAAGTGTCCTCGAAGCTATGTCAATGGGAAGGGCAATTATTACAACGGATGCACCTGGTTGTCGTGAAACCGTAATAGAAGGTAAGAATGGATTTCTGGTGAAAGTAAAGTCTATTGATAATTTAATTGATGCTATGACAAAGTTTATTGAAAATGCTGAGATTATTGAGCAGTGTGGAAACATTTCAAGAGACCTAGCCGAAAAGAAGTTTGATGTGAAGAATGTGAATTCTAAAATGATAAAAGAAATGGAAATAACTTAAGTTATTTTTTTAAAAGATATGGATCCATTGTCTCAAGGAACTATCGGCGCAGCTTTTGCACAATCAAGTGCTGATAAAAACAACCTTTTAAAAGTAGGATGTGTGGGTTTTGTTGCCGGTTTAGCACCCGATCTTGATGTATTTATTCAATCATCAACTGATCCAATCTTATTTCTTGAATATCATAGGCAATTTTCGCATTCACTTTTCTTTATTCCCTTTGGCTCTTTGATTGTTGCACTATTTCTCTTCCCTTTTTTAAAAAATTCTATTAACTTTAAGATAGTCTACGTAGCTAGTTTTTTAGGCTATGCTACTCATGGACTTTTAGATGCTTGTACCTCTTACGGCACATTACTTTTCTGGCCTTTCTCATCAGAGAGAGTTGCTTGGAATAATATATCAATTGTTGATCCAATCTTTACTATTCCAGCCCTAATTCTGGTTGGAGCAGCTATTAAAACAAAAAATAGAAAATATAGTTTTTATTCAATTGGTTGGGTGATTTTTTATCTATTTTTAGGTTTTGTTCAACATGAAAGAACTTTAATTGCAGCATATGAACTTACTGAATCAAGGGGGCATAATGCACAGCGAGTAACTCTCAAACCATCTTTCGGAAATATAATTTTATGGAAGTCTATCTATGAACATGAAGGTTCGTATTATGTAGATGCAATAAGAACTTTTAAGTCTTCCAGTGTTTGTTTGGGAGAAAATATCTGGATTTTTGACTATAGTAGACATTTACCTACACTTGATAAAAATAGTCAGCAAGCAAGAGACATAGAAAGGTTTAGATGGTTTTCTCAGGACTATTTAGGTTTCGATGAAGAAAGAAATCTTGTGACAGATGTTCGCTATTCAATGGTGCCAAATCAGATTGAACCGATGTGGGGTGTAATTATTGATGATAAAAGGCAGTCACAAGAACATGCGATTTGGTGGACAGGACGAGATTTAAACGAGAGTGAATGGAGTTTATTTACAGAAATGCTCTTCGGCAAAGCTTGTACTTTCTATCCCTAAAACTTTATTTAGGAATAAAATGCAATGAGGTTTTATAAAAGAGGAATTTTATGGAAACTGTAAAAGAATCTATTCGTGAAACTCCAATTATTCACCGCACAGAAGTATTGGTTGTTGGAAGCGGTCCTGGTGGATTGGCAGCTGCAATTGCCTCAGCCAGAGCAGGTGCACAGACAACCTTACTTGAAAGATACGGTTGTTTTGGAGGAAATCTTACACAAGTAGGTGTCGAAGGTCTTGCTTGGTATCGACATGATAAAACTGTGGACTCGGAAGGCATTGGCATCGAATTTGAAGAACGAGCAAAATCTATGGGAGCATCTAATCCCGAACCTCAATCTAATAGCCATGCAATTGATGGTGAAGCATTCAAGTACGTCGCGGATGTATTGATTGAAGAAGCTGGCATCACACCCATGTTACATAGAACAATGGTTGCTACCATAGTTGAGAATAAAGTCATCCTGGGTGTGATTGTAGAAAGCAAAGCAGGTCGGGAAGCGATTATGGCTAAGCGGATTATTGATGCAACGGGTGACGCAGATATAGCTCATAGAGCGGGTGCCATTGTCCGTAAAACGCCAATTGAAGAAATGATGGCTGCTTCAGTCATGTTTTCAATGAGCGGTGTCGATAAAACCCGTTTTATTGAAGATGTTAAGTCTGATCCACATACCTATAGCGATTGGTTCGGTCCTGGATGGGCAATGAAGACCTCGGGTAAAGAGGATGATTTATTTTCTCCTTATCTCAAGAAGCCATTTAAAAAGGCTATTAAATCAGGACTAATACCAGAAAATCTAACCACCATTACTGGAACTTGGGGAGCAATAAGCGACCAAGGAGATCTGAGTTATTTGAATATAATTCATCTTGCAGGACTCGATGCAACTAATCCAGATCATCTTACGAAAGGTGAAATGGAAGGTCGAAAACAAGCAATGTTTGCCATTAAAGCACTTAAAGAATATAACCCAGGTTGTGAGGATGCCAAATTAAGGAACTTCGGTATGACCCTGGGGATTAGAGACACAAGAAAAATAGATGCGGTATATAACATGACTACCCATGATGTTCACAATGAAGCTAAATTTGAAGATAGTATAGGTATATTTCCTGAGTTTATAGATGGATACGGTGTGCTAGTTTTACCCACCACAGGCCGTTACTTCCAATTACCTTATCGCTCTATGTTGCCTAAAGGTGTTGAAAACTTATTAGTTACTGGTAGGTGTGTGGGAGGTGATAAAGGCTCTCATGCTGCTGTCCGGAATATGATGTGTTGTGCAGTAAATGGCCAAGGTGCTGGTGTT
>Ga0160423_10005801_pt1 | contig 10030 bp, 24 predicted proteins | sample CRUFie14St8metaG_FD_108191 | JGI IMG/M metagenome (GOLD analysis project Ga0160423, IMG submission 108191) | Marine microbial communities from the Costa Rica Dome - CRUD Field 142mm St8 metaG | ecosystem: Environmental > Aquatic > Marine > Oceanic > Photic zone | place: Costa Rica: the Eastern... | reverse complement strand
ACCATCCTGTCTAATCAAGATATTTAGATTAGGTAAATCCCAATCTAATTCTATCTTTCTTTTCTTAGTAGTAACGCTCCATTCCTTCATCCATTTTGCTTCTGTAAATTTCATTTTTATTCCACCTGTCTACATTCTTCACTTAATATCTCAAATCCTTCTCTTGATGCTGTTCCATAAACTGTATCAACGCCAATCTTATACTTGGCATTAATCATAGCCGCAATAGAAACAACGGTTTCTACCCAATCATCCGGCATATCATAAGGCATACCTTGTGGATTTACTAGTTGTATTGCTATTGTTGGGTATTGTAATTTGCCTTTCATATTTACTCTCTCCTTCCTGCGTGGGGTAAATCTACTTCTTTAATCTCCCAAACTTTACCTTGTTCAATTAGAGGCTGTAGTTCTCCATGCCAAAATGTTCCCCATTCATCTGCAAATCCTTGAACATAACCAAAGTATAGAGGGTGTCCTCCGTAGTCTTCTTCTTCTAGTTCAGTCACAAACCAATACCAACCACTAAATGATTCATAACCTTTGATAACTTCTTTATCTCCTACATACAATTTTCCATTTTTATTATTTAGCATTTTTAATCACTCCCAATTATTTTCTTTTCTATTAATTCTTCATAGTTGTTCATCCAACTAGTTACAATGTTTATTGCTTCTCTTCTACCTAAACCAAAGATTGCTCTCAAATAAGCGGCTGAACTATACATATTGACTTCTCCACTTTGTCTTAAGTCTTCTAAATATACATAATAATCAATCCATTCTTCTTTTATCATCTTTATTCCTCCTCAAATGTCTTTACCCACTGAACTCTCTTATCCACTTCTTTGTTTGCTCTTTGTAGGCCATATCCCATTTTCAATATATTACCTACCATTCCTGCTATCATGAAATAGTGGTCAGAATCTAGTCCACGCAAGATGATTCTAGAGGCTGTTACGAAAGTATTACAGTCTCTACAAACCCTATCGTCAAAATCACCTAATAGGGGTTGTGGATTATTACCTTCGTGCTTTTCTATCTTTACATTACAAATTGCACATTCCATCTAAAACGCCTTCCCATGCATATAATCTCTATCCATATTATATTCTATTTTAGCAAGAATCGCTCCTGCTACATCTAAATCTTTACCGAAGGCATAATCCATAATACGAATTACTACATCAGCAAGTTCTTCTTCTACGCTATTAAATTCAATAATTTGACTAGAAGATGGATTACCATTTCTCATAGCCTCCAATGCTTCACTAATTTCTGAATGCATCAAGGCCATAGCCTCTCCGTCATTTCTTTCTTCTTTCCAAAAACCATGATTTACAGCGTTAGTATAAACTTTCTTTGCCATTCTATTCCATTCTTTTTCGAACTTCATCTTTTATCACCTGTATATTGTGGATGGTCTTTTATCTCCCATTCACGCAGTTCTTTTGTAGCGGCTTGATATTCACTAAGAACAAAATCATACATATAGACCAAAAATTCTTCAAAAGTATTATTTTGAAAGAATCCTTGAACTTGTGATGATTGATAATCTTGCCACAATTCTTCTCTCTTTTTTGCTATTTCCTCTTCATTCATTTTTATTCACCTATTTTGTTTACGCTTTTTCCTCTTAATTGTTTTACATTGTTTAAGCCCAATAACGATAGAAGTGCTTTGGTTTGTAAGTAAATGCACTTCTCATCTATTTCTGCCTTTTCAGCAATTAAAGTTCTAGTATATTCTCTAACAAATATATTAGAAGTAATCCAACAAATACTAGCATAGTAAGAACGACTCTTTGTAAAATTACTATTCTGTAAGAGACTTTCAAACCTGTTCAACACTTCCATACTTTGATTATAAAATGATAAATCATTTGTTATCTTTTCTAAAGTATTTCTTAGATAGTATTCCGGACTAATCGGGGTATAATTTATTTTATTCTTGTAAAAAGAATTAATCTTTCTAAGAATCTTCTTCACTAATTTAGTTTCTACCTCGAATTCTTTGCATACATCTTTCATGGTAGCAGGAGTTCCTTGTTCTTTCAAAACATAATACACTACAGCAGTTGCTCTATTTTCATAAGTATATTTGTTAAAAGATTCTAAAGAAGAGTATAGTTCTAAGTAAACTTCTTCTACTCTCTCTTTAGTGCTTTGTGAAGACGATAGGCTACTAATAACCATATTACAGTAACTTAATCCTGCTCTAATATGAGTAGGAACTACTGAATGATTTAATCTATTTAATTTAGTAGAACCTTTGATAACAGAACCTAGATTGCCTTTATCGGGACTATGTTTCACTTCTCCTTGATTATCTAGAATGTGGACTGTTTCTTCAAATAGATTGGTTACTAGAACTAACCCGCATTCGGAACAAACCCGTTCTCCCAGTCTTTCGTCAAAATAATTTTCTGTGCTAAAACATTCTTCACATTTCATTTCCATTCAATCCTATATTCATTTTCACTATCTACGATGTAAGTTTTAATCGTATTTACTATTTTCATTGTGTGAGAATCATTTAGTAGAGATAATGCTCTACTAGCAAACTGGTCGCCTATCGGAGTGCTTGCTCCTAAATTATCTATACAGATAGAGCCTTTCCAATTAGGGTTCTCGAATTTAAAGGCTCCTGTAGGATTACCATTTTCATCAGTAACATCATATCTTGTGGGTTGCCAAACATAAGTCTTTACTGCTTGATTAGCACTGCTTCCTCCATTGTATGATAGTCTCCAATCATGAAGTTTACCACGAACAAATAGTTCTGTAAGAACACCCTCGGTATATTTAGCCATAAGTCTATCCGGATACTCTTCTAACATCTCTTTAACTAATTCATTCGCCCTTCTTTCAACAATATCTTTCTTTCTGTTTTGTTTCAAGAAAGCAATAAGCACTTTAACATCTGAAGATAGCGGTTCTTTATCTAATAGAGCAGAATATAATTCTTTAGGAGAAGTATATTTCCATTTACTTCTTTTATCACCTTCAATATACCACTTACAAAAGTTTTGTAATTCCTTAACAGTGATATTTCCCCAAAGACCATCACCTATTTCAATTGCACATTCTTTCTTTGATATTTGCATCACATTTAGTCTAACTTGATGCTTTTCAAAATTATCATAAAACCAATAAGGTAGGCGATTTTCAATAACATATCTAATCTCTTCGGGTAGTTCTAAAGTAGCATATAGATACGGTAATAGTTTAACAGGGTCTTTTTCAAAACAACTCTTAAATAATACTCTTGCTAATGCGTGAGACATTTCTTTTACTGTCATTAATTTACCATTAAGGTAATATCTACCTGATTTTCTAATATGAATAGGTGTATCACCTATCATCAGTGTCACATTATTTCTAGGTAAAGTGTTAAACAGTTTAGATTGATGGAAGCCTCTTCCAGTAAAGGAATGAAGAAAGTGATTGTAAATAGCACCGTGAATTGGGTCTTTTCCTCCCATAGGTTGGATAGTTACAATACTATTATCGTCCCAATAGTTCTTAGCATCGGCAAAGCGCATACTTGTTTCCCAATAGTCATTTCCGTCATGTGGTTTCTTTATTTTTATTATCATTATATCACATCAAATATACATTTTTATTGTCCTTATTGCATTCTTCATGCATTTCAATTTTAATCTCTTGTGGAGTGTAAAGTTTACCGCCACAAATGCGGCAGTGGGTCGCAATCATGTTATTGCGTCTATTATTTAAAACATGCTTGGGGTCTTTTTCTTTCATGTATATCACCAAACAAATAATCAATATTTTTTATTCTTTCGTCACAAATAGAACATTCTTTACTCCCATGTAAATGAGGGCAATTTTTTTCATGGTATTTATGAAGATGGTAATAGTGTTTTATTTTATTATCTAAATAAACATTAAATCCATCATCAATTGCTTCTTCAATATTCCAAAATATATTATACAGGCCAGTCTTTAAAATAAACTTTTTATCTTTTTCTTCATAGTCTTGAGATAAAACTAATGTAGACTTAATAGTAACTTTATCATTCGGTTTAACTTCTCTAAGGAATAGGATTAACGCTCCTATAATCTCGTTGTAAGTTAATTTATTGAACAACATACCACCGGAGGGTGGGAAGCCATGCGGTTTTAAAGGCGTATTACATGGCTCCCCGGACAAACAAGTATCGAATATTAATTCACTCGTTTCCTCCGACAATTGCTGGAGTTAAATCTACGGATGTTACATCATCCCAGTTAATACTCGAAATCTCTTCTCTTGCTACCATTTCCCCATCAATAAAGCACCAATGGGTTGGATGGCGGTCAATCTGTTCTATTACTTCCGTTTCCGAAAGGCTCAATGTTGTGTGTCCTGTTTCATTCAAAATTCTTAATCTAATCATATTTTCACTTCCTCTTGTTTTCTCTACTTTGTTTGCCATATTTAAAACGCCCTATACCCTCTCATAATCTCTCGATTCTATTTCTTCGTATATGTTCAATCCTAAGCCTAATGCTAGGATTCCTGCACTTCCCCATAGTATTCCCTTACCTATGGCTTTAGTAAGTAATAATATTACTTCTCCGGGGTCTTGTCTAGAATTTGACATTTATTGGTTCCTCCTCTTGAATTAATCTTTCTGCTTCTATTCGATTTAGACCTGTTGAATCAATATCTAATCTAGTCAGTATTTGTAGTTGTTCTTTAGTTGGCGGTCTTTGTAAGAAGGTTCTACATTGTAATAGCCATTGAATGCCATCTACTTCCTTTTCACTACAATGCGACATGAATGTATACAAAGCCTTCAACTCTATTTGACTACCGCTATCGGGGTCACAAACTCTACTAGTCAATATAGGCACACCTAAGAAATCACAATTCTTAGCATATGTTTCGCTTACTGGGCCTTTTGTTAATCTTAAATACTTTCTTTTCAAAGTTTCATGTCGTTCAGCCAATCTTCTATCTTCTTCTTCTTTTCTAATCCTCGCTTCTTCTTGACGCATCAATTCTGCTTTTCTTCTCTTCTCTACATTTTCAGGTAGATTGTAGATTCTTTCTTCTTCTTCCTTTTGTGCTTTTATTCTAGCGGCTCTCTCTTCTCTTAGTCTTATTTGCTCTTGTTTCTTCGCTATAATTGCATTCTTTCTTTCTTCTCTTTCTGTTTTCCACTTGTTGAACTTCTCTAATAGAGGCTCGGATGTAACATACAGATAGGCTAAATCCTGCATAAGTTTAGCATTAGGATAACCATGAACAGTAAATTGATTCTTAGGATTGTCCGGATGATTCCATCTCCAAACAATAGATGCCATTTTATAAGTTCTAGTTCCAAACTGGCCTTTACCTTTCTTTCTAAGAACTCTTCTTTGTTCACTCCTTTGAAGAGAAGGATTGTAAACCCAATCTTTACGATAAGCATTTAGCCACAAATCTAATTCTTTTATCTTATCAAACATTAATTTGAAAGAATCGCCATTTTCAGCCCACCATGCTTCTGCTTTCATAGAACCTACTCTAACTTTAATCCATTCAGCAACTTGTTCATCAGTAACTTCACCAACAACAAGTCCTTTTTCTTCTGCAATTTGCCTCATAATGAGATAACTATTGATATGGTCACTACCAACTATTTCCTCAATACCATTTTCGGTATTTCTAATACGAAAATGATACACAATAGGATGACCACAAAGACATTGATTAGGATGGCTACTGTTAGCAACCCAATCGGGTATATCTCCATTACCATTCCACCAAACATCACCTGTAGCAATCCATTCATCTTTTGCCTCATTATAATTATCAGCAACAGATAACTCCGTCATTCTTCTAATTAATATTTTATCCCAACGGCCTTCGCCTAATTCTCTTCTCATTTTGATTCCTCTATTCTAATTATTTTTGTATTTAATGTTACAATATGATTTTGTAGTTTCGTAATCTTTTCTGAAAGTTGTTGATTTTCGTCAGAAAGATATTGTAAAAACTTGGCGTTTTTAGTTTCAGCCTCTATTACCTTTTCTTGAATAATAGTGTCTATTATAACATCTATGTTTGAAAACTTCTCTTCACATTTTGATAGTCTATGATTAAAAGCCATAATCTCTAACTGTGTTCCTTTATTTAGGTTCTTTACACTAGCGGTTAATTTATTGGTTCTTCTGCACATATCACATACTGGCCCAGTAAAGCCATCAGCGATTTTTTCTGCTAATTTAAGAGATTTAACCACAAAAGGTTCATCACATACTTTACAGATAAATTGCATTTAACCACCAAAATCTCTTCTATCTTCTAGTTCAAAACTATATTGTTCTTGAAGATAACCAGTTAAAATCATATCCATCTTTTCTTGTAGGTTATCTATGATACCTGCAATAATTCTACGGTTAAGACTAATCCACAATCTATGATAGGTATTAATCACAACCTTTGGTTGGTTATTTTCATTTTCACTTATGACAATCGGTGGTAATTCCGGTGTGTCTACTATTCTAAATTCTACTTCTGTTTTCATTTTAAATTCACCTCGATAAAACTCATGAGAGAAACATAATCCTTGTCGTCTAGCATTGACGCTAATCTCATAGGTTCCATTTTTTCTGTGCAAAAAGTCGCTAATAACTTACTTAGTCTTTCGTGACTTGTTTGACTAATAATTTTGGCCGCTTCAGCAACCATATCTTTTCTTTGTTTTTGTTCTGCAAGACAGTCTAAACATTCTACCCATTCCATAACTTCATGTTGATAGTTTGCTTGTTTAAACCATCCTGTCCCATTACATAATTCACATTCCATTTTTATTCCTCCATAAGAGTTTGAGGATATTTAGGATTAGTTTTGTTGTATGCTCTAACACCCTCATTGTATTTTACAGCAAAATGATTACTAGGCCACCAACTTGGTGTTTTACCTTCCGGCCATTCTGCAAATTTCCATTTACCTTCTAAGTAATAATGTCTGTAAGAATCAATTACATACTCCCAACAATGCTCTCCATATTCATTTGGTATTCTATATTCATCAAACATAGCGATATATACTGGAGTTGCTAAATTAGATTCTGCTTCGAATTCAATAGGTGTTTGTAGGATTCTTTCAAAGGTTCCGTGTTGCTTATCGTATCTTTCTGTATATTCTCCACAAAGAGCAATAGCGTGTTCGTAGAGCCATTTAGTGTTGTCTTCTGTTTCTCTAGCCCAAATAGTGCTAGGGTGATTAAGCATAGCAGGTTTCATTAGTATAGAATCTGTTTCTTCATGATATTCTTTCAATCTTCTAAGAGTTGGTTCGTAGCCGTATCTCATGACAAACTCATTGAATAAAGCATTAGTGTGTAACATTTGGCAAGTTTCCGTTGGCATCTTAACTATGTGTTTGTTTAGCATTTGGTTTGCTGATTCTACGGGACATTTTGATAGTGCAAATATATTCATATTTCTTCCTCCATAAGTGTTTTAGTATTCTCACAACATAAACAGTTCTCTACTAAAGGACAAGTATCATGATGAGGGTCTTGGCAAATTTTACATCTCATTCTATCACCTTCTTTTGAACCCAATACTGATAGGTTAGCATAGCAACTTTGAGTAGATTATAATTATCTGCGCTAGGGTTTCTCTTGAAACTATTAAGTGCCATATCAAGACCCTCACTAGCGGCTGTCTTTCTTGTCTCTATTGTTTCTCTAAGAGCAGGTTGAAAGACAGTTCCATACGCATCTGTTATTATTTTATAAATTTCTTTTTCCATCTTAATCACCTCAATTGAAAAGCCTCTTTGCTTCTTCATATATTTTATAGTGGTCTTTTCTTCCACTCTTTGTTTGTATCTTACAATACTCTTGTCTTTGTTCCGCTACTAAAACATCTAAGTTTAGATATTCAGTTTTCCATATTCTCGTTTCTTTCACTTTCTCTTTCATTTTCATTTTGTTTCACTCTCATTTTTATTTTAATGTCGTCAAGACACCCTTGACATATATTTATTTTTATTTCTTCGAATTCTTCTGTCTCTAAATTTGTAGCAACAGAAATTAATTCATATCTTGCTTTAAGATAACAGACTCTACATCTGATTATATCTTCAGTTTTGAAGATGGTATTACCAATTAGTTTTCTAATCCAATCGAACATAGGACATCATCCTAGTCTACTGTCTTTCCAACTTTGATAATCAATGTCTGCCTTATCTTCTAAGACTCGTTCTTCATCAACATAACCTAACTGATAGGCTATCTCTTCAACCACATCATAAACTGATTCTAAGTTTTCTATTAAGACTTCTTCTAGAAAATCTATGTAGTCTTTTTCAGTCATGTTGCTTTTTAGCATATCTAATACGGAAGTGTATCCGCAACTTTCTACTATCTCTTGTATTGTCATTTTAATTACCTCATTTATATTTGTGAATAGGAGGAGAAGGGAGTCGCCTATCGGGAGTTGAGTTCAACAGGCTTACTTCTTTGTTGCACCTGACTCGACCTTCTCCATATTATGAACTAATTGATAACCAATTAAGTCATAAGATTCGTCGCTTGCGCTGACCATTGAATCACCCGACCCCCTCACAGGGGTATTTAAGGGGCGCTACCCCCTCGACCCTCCCTTTCAAAAAGTCAAATTGGCGAGGATTCCGTCCATAAGAGGTAAATGACCACGCTTAGTATAAACAGGCCAGTTCCAAGTCTTATCAAGTGTAATCTTACATTGTTTGGCGGGTTACATTTCCTATTCAAACAATAGTGGTTTGTTAATAGATTCCCTTGATTAACATAAGTTTCTACTAAATGATTTGCTCCTTTTGGAATATCTATACCGCAGGTTTGGCATATTGTGTCTTCAGTTGCTTTGATGTATGTTTCTTCTATCATCCTCATGTTATCATCTCTTTGCTTTATTGATAATGTAAGATATTGTTCCTTTGCTAGGAATATTGTATTTTTTCATAATGTCTTTGTAAGATAAACCCGATTGATGTTCTGCTCTTATTACATCAGCATCATATTTTACCCCAAAGTCGTTACCAATTGCTGTCTTACCTCTATTTATTGTTGCTTGAATAGTTTGTTTTCTATCACTTAATGCTAAACAATCTATATTTAAGCACATCAGATTATTGCATTTTCTTCTTATTTCTTGACCTTTTCCTTTATTCCAATCTATTGGACTTCTTTCGTTAGGATAATTATAATAGTTATACATTACAATATGGGGCATAAAACTATGTCTATGACCGTTTACAAATTTTTTTGCTCTAGGACAAGGTAATTTTAGAGAAGTGCTAGTTGGGCCAGTCCAAATATGACAAGGAGATTCAATTTCTTTATCTATCCTTTCAAATATGTATTCCATAATAGGTTCATGAAGATGCGCTTCATTCTGTGGAATCTTCATGTTTTACCTCCAAATGAAGGCGGGAGAAAACCTTTTATGAACACGACATGCATTACCGAGAAAAAAGAAAGAAAATTGGTTTTTTTATCCTACCCAAACTCCCATTGACTTCATTCTATGCTAATAATCATAGAGTATCAAAGTTTCCATCCCAAGAACCTTCTTTGTATAGTTTAGCCAAATGGTTTCGGGTCTTTTTAGTCATGGCCTTTGCATACTCTTGAGGAGTTTCATATTCTTTGCCACCTCTAGCGACTAAAATTCTCTTCATCAAAGGGTGATTATCAAAATATGATATAGAAAGTTCTTCAACTACTGAACATGCCTTATCTATAGAAACTCTAACTGTGGTAGGAACTGAACTCTTTTTGCCCTTACGGAAAGGTGTCCCATCTCTTCCTCTTAATAGTGCCTTCAGTGCATTTCTAGCCGCCTCACGCTCATTAGGAGTGTTGTCACCAATTTGTAGGTTCAGTCTTAGAACCTGTTTTAGTCCATCACCCAAAGTTGTGTCTGCTTCTAGATATTCTTCTACCTCAAGTTTGAGGCTATTCCATTCTTCATCATTCATAATTATATCCTGCTGTTCTAGCAAATTGTTAATTCTGCTGATATATATAAAAACCCCTAATTAATT
>Ga0160423_10005800_pt1 | contig 10034 bp, 10 predicted proteins | sample CRUFie14St8metaG_FD_108191 | JGI IMG/M metagenome (GOLD analysis project Ga0160423, IMG submission 108191) | Marine microbial communities from the Costa Rica Dome - CRUD Field 142mm St8 metaG | ecosystem: Environmental > Aquatic > Marine > Oceanic > Photic zone | place: Costa Rica: the Eastern... | reverse complement strand
TTCTCCATAGTTTAAAAGTTTTACATAAGAACTAAAAAAATAATTTCTAGAGATAAACCACTCTTTTTTTTATTTGATTTGAAGAAACTAACTTTTGTCACTAAAAGTGCTATTATATCAATATGTAGGTAATATTAGTAATGAGGATGAGTGTTAAGTTTATACTTATAGCGTTCACTACTCATATCTTAAGTAATTAATAACAATAGTTTAAATATTTATTTTTATTTATAAATTAGGTGTTGTTTCTTTCACGGTAAATTAATGAGCGTGCTTCCATGGACCGAAGTCTTTACCACCTTCAACAATTTCATACATAACACACTGCTCATCTCCAATTACCCATCCGTCATGTCCAGGCGCAAAATAATAAGCATCACCTGGTCCAACTTCAATTTTTGAACCATCATCATGAGTACATGCTAATCGCCCTGAAATAACTACTCCCACATGACCTGCTTGACAACTATCTCCACCAACTGTTGGTTTAATACACTCTGACCATCTCCAACCAGGTTCCAGAACCAGTTTCGAAGCATTTACGTTTCCAAGCTTAACAACTTGGACTTTTGCCTTTGGAGGATTCTTTACTTCATCAGCGTCGTTAAAATTTTTTGAATATAAACTTACCATTACATTATTCCCATATATATATTTTTATTTAATTATCGTACCTTAATTATATATAATAAAAAAGTAAAAAATGGGCTGGATTAGTTTAAAATATTTCTTTTTCAATATTACTTTTAATATTATTTTCTAATAACTTACTTATATTAAATGAAAGTTATTTCAGCTTAAATATTGAAATATTATTAAAAAATATCCTAGCTAACGTATGCTAAGGTTCTCGCCACGTTCCATTCCAAAATGCTTCAGGATTTTTCGTAATAGTCTCAAATGCGCCAAGCCTAGGGTTTTCAAGTTTAATTTCTTGAGTTTTTTTTGTTAATTCTTTTTTGGCTTTTTCTATTATAATTGGGTTTTTTAATAAGTTTACGGTTGCTAAAGCTAATGCTTCACAAACCATTATTGGACCAGGATTACTTGCTTTATTTCCTGATAGAGCCGTCCAGGCCCAATGATGTATAGGAATTTCCTCAGGATATGCCCAATTTAATCGACCAAGAGGAATTCTCCAACTTAATTCACCGTCATCTTGGCCAAAAGAATCTACCCCTTTATTAAAATATGCAATTTCTTTATGTAAATTCATTTGAGCTCCAGGTTTAACTTCAGCAACTAACTTTTCCATGAAAACAATGTCTTCTGAAGACCATTTAGGTGGTCCTACAATTTTTAACGCCTCATATAACGATTTACCAATTTCATTATTTGGAAGATAGCCTCTAGTTTCTGAAATAAATTGGTGATGATAATTAATACCCATTTCTGTTGATATTTTATTGGCTTCCTTCAATATTTCATTATAAGCACTTCTAGTTTCTAAAAAATCAAATCCTCTTGCAGCATACCACACCCTACTTTCTAATGGAGTAACGTTAGGTATATCCCCACTCTTTCGAATAACATGCCTAAACAAAATTTCTGGAAACTTTTTTGTGAGATTTTCTTCTACAAAATTTATAGTTTTCTCAACGGCATTCAACGCATTTTTTTGATAAATCTGGCCTCCATGACCTGTTTCACCGTCAAATATTATTTCACCAGCTACAACTGATTGGCATGGTCTACAAATAGAACCATTTTGGTAGTCACCATGAGATGTCAAAATACAATCTAAACCTGAAAAAGCCCCTTTGTTAAAGAGAGCAATTTTTCCCCACAAAATTTCTTCAGCGGGACACCCTATTAATGTTATTTTACTGGGTATATTAATAGCCTTACAAACATTAGACGCAACAATTGCAGCACCTACATTAACTGGTCCAATATGGTTATGCCCACAACCATGTCCAGCTATTTTACCTGTTGGTTTTCGTTTATAGTCAGCTTCATTATCAAGACCGGGAAGAGCATCATATTCAGCTAAAATCCCAATATTTATTGATTCTTTTCCACAAGAACTATTTGCCAAAAATGCTGTTGGTATACCAAAGGGTGATTTTAAAATATCAAATCCACTTTCATCTAACCATTCTGCTAGTCTTCTCGACGAATTCTTTTCCATACCTGGTAGTTCTGGATCATTCCATTGAGTTATAAAAAGATCCTCTAATTTGTGCTTTATTTTATTGAATTCTTTTTTGATTAAATCTTTAATTACGTTATTTTCCATTTTGTTGTCCGCTATCTCTCATTGATAACACCTAGTAACTTCAACAAGTTTCCTCTCCATGCAATAATGCTGAAAATTATCCCTGCTGAAAGAACAAAAGCTGCAGATGCAGCCGCCATTGTAGGCGTATAGCCATATCTTAAACTATTGAAAATCTTTACAGGTACTGTTTCTACAGTAAATCCTACTAACATAAATGTAATAATGTACTCATTTAATGACAATACAAAAGCAAAGCATAATCCTGAAAAAATATATGGAGTTATAAGAGGAATAATTATAGAGCGAAACAATTCATATTCAGTAGCTCCCAAACTTTCTGCTGCATCAATTATTTCTAGATTAATTGACCGTAATCCAAGTGTTATTGTTAACAATGGTAATGTTGTCAAAAAAACACCATGTGAAAAAATTATAGTTAATCTGCTTCCATATAAATCTAATGTCGCCCAGAAACTCAAAAAACCAATAGCAGATACTACTGGAGGCAATATAAAGGGTGATAGTCCAATTATATAAATTAGATTACTAAATTTTATTTTAAATCTCCAAATTGAATATGCTAATGGCAAAGCAACAAATGTAGCGAGAATAGAGGCAGAAAATGCAATACTTAAAGAGTTAAAAATAGATATACGCCAAGCTTCATCAAACCAGAGATTAGTATACCAATCCAAAGTAAAACCTTCAGGTGGAAAACGTAAAGATTTCTTTTGATTAAAACCAACACTTATTACAACAAATATTGGTGATAATAAAATTGTAATAATAAAAAAAATATAAACGTTTCTGATGAATTTCATTCCTTTTTTCCTAATAGGGATTGAGAAAACCACACTAACGTAATTGCAGTGAACAATAAAAACATTGCCATTGCTGAACCGAACGGCATGTTTGCTTGGTATATTGTTTGATCTGTTATGTGAACAGTTAAAGTCCAGTGTTGAGGCCTCCCAAGAAGATTTGGGATTAAAAAAGAACCTAAGGTGAAGACAAAGCCCATTATATAACTTGCAAGAATTGCATTTCGAGAAATTGGGATAATAATTGTAAAAAAGGCTTTTAAAGGTGATGCCCCTAAGGTTTGCGCTGCTTCGTTAAATTCTGGATCAATTCTTGATAATACTGGAAAAAGAACTAAAAAACAGTAGGGTAAAGTAATATAAATAAGCCCTGACAACACTGCAGTGAAACTAGGAGTCCAACTTGAAGCATTTTCAACAATTCCTAACCAAACGAAAAGATTGGAAATACCTGCTGACTTAGACAATAAGGTTGACCAAGCAAATCCAACTATCACTTCTGAAAGAGACAGAACTGCTAAAATGCAAATTAAAATTGAAATTTGAACAAATCGACTGAGTCGTGTTAATATCCAAGTAAAAGGGAACATAATTAAAATAGCAGCCGCAGAAGCTAAAGCTGAAAGTAAAATAGAATTAAATAAAATTTCTCCAAAAAAACCAGAAATAAATCTAGCATAATGCGCCATTGTAAAGCCTGGTTCATAAAAAGCACCTGGGACTCTATGAGATACTGAAATACTCAATAGTATTACTAGAGGTATCAAAAAAAAAGTGACTAAATAAAGTGTTGGTATTGATGAAATAATGTATCCAACTCTTTTTTTATCTTTAACCATTGGAAACCAGCCCACATGAATCAGAGGGAAACCTCAACTTTATACGTTCACCAATTTTAAGTTGTTCACGTTTTTTCGAGGAAGCCAATACTTTACAAATACCAACACTAGTTGTTACGATTATTTCAATTTGATTACCAAGATCTCTTATAAAACTGATCGAACCCAAAATAGTATTTTCAATGTCTGATTTATTTGAACTTAAAATATCAACATCCTCAGCTCGTATAAAAAGCATAAGGTCATTACCATCTAAATTTTTAGTAGACACTGAAAATGGTTCTGTATTACCTTTAAGCCAAGCTTTATTGGCTTTTGCAGAACAACTAAAAAGGTTGGTAGTACCTAGAAATTCAGCAACAAAACTATCATTTGGCTTTCTATAAACTTGCCCAGGTTGCCCTACTTGTTTTACAATCCCATCTTTCATTACAACCATTAAATCACCCATACTCATTGCTTCACGCTGATCATGAGTAACAAGAATAGTCGTAATTCCTAATTTTTGTTGTATTTCTTTTAATTCAATTTGCATTTCCTCACGCAATTTTGCATCAAGCGCCGAAAGAGGTTCATCAAGTAAAAATAAGTTTGGCTTAAACGCTAAAGCTCTGGCAATTGCAACGCGTTGTTTTTGACCACCCGAAAGCTGATGTACTAATCGATTTTCAAATCCAGGAAGTTTAACTAATTGTAAAAGTTCTTTGACTCTTTCATCTTGTTCACTTTTCGGTGTCTTTTTTGTCCTTAGACCATATGCAATATTATCAAAAATAGAAAGATGAGGAAATAAAGCTAATGATTGAAAGACAACTCCAAAGCCTCTTTCATGAGTAGGAAGTGATGTAATATCTTTTCCATTTAAGATGATTGTGCCCTCTACAGTAGTTTCAAGACCAGCAATAATTCTCAACAAGGTAGTTTTACCACATCCGGATGGGCCTAAGAGACAAGTAAAACTACCACTTGGAATATTAAGTGAAATATTATCTAAAGCTTTCACTTTTCCAAAATATTTAGATATATTATTTATCAGAAGATTGGACAAAGTATTTGTTTTCAGTTTACATTTACTGGTTTGATATTTTTAGTAGATCTAACTCTTAACCAGCCGTAACAATTTCAGACCAATTCTGAGCTAACCAGTCCTTTTTCTGGTTTTGCACAGCATAATTAGGTATGATTGGGTCTATCTCACTTGAAACAAATCCAAATTCTTCATCTGTCAAATCTGTAGTTTCCTTAGGAACAATTGGAGCTGTGCCAACCATTCTTGACATAAGAGCTTGAATTTGTGGTTGGCACATAAAATCAATAAATTCATGTCCCTCATCAATCTTCTCAGATGCTTTACTTATTGCCCATGATCCAGAGTCATTTATTCCACCTTCCTTTGGGAAAGTTGATCTAACTGGTTTACCATCTGCAGCTGAGAGCATAGTAACGTCATGATAATATTGACCCGCAGCAAGTTCACCAGTTTCGAGGGCATTTTGGAACTGTGCTTCGTCACGATACCAAAGTTTTACATTTGATTTTAATTCAGATAACTTTTGCATTAACTCTAAGATACCTTCTTCAGAATTCATTGCATCGTAATTTCCATAAAAAGTTTTTGCAGTAACTTCCAAAAGAAAAGAATTTTGAACTAAAGCTAATAAACCAAGAGAATCTGCATTTTTTTCATCCCATAAGAACTTCCAGCTATCGGGAGCTGTTGGGTGGATTTCAGTATTACTACACAATGTAATAAACCAAGACGCCGCTCCAACACCGCATAGCTCACCACTATCATAAAAATTTGTATGTTGATCTAAGACTTTTGAGGAGCTAGGTATCTTATTTACATTTAATGGTGTCCAAAGTCGGGTTGGATAACCCATTAACATTGCAGCTTGAGCAATCATGCTAACATCTGCTGGAGCTTTTCCTGCCCTAGCTGCTTGCTCTAGCTGAACTACCCATGCAGAACTCGTTGGTTGAGCTACAGATTTTAATTCAATACCTGTAGCTTTAGTAAACTCAGGAAAAACAAATTCATCAAACGCGTCTTTAAAATATCCACCAAACGCACCTACAGTTATAGATCTATTAGATGAGTGTACAGCTGGAGCTCCTATTGCAGAAAACATGCCGGTTGCTGCACCAATTGCTAGAAACTTTCGTCTATTTATTGGACTTAAAATCTTTTTTTTGTTTATGTTCTCTTTCATCTGATTATCCTCTCATGTTATTTTTTTGAAGAAATTAAATTTATGAATTAATGAAATTTTTACACATATTGCAATAAAAGTCTAAAAAAAAAATTCACAGATCATTAAAAAACTTTATAGTATTACTGATATATTTTATAATCAGATTTTTGATATGGATGTTTTACTAGAAACTGCTGTTAATCAGGCGGAAGCTATAAAAAAGGGCGATTTGTCTCCAATAGAACTAATTTCAATGTCATTAGATCGTATAGATTATGTCCAAAGAGAACATAACCCCTTTACTGTTATTTTTAAAAAAGAAGCAAAAAAACAAGCAAAACAGGCAGAGGAATTAATTGCAAGTGGTGTTTACAAAGGACCATTACATGGGTTGCCAGTAGTTATCAAAGATTTTACTCCAACAAAAGGACATTTAACAACTTTAGGTTCAATCACACGCAAAAATTGGGTGCCTAATTTTAACCCTACAATTGTAAAACGATTAATATCAGCAGGTGCCATAATTATAGCAAAATCAACAACTCCTGAATTTGCTCATGCCTCTTTTACACATTCGAATTTATGGGGTGTAACTACTAATCCCTGGGATAGCACTCGAACACCTGGAGGTTCATCTGGTGGATCTGCTGTTGCAGTTACAACAGGATGTGCCTCACTTGCTGAAGGAACTGATATGGGCGGTTCAGTTAGGATACCAGCAGCCTATTGTGGATGTGTAGGACTTAAGCCAAGCTTAGGTAGAATTCCAATGGATATTTTGAAAACGACATTTGATAATATCTCTCATTTTGGTCCACTTGCTAGATCTGTTGAAGATGCAGCCATGTTTCTAAAATGTGTTGAAGGAGCAAGTGACTCAGATATTCAAAGTCAAAAATATTTTCCAAAAGTTCCAGAAAAATTAAATATAAATCCAAAAAATTTAAAAATTGCATCGAGTTTAAACCTAGGTTTTTATGCAGTAGACATGGAAGTACAAGAAAACTTTCTTAACATGTGTGATGAGATAAGATCATTAGGAACTAAAGTAGATGAAATAAAAATTAATTGGTCTTTAGAATATAACGAAGCATGGCTTAAAAATTGGGAAGTTTTTTTAGCTGCGCATTTTGGTGAGGAATTAAAAGAAAATAAAGAATTTTTAGATCCTGAAGTTGTTGAACTTATTGAAAGAGGCTTAGATGCACGTGCTGTAGATATTAAAAAATTAGAGTTTGTTAAGAGCCAACAGTGGCAAGAACTAAGAAGAGTATTTGCAAATTATGACGCACTAATTTGTCCTACAATGCCTACTATTGCGCCTTTTCATCATTTAAGAGATTCTGACTTCTCAAAAATTGATGATGACGGTACATTTCATGGAATTGATATGACTGCTTTATTTAATAATGTCCCACAATGCCCAGCAATATCGGTACCTTCAGGAATTTCAAAATTTGGTCTGCCTACAGCTGTACAAATAATAGGACAAAGATTTGATGATTTAACTATTCTTTCATTGGCAAAATTGGTGATGGACAATACCAAAGGGTTACAATTAAAATATAGGACTAAATAGATTTGAATTTGAAATTAAAGAACTAATGATAAAGCTAAAATCGAAAAAAATGCTTGCTGCGGTTTGTGAAAAGCAAGGTTCCCCACTTTCGATTAAAAGTGTTTTTATCCCAGAACCAAAAACAAATGAAATTTTAGTTAAATTAGAAACCTGTGGAGTTTGTCACTCTGACTTGCATATAAGAGATGGACATGAAGAAATAATTTCAGAAAATTTACCTATCATACTTGGTCACGAAGGTGTTGGTAAAGTTGTTGAGGTAGGTGAAAATAGTTCGCGGGCTTGGAAAATAGGAGAAAGAGTTGGATTGCCATGGCTTTACGAAACATGTAGAGAATGTAAGTTCTGCAAAATAGGTAGAGAAGCATATTGTTCTGCACAGGTTGCAAGAAGTTTCGATAAAAATGGTTGTTTTGCAGAATTTGCAATTTGTAAATCAGACTATGCAATTAAGATCCCCAAATTTTTGGATCCTATACAGGCTGCTCCAAAACTATGTGCAGGTCTTACGTCTTGGTCAGCAAACTTACGAGCAGCAGTCAATAAAAATGACGTTTGCTTAGTGATAGGGTGTGGTGGGTTAGGTTTATATGCCATTCAAATTGCTAAAAGTCTAGGAGCATCAGTAATATGTTTGGATACAAATTTAGAAAAACTATCAATTGCCCTTAAATATGGAGCAGATCACGCTTTTCTTTCAGACTTAACAGCACCAAAAAAAATCCAGGAAGTTGGCGGAGCTGATGTTTGCATTAATTTTGTTCCTTCAAAATCTATTTGGCCAATTGTTGAGAAATCTTTGAACCCAATGGCTAGAGTTGTCCTGGTAGCACTTATGCAAGAAACAACAGATTTATCACATATGTGGATGATAAACGGAGGATATCAAATATTAGGGAATTCAGTAGGAAGTCGTAAAGAAATGGAACAATTCTTCGATTTTTCGAAACATCATACAATAAAAACACCAATAAGAGAAATCAAAATCAAAGATGTAAATAAAGCACTAGATATGCTTTTACAAGGTAAAGCAACTGAGAAAATGGTTATTACATTTTAACAAAATAAACAAAATATTGCTTATAATATGGCAAGTAATAAACTTGTTAGAGAAAATATGATTTAGTATTACTGACCAGTATAGGAAAATTTATATTTTTCATACTTTTTCTTTTTTTACATCTTTGAGTGCGCCAGTTTTAATATAGAAACCAAAAAAAACATATTTATTAATCAGTAATGCATGTACTTTGTGCGACTGAGAAGAAGTAAAATACTTACAATATGCACCACTCACACTTTTATTTAAGCAATAGCAATAGGTAAGGTATTTATTAGTCAGTTTCAACTGGCACATTTTCTTTTACACTTTCTTTCATAGTTAAATTAACCTTTACTAGTATAGGGAAATGCTCCACCTAAGTGTTAACTAAGGTAGGCATGAGCCATACCCCCTACATACGTATGTATATTCAATATGTTACACAGATTAGTGATACAGCTTGTTAACCACTTTAGGTGTTTTACTAGGACGCACAGCTAGGATGATAGGTCATTAAATATGCCCAAAAGGGACTCTCAGTGACTCTAGGATGAGTCAGGAGAGTCATATTGGGTGTCAGGAAGGGTATAGGACTCTAGAGGTAATCTTGAGTCTGTATGAGCTTTACAATGGGGGGGGCAAATTTATTATGATATTTAGTTAATTAGGTACTACTTCTATTGCAAGACGTTTAAACTGCAATAGAGCTAGTGTTTACAGAGTGATGAGATAGGGAAAGGTATCAGTGATGGACAGACATGATTTAGTATTTCTCGTTGAAGGAATTATTTCTTTTATATTGATAGTAGTACTTTCATTATTTGTGAGTTCACAATCAGCTAATGCAAAGGAATCGAAAAAAAAATGGAAAGAAAAAAACTGTATGGATCTGTATAAAGCTGTTATTTTATTTACAAAATTATCTGATAAAGAGTGGAAACAAAAAAATGAGGAAAGAGGCTCTTTTTATGCATCAACAGCAGCAGATTATACTATCATATATAGTACTTTTTGTACAAAATGAATATGATAATCCTATTTACAAACTTGGATTTGAATACATTACAGAATATAATAATCTTAATAATATAGATCAGATAGTAAGTGAGTATTTCGTTATTTAGTTGGAAGGTTAATGAATAAGAAAGATAATAAAAATAAATGGCAATGGTACTATCACTTCCATATATGGCAAATAGTTCCTGACGTTTTTAAGTTTGGATTGAAAGGAGCATGGCAAAAACAAGATAAAGCTAGTAAGATTTTCATTATCATTTTCCTAGTATTTATAATTTTTCAAATACTAGGTTTATGGAAGCTGCTAATATCTATCATGA
>Ga0160423_10005799_pt1 | contig 10034 bp, 6 predicted proteins | sample CRUFie14St8metaG_FD_108191 | JGI IMG/M metagenome (GOLD analysis project Ga0160423, IMG submission 108191) | Marine microbial communities from the Costa Rica Dome - CRUD Field 142mm St8 metaG | ecosystem: Environmental > Aquatic > Marine > Oceanic > Photic zone | place: Costa Rica: the Eastern... | reverse complement strand
TTTAAAAACAATGAGATTAGAGCTATGCTAACTAGCTTTGCAAACAGAGAGTTTGTACATCAAAGGAGTTATGCACTACTTAATGATACTTTAGGATTACCTGAAGAAGAATACTCTGCCTTTTTAGAGTATGAACAAATGAGAGAAAAGATAGAATTTATGACTGATATAGATGCTAACTCTGTATCAGGATTAGGTAAAGCCATTGCTCGATCTGTTATGAATGAGGGTATGTCCTTATTCTCAGCTTTTGTTATGCTTCTTAACTATCAAAGGTATGGCAAAATGAAGGGCATGTGTGAGATCGTAGAGTGGTCTGTAAGGGACGAAACGATGCATTGTGAGGGTATGGTACGTTTATTCAGAGAATACTGTAAGGAGCATCCTAGAGTCGTTAATGACGACTTTAAGAAAGATATATATCAAATGTTTAGAGATGCTGTAGCTCTTGAGGATGCTGTAGTAGATACTGCTTTCGAGATGGGTAGTGTGCATGGTCTTAAAGCAGAAGATGTTAAGCAATACATAAGATATCTAGCAGACAGAAGACTTATACAACTAGGACTAAAAGGTAACTTCAAGGTCAAAGATAACCCATTGAAGTGGTTAGATTGGATTGTTAGTGGAGATACTCTGAAGAACTTCTTTGAGGGAGTGGTTACTGACTATAATGCATCTGGTATGACAGGTGATTGGGGTTGGGGTGAACCAGTTAAGAAAGAAGAAAGGATTGCTGCATGATAAAATTGCTATTACTTTTAATAGTTTTATTATTTAATCCCTCACTTGCAGGTGATGCAAAACTAGGTGAGACAAAGTTTATGCAAAACTGTAAACAATGTCATGGACCTACAGGTATGGGAATGGCTAGTTACCCAAAGGTATCTGGTAATAGCATTGAGTATACAGTAAATAAATTGAGGACTTATAGGAATGGTATTGAGATTGGGCCTAACTCTGCATTAATGATAATGATGGCTAGGCCTTTATCTGATACAGATATTGAAAATTTAGCTACTTATTTAGAGACTCGTTAAATTTTAAATCTTGAATTGGGACTTGGATTAAAGCTCTAAGCCTCATTACCTCACTAAAAGCTCTGTCTTCTTCTAAAGATCTACCATCATTAAATTTTTTATACAGTTCATTAATAGCTGTTTTTTCATCTCTAGTAAGACCCCTGTAATATCTCAATCCAATAGAGTTTAATTTTTTAGGATCTGAAGAATATTTAAGACTAGCCATAGTTTCATTTCTACCCTTTTGCACTGCAAAACTAAATAGCTCTCTAAGCCTAAGTCTTTGCTGTACTTTTGACATTCTATCGTACCTAATACTTTTTCTTAAACTACCAAATAATAAATTTTGTATAATACCAGGTTGATCTTTATCTCCTGCAATGTATTTTAAAGACCTTGCTATAACTTCTCTATCAAACTCTCTATCTCCAGTGTTTTGAAATATAGGATATGGATTAATATCTAATCTTTTAAATTCTGCTTCAATCTCATTTACTCTAGGGACTTCTCTAAAACCTACTAAAGTAGCAAAAAACTCAGACCCTCTAACTGGACCTTCTGGATCAAAAAATCTAATGGCTTCTGGTAAATCTTTTTTAGTTTTAATTTCAAAAGGTGTTATAGAGTTTAAAATATCTTTTACAAACTTAGGTGTAACTGAACTTGCAAGTTCTTGAACTGCAGCACTACCTCTATTTATAAAAGTATTATATGCTCTTTCAGCAATTAAATTATAACCTGTTAAGTTTTCTGTAACTTGAGGATCTCTTGCTTTTGAAAACTCTTCATCAATCATATCTACAAAACCATAGATAGGTTGGAAAGGTTGCTGCACTCTATTTGCAAAGTCTCCAATAGAATCTCCTACAGCTTTAAATACTTTGTCTTGAGATAAAGCATCTCCAGATATTAAACTTTCTAACATTGGAAATATAGGAGCAGGTTGTAATTTTATACCTGCAACAGCTTCTGCCACACCTCTAATATCTGTTTTTTCACCTTCTTTTCTAGCTTTAACTAAAAAATCAGCAACTGCTAAAAAAGGTGCAATAGGGAATATAGCTCGAATATCTACAGTTCCTCCACTAGGGGTTCTTATATTAAACCAATCTGTATCCTGATTATTCTCTCTATATTTATATGCAGCATATAATATACTTGCACCTACAGTCCCTCTAGCTAAAGCTAATGAAGCTTCTCTAAAATCCTCTTTAGCAGCTATATCTAACTGTCTTAAGTAATCTTCTTTATATTTAGGATCTGCATTTTTTAGCCTTCTTCTATTATATTCAACTTGAACTAATTCATCTGTAATTTCTCCTGCATCTCTTTTTGCTACAAGATCTTTCATAAGCTTTTCATTAAAAGATATGCGATCTAATAAATCTTTTCTAGCAGATTTTATTTTTTCTAGACCTTCATATATTTTTAATCCTGATTTTCCAAACTGTAAAGCAGAATACTTATATTGAAAAGCCATAGCATTTGCCATAAATCTTGGAAAAGGTACTAACAAACTAGATCCAGGTAATCCTTCAAATACATTAATAAATAATTTACCTAAATAAGATCCAAAGTCTTCTCCAGATTTAACATCTGTTATTTTTTCTACTGTAGGAACTTTAGCAAAGGTAGCCTCAAGTGCATCATCAGATGCTTTTTGTAAAATATTTTGAGGTATTTTTTTATCTGCTGCTATAAAATCTTTATAGTTCATACCTAATTTAGACATTTGTTGTCTTACACTATTTACAAAAACACCTCTTCTAAATAAAGCATCTTGAGCTAAGTTAAATGTATTTGCAAATCTAGAAAAACGAGATAAGTTTTGATCCCCTACTTCTTGAAGTGAAGTAAGTAATAAGTTTCTCATTCTTGGATTATCTGTTAGTAATAAATCAAATTGATCAGCAATTTTAACTTGTTGGCTAGGAAAAGCAACTGCAGTAAATAAATTAGTTCTAGCTAAAAAACCTAATTGTTGTAAAGCATCATTTATAAATTCTGCTCCATCTCCTTTAAAACTTTTAACTATACCATTTCTTTTGTATCTCCCTGATTTAAATCCTTCTATTACATTTAAAGATGAATTAAATGCTGTATCAAATAATCTAGCTGCAGTATCCATTGTAATACCAATAGTAGAACCATATACGTTTCTAACTGTAGTTGCAATACTAGATACAACAAGTGCCTTAGATTCTCTTTCTAATCTTTTTATAACATTTAGCCCTTTCATTAAAGGTGATATAGAGTCTTTTTGTATTTGTTCTGCAAAAGTAAAATCAACTATCTTTTGCATTTCAGGGCCTAAGTTAGTTGCTTTTCTTAATCCATTAGCAAGTTTTGCTAGGTTACTTAATCCTGTTGCAAATTCATTTACAGATGTTCTATTAGCATATGCAAAGTCTTCAACATCTATACCTGCACGATTTAATGCACCTTCTAATAAGTCTGTATCTATTTTTTCAGTTTCTACTCTTGTTAAAACATCTGTTAAAACATCACTTATTTTCTTTTCTTTTGTAATGATACCCATAACATCTGATTGAGATGCAGGATCATTGACCAATATTTCAAAAGCTGCACGATAAGATCTTTGAATTAAATCTTTCTTTATTATAGGGTCAGTTAGTATTCCTTCTTTTTGTAAATCATCTAATGTCTTTTTACCTAACTTTTTTATATCTTTTAAAGACTTTACTTTATCTGCATCTTTAGGTTGCAGTTTTAATTTTTTAGCTACTTCTTTGAAATTTATATTTTCTACACCTGCAAACTCTTTATTTATATCTTCTTTTAAAAATTTAGTTAAAGCACTTTCTGCTTTTTCTAAATCTATAGAAATGCTTGAACTACTTATATTAGGTGCATTTGCTTTAATTGATTGCTCTATTATTTCTTTAGAAGTCTGTTCTGAAATAACTTGTTTTACTGCAGGTAGTGTGCTTAATCCTCCTGCTACACCTCCTATAAATGCATTTAGTCCTACAAGTTTTAAATCTATCTTTGTTTCTTCAGCTACTTGTTCCAATTCTTTTTTTGCTTGAGCTAAGTTTATATCTTTATTTGCAAGTCTTTTTGCAATATCATATTCTGCTGTTTTTCTTTTTAATTGTCTGTCTATACTTTGATCTATTAAACTTCCACCTGCAGCAATAGTTCCTTCTGCAATGGAACCTAAATATATAGCCTGTGCTTTAGGAGATAACATACCTTTTAAATTATCTCTAACATCTTTTTCTACTTCTTTTTGTATTTTAAGTTTTTCTGCTTTATCTAATTTAGGTTTTTCAAATCTTTCTATAGTTTTTGCTCTAGCTTTTGTTAACTCTTCAATTCTTTTAGCACTGACTTTAGCTACTTTAGCTTTAATAGCTCCTTGTATTCCCTCTCTAGCTAGTTTATATTTGAAGTAACTACCAACACCAAATCCAATATAAGAAGCAGGATCTAGTAAAAGATTACCTGTAGCTAATCCTAATCTTTTTAAGGCTGCACCATATTCAGCATTTTCAACACGATCAAAAAAGTCAGGTAGCTTATCATACAAATCATGCCCTTTAGCTACTTTAGTTATTATGTCTTCATTAGTAGTATTATGAATAAACATTAGTTCAGGAGCACCTCCTAAACTTGTGTTCCATTCAACAGACCTCATTTGGCTTAAAAACTTATCTATATAATCTTGCTTAGATGATTTTTCATCAAGTCCTACATTTTTTATAGATCCAAATCTAGATACAAGGTAGTCTTTAATAATTGTAAAATTTTCATCTTTTAATAAATCTATATTTTCTTCTTCTTTTAGTTTTTTAGGTTTAACTGTACTTTGTTGTATACTTGTACCTACAGCTAAACTACTTTTAGTATCAATATCGGGTGTATCTTTTGGTTTTTTAAATACTGGTTTAGTAATTCCAGGTATACCCTTTATGTCTTTTTTTTCTTTTAAAGGTCTAGTTACTGGTCTAGTAAAACCAGGAATCTTACGAGTATCTAAATCTTGTACTTTATCTTCCTCTTCTTCAGAAGCAACGGAAGTCCTTGTTAAAGTTGATAATACTTTATTAGCATACCCTGCTGTAATACTTTTTTCAGCATTTCCTCTTCCACCATAGTATGCTCTAATAGCAAGTTCATTTACTTTATCACTACTAGCATCAGCACCTAGTTTTTTTCTAAAGTATTGTGCATCTGCAATTAGTTTCCTTGCTGCAGCATCTATTGATTTTTCTGGGTCAGTACGGAAGTCATTACCCTTTTCATCTATTAAGCCATAATCTTTAGCTGCAGATGGCATAAACTGCATTAAACCTATAGCACCTGTTTTACTAGGAACAGTACCATCTATAACTTCAGGTCTAAAACTAGATTCTACTTGAGCTATTGACTTTAATACATTTGAATCAATGCCATACTTTTTACTAGTCCTATTAAAAAAAGAATCGTATTCAGATGACATACTATTAATCTAAACCAATATATTGTTTAACTAAATCTGGCATATTAGGAAAGTTTTCTTTTAGTTTATTTTCAAAAAATTTAGCTGCCTGTACTTGTCCATCTCTTCTTCCTTTATCTAATTTTATTACAAAATATTTATAAAGTTTTTTATCTGCATCATTTAAACTTTTTATAAATTTATTTACAGAAGCTTGTTGATTTTGTGTAGCTACAGTTTGATTTCCATAGTCATTGTTTCCTTTAAATACATCATCAGCAAGTTTACTAACAGCATCTGCTGCTCCTTGTGCAGAAAGATCCTTACCTTTATCTGCATCTTGACCTTTATCGTCTTTATCATCTGTAGATTTTAAAACATCTGTGAAAATACTAATAGGTACTCTGCCTTGTCCATATTTATTTACTCTATTTCTTTGATATTGACCTATATTTATACCACTAAAGAAAGGTTGTTCTATTAAAGCTCTAGCAGATTCATAATCTATTGTTTTACCTTCTTCACCTTCTACAGCAATACTTCCTATATGCTCTATTATTGCTTTCTTTTTTAATGTATTAACTCGATTAGCTATTTTTGGATCACCTTCCCATGCAAAAGGTGTATTAGTAGCAGCATCAGTAATACTAAATTCTTTTGTATTAGGATCTGTTTTAAGAATTAAACCTTTTCCTATATCTGTCATATTTTGTGAAATAGTATTTGCTATTTTTTGATTTAAGTTTTTACTTGCAACAGCATATGTTACAGGATCAAAACCTGGTGTTTCAAAAGGTAATATACCTCCTCTAATCCTAGCTTGTTTTTGTGTCTCTTCAAAAGCTTCAGGCATAGATGCTTTATAATTTTCTATTGCAGTTTTTTGTATATTAGAGCCTAAACCAAAAGCAGTTTTTTCTGAAACAACAACAGGTGCAGTTATTTTTTCTAAGGCTGTAGTTCTTTCTATTGCTTGATCTATAGACTTAAAATCTGGTGTATTTTTATTTACAACAATTGCATCTGAAAGTGTTTTAAGTTTTCTAGGATCATTTATAGACTCTGCATATAGTTTAGCAAAACCCTCTAAATTTGAATCAGATTGAATTACATAAGCTCTTTGTGCAATATTTAAATTTACACCTTTCTTTTCTAAAGCATCAAAATACCCTTCAGCACTATCAAGCCTCATTCTCATAGCTTCTCTTTTTTCTTTTCTATCTTCTATAGCATCTGCTACTTTCTTTTTATGGTTTTCAATTTGCTCATCAATATTCTTACGTAACTCTACATTACGTTCTTTTATTTCAGCAGCAGCCTGTCTTGCAAAGCCTGTTAGAAATCCGGATAAAGCTACTCCAAGTCCCATATTAATCTTCCTTCTTAAGTCTAGCCATTAAACCTTTAGGTAACTCTTCTTGTACCTCTGAAACCATTTCAGGTTTATTAGCATACATTTCTTTTATCATTTCTCTAAGTTGTCTATAAGGCACTCGTTCTTTTTGTTCTCTTTCTGAATAAGAATCTACATAATCTACATTAGCAGATTCAGCTACGTATCTAATTAACTCTCTTACATAAGGATCTACTAAAAAAGCAAGATCTAAACTATGTCTACTATTCATAGTTCCTGATGTAGATACAAATTCTGCCATTCTTTCTACAGACATACCTTCATCTAAAGCTACTAAAATTGCATCTTCTAATTCAGGATCTAACAATTTTTCTGTGTAATACTGAATTACATCTTCAATACTAGATAGCTCTGGTGGATTTTCCCATTCTGCCTCTCCTGGTTCTTTAGTTAAAGACATCCCAGGTACAGGTGCTTGTAACATAGCAGGATCAAATTGTAGTGCCATCTTTTATTCCCATCCTTTTTTTACGTATTTGAACAATAGCATCAGCTACTACATCCATTAAATCTGTAGGTGTATTGTCCTCTTCTTTAATTTGTGTTTCATTCTTTCTAGCCATAAAACCTTTTTGTTCTTTTTTCTCTTCTTTTTTTTCAGGTTTTGCATTCATCTTTTTTATAACTAGTTTTTCTATTTTCTCAATATATTTTTTCATTCGTAAGGATCTCCATAACTTAACCTAGTTAAATAATCATCTTCTTCTTGAGTTAAAAACCCTTCAGATACAGGATCAATATCGTCAGTATCTATTCTAGAAAAAATATCCTGGCCTTCAGTTATATAATCTACACCTTTACCTCCTCTTGTTGGAGTTCCAAATGTAGCTTCAGATGCTTCTTTTTGACTTTGCTCTCCAGTAAAGTCTTGTTGACTTTCTACTACAGGTGATACATTATATTCAGCATCATCTATCATTACTGTTTTTTCAACATTAGTGCCTATAAGATCCTCAACAGCATCTCCTCCACCAATAGCTTTTGTTATGCTTTTAGTTAGAGTACTAAATAGTCCACCACCTTTAAATAAATCTGTTCCAGATAGTCCTGCAGCACCTAATGCTCCTAGTGCTTGATATAACTGCCCAGACATACCAAACTTAGCTGCTTCAATATTTGCATCTCTTTGCATTATTGCAATACCATATTGATTTTCTCTATCTAGTTTATTTTCTGATGTATCATGGGCAAACTGCATTTTATCTCTATATTCTTGCCACATACCTTCATACTCTCTAACAGTTAATGCCATAGCATTTTGTGCATTAAATTGATTTGTTTGATTTATGGCAGCAGTATCTATAGTTGCTATATTTCTTCTCCACTCTGCATTAGCTTGACTTACAACTAAACCATTACTAGCATTAAACTGAGCTACAGCATTTTCTTGTTGAGCATTAAATTGTGATATAGCATTAGACTGTTGTACGTTAAATTGTTGCATTGCATTTTCTTGCTGTACATTAAATCTTTTAGTTTCATTAGCAAGTGAATCATAAAATTGATTAACTTGATTTTGACTAGTTGCATTAAATTGTCTAGATGCATTTTCAGCAGCAGCATCAGTAAACATAGCTTTTATACGTTCTTGTGCTTTAAATAACTGTGTTTGTTGCTCATATTGCAAATTAGTTAAATCCATTTGCAAAAAAGCTTGTGCATTTTGTACGGCTGCTTGTTGTCTATTATTAAGATTTGTTGTCTCTAAGTTTGCAATCTGTGCTGCCTCTGCCATTACAAGAGCTTGTCTATTATTTAAATTAGCTAAGTCTACAGATTGTGCTAGTCTTGCATTTTCTAAAGTAACCTGAACTTCAGCATTAAAGTTTTGATTTGCTATATCAGATATCCTAGAAGCATTAGCTACTCTAGCTTGAAAGGCTTGATCAAACTCTTTACCTAAAAACTGTGCTCTTTGTTGAGCAGCAATAGTTGCTCTTTGTTGTCTATTACTTAGATTTTGTAACCCTAAATTAAATATAGTTTGTGCATCTTGTTGTGCAATAGGTAATGCAGATTCCATTATAGCTTGCACTACAGCTTGTCCTGCAACACTAGATGCTCCTAAGCCTCTTTGATTTAAAACAGCAGTAGCAGACCTAAGTGCTCCTGCAGCCCATGCAGGTGGATTCTTAGCATCAAAGTTTTTAGTTAATTCTTCAAGCTGACCTTGTATAGTAGCTTTAGGATCTAACTCCATTTGTGCTGCTTGGAACTTTTCTAAGTTTTGTTCTACTACAGCAGATTTAACAGATGGTCCTTGTACTAGTTCTTCTGCTTGTAACTTTCTTCTTGGAATACTATCTATTTGTGTAGCTTGTTCTATGTTTGCAGCTTGTACATTTTTTATAGCAGTAGCAGTAGCATCTACTGTTTGAGCTTGTACTTGAGCTTGTGTACTAACTTCCCCTTTTACAGGTTCTATTTTTTCTATAACTTCTTCTGCTTTAGGAGTAACTTTTTCTACATCCATAGTTACTGCATCTCTAACATCAGGAACATCTACTTTTTCTGCAGGAGTTGTTACTGTAGGAGTTACAGTTTTAACATCTTCTATTTTTTCAAACTTAACATCTTGTCTAGGATCATAGGCTACTTGAGCAGCTTCTACTCTTTCTGCCTGAGGTTTAGTAGGTGCAGTAGCTTGAGCAGGTGTATCTGGTCCTTTAGATGCTTCTAATCTTGCTTTTAAACTTGCAGCTTCTCCAGTATCTACTTCAGAACCAAATTCTTTTTGATAATATTCTTGCTCTGCTAAAGTAGCAGGTCTTTTAAAAGTTTCTTGGTACAAATCTTCTATTGCTTTAGCAACTCCACCCTCTTGCATTTTTCTAGTGACTTTACCCCCTTTTCTAGCCATCATTCTTTCATCTATTTGAGCAATAGCATTATTATATATAGCTTTTTTAGCTTGATCAGATTCTAAAAAATTATTAAATTCTGACATAGGCCCAGTATAATTTATTAAAGGTCCTCTAGCTATTCGTTCTCTTTGATATGGTTTTAATCTAATAGTCATAATTATTCTTCTTCGACAATTATTCGTTTCTTATCTTTACCTAACCACTTTTGCATAGTCTTAGTTTCATAAATACGAATACATGTCCATACAATAGTGAATCCTGCTGCAACTGCAGGAAGAACATCTACAAGTGCT
>Ga0160423_10005798_pt1 | contig 10035 bp, 9 predicted proteins | sample CRUFie14St8metaG_FD_108191 | JGI IMG/M metagenome (GOLD analysis project Ga0160423, IMG submission 108191) | Marine microbial communities from the Costa Rica Dome - CRUD Field 142mm St8 metaG | ecosystem: Environmental > Aquatic > Marine > Oceanic > Photic zone | place: Costa Rica: the Eastern... | reverse complement strand
CTCGTGAAACCCTGATCACCGCTCAGCGTCTGCTGCTTGATACCGGCAACCTGAACGTGTTCCACCAGTCAATTGGTTCACTGACCCTGCTCGATGACTACCGCCGTTGGCGTGACCGTGTCTTCGCAAACGAACTGCTGAAAGCAGAAGCCGAAGGCCTTGCGTCCGATATTCAAGGTGGTTACTACTTCCCTGGCGGTAAAGCCAAGGCTGCCGGTACTCCCGTACTGAACTATGCAGCTGGTGAGTCCGCGAAGTTCGATATCACTACCGACCTTCTGGAAGTTGTTAAGGACATGCGTAAGCGCAACGTCCCAACTTTTGCTGATGGTTACTACCGTTGCATCGTCGATCCGACGGCAATGATGCACCTGCGTCAGAACAGCGACTTCAGAGAAATCGCTCGTTACCCCGGCACAGGCATGGTTAACCCGATGCAACCGAACTTGGCTCCAGATGCCAACTTCTTCCAAGGCATGGGTCCTGCATATGGTCAGGCTGGCTTCGTTGCTGGTCAACCAGTTATGCCTACTGGCTTCCTCTTCGAGGGTGTCCGTTGGTTCGAGTCCACCAACCTGCCTGAGAAGGAATTCCAGGTCACCATTACTGATGGATCTATCAGTAATGCCAACACTGCTGCAGCTCAGCTGATCTTCTTCGGCCCTCAAGCTGTTGGCGTTGGTATTGGTGGAAACAATGCTCAGATTCTGTTGAACAACAACGACGACTTCAGCCGTTTCATCATCATGATCTGGTCTCTCTTCGCCGGATTTGAGGTTCTGAATAAGGACTTCATCACGGTTGGTTACTCTTTCGTATATTGATAGGAGGTAACTAACAATGACTAAAAAGATCTATCCCGGTAACTATGTTGCTCACCTGAGCAGCTATCAAACTCAAGGCGTTGCTGCCATTCCTGGTCGTGTGTATTTCTCCCAAGTGGGTTATGCAAAAGTGACCGGCACCGCTGCAACCGAGTTCGACATCTGCATCCCTAGCCCGGACCTGCGTCAAGATGACAAGCCTCGCGCTGACATCACGTCTCTGGTTGTCCCTGCTGGTGCAGTTGTCTATGCAGCTTTCCTGCGCGTACCCGATATGCGTAAGGACACCTCTAAGGGCACTGCTGCTTCTGGCATCACCGCTACGAATGGCGATCTGATCTCCGTTCGTGATGCCGCTGGCAACACCACAGCAAGCACCATTAGTGCCACTGTGATCACCACACCTGACATCGCAGCTGCTGGTGGAACCGTTGCTCCTACCGCTGTTTCTGTCTCTTCCCTCAGTGGCGCTGCCCTGACTGGTGCTGAGACTCTGAAAGTGTATGTCCGTAACGCTGCCGATAACGGCGCTGGCACTGGCATTACCTCTGATGAAGTCGGCGGTACTCCACTGATCGTGGAAGTCTGCTACTACCTCGATGACGATGCTCCAGGTCTGGATGACGTCCATCGTCCGTACACCACGGAAGCAGGCGCTGGTTATTGATAACAAGCCATAAATCAATACAAAAGAGAGGGCGAAAAGCCCTCTTTTTTTATGCCTATAATATCAATAGGAATACCCCAAACAAATAATGAGTGATTCTAGGTTGTACCAAAATACTAAAACAGGCGAGCTTGTTGAATTTATCAATTTACACGATAAAGAGTTTGCCATGGTGAAAAAGTCCACAGGCAATGTTGTCTATGTGAACTACGATAGCCTTGTGCCATACGACGCACAGAAAGGGCGTCTGGCAAAAGTTGCCACACCTATTGCACCTCCGGCTGAAGAGCAGGTTCCTGAAACAGTTGTTCCTATCGAAGACACTCGCTTGAACCTCAACGGTGCTACAGCTGAGCAAATTGCGAAAAGACTTCCTGGCGTTGGCTATGCAACAGCCAAAAAGATTATTGAACTGAGGATGTCTTTGTCTGGCGAACGTTTTGCAAACCTCAAACAACTTGAAAACATTCCTCGGGTTAACTGGGATCAACTCATTGAAGATGACCTAATCTTTATTAGTTAAAATAAAGAGATATAGGTTGGAATTGCCATGGCTAGTGTTGAAGATATTCTGCTTTATCAAGCACAACAAGATGCACAAGCACGAGGCGAGAACAATGCCGAGACCGCTGCTCTGGGTGCATTCTTAGGTGGCGCGAGTGCTGCAAGTGGTGCAGCTAGTCAAAGAAACCTTGGCGAAGCGCTGCAGAAACTGAGAAAAGGCACAAAAGGTAGACCAACAGGGACAAGCATTAAGCAAGCGATTGACAGACAAAAGCCTGTCGTGAAAGGCGGCGTGGCTGGAGCTGTTCTTGGAGGAATCCTGGCCTTGGTTGCCAAACAGGCAATGCAAAGAGATTCACTAGCCGGTGAACTGTATGCGAAGCGTATTGCAGGAGAGCCAATGACAGCTGCTGAAGCTGCTGCAACTGAAAGGCTTATTGCTGAGACAGTTTCAAGTAACCGAATGGTGTAACCGCTATGCAACTTGATGAACATTTAAAATCGAAAGTTCGATTCCACCTCGGCTTCAATGCGGGTGCTCAGATTCCAGCTGGTGACAGAGCAAGACTTGAAGAGGCAATGTCACTAATACCAGATGAAGTTTGGTATAACGAAATTGTTTATCAAGTAAGTCGATGCGAAATTGCTTGGAAATCAAGCGCATTTTTCCCTGATGACTATTTAGATCCAAACGGCACAGGATCGTTTAACTTCTCAAGACTGGAAAGTATTGCAGGTGACGTTAGTCGTTCAATTTCAACAACAGACCCTCTGAGAGCAGATGCAGAATTCAGAGAAGTCTATTTAAGAGAAGTCGATCGATTGGCAGAAACACTGTACGTATCAAACTACAGAAGACCCGAAGTTAGAAGATATGCGTTTGAACGTTCTGGTGCTGAGTTCATCATGGCAGTACCAGGCCCTGCAGATACAGGCGTAGGAACTCGACTGTGGTTATCACATAATCACGCATAAGTGTAGAATAGTTTTAGGTACTTATTTGTAAAAATGCGTAACTCTGAGGCATATAGAGTTCCTAAAATCGTCATGGATAGTAAGGAACGTGATTACCAATTAGCTAAAAAAGCTGCCTTAAGTCAAGGCAATGGTAATCCATATATCGCAGGCATTCAAACTCCTGGAGATGCAGTAAAAGAAAGCCGGACTGAGTACGGCGCTCCTACTGTTATGCCACAAACCGTGGGCCAAGGTGACAACGGATTTGAACAAAAAGATTCTCCTGCAAATGTAGTTTCAGTGAATCCAGTCAATACTTCTGGAAGTACTGCTATGGGCACATCAGCTACAGCGAATGCAAATGAAGAGCCTAATGCTTTTCAGGCTGATGGGCTTGCAAGAAGAATGGAAGCATATTCAAAAGCAATGGGTAATTCAGAACTCAATCTGAATGATCTTTCACAAACATCGAGGCTAAGCTAATGGATCCAAGAATTGAACGTAGGGCTAAAGCAGACCCCAACAGTGTAAAACCAGCCATGAGAACTGGTATCAACACTACGAGTACATACAGTGACTACAACGCTGCAATGCAGCAAAGTTTGATTCCTGGAAGTGCCGATCCCAAAGATCATCGCGGCAATCCTACAAACGCACAAAGCTTCCAAAGCACAAATCCAAAATATGGAAATCCATATGCGGACAAGCAAATGGATATTGAGCAAGTACGGACTATTGATCCAACAACTGTGAAGAGATCAGCTCTGATGCAGGGTGACGGTCCAGGAAGGCTTGCCAACAGTGTCCCTCCGAGCATGAGAGCCCCAACTCCGGTTGGCAATCAAGGCGATGCTATGGAGTCTGCACGTTTGGCTTTGTATGCAGGCGCACGAGGACTGCCTGCAGGCGGAATGGGTATCGAAGGTGTCCCAGCAGCCCATATGGATAATGCGTTGTTCGCTAATGCAAATGAACGCACACCTTTAATGACTACAATGTCAGTAGATGGTTTTAATGGAGACATGACTCCAGGTAAAACCCCTATCCGTAAAGGCAACAAAAAAGGTAAAGCATAATGGCAACAACCACCACAAACAAACAGCCACTATTGGTTGATAGAGTCTTCCATAATATTATTGACCTGAAGGGTGCAACGCTTGGTCAGAATGATCTGGTAGATCTGAGTTCTACTAACAACGCCAAAGTAATTCTTGACTGCACCGTAAGTGATGGAGCTGCAGTTGGAGAAATCTATACCCTTGCTCGTGCCACAGCTGGCAACACAGGAAACATCACTCCATGGGTAGTGTGCCTGTATATGAGTTCAAGCAATACGAATCTATCTGCTGCAGATGCGAAATTTGTAGGATTCTTTGGTTCTGGAGGTCTTGAATCATCCGGTCAATCACTTGATGGAGAACGAGTTGTGTTTGGCGGAATGCCATACGTTTTGTTCCCAGTGCCAAATGGGACGGGTTCAGAAAACCCTGCAATTGGTGCTCAGGTCCAAGCTCTTTACGTACCAAAAGGAAAATGCCTGTGGGCAGGCGTTAACTCAAAAGTCAACGGTAGTGGTGATGCGGTAGATGCTGCTGCAAACACTGCTCCAGTTATCGGAGTACAAGGCGGGTTCTACTGATGCCTAGAAAGCGGAATGGGTGGGGCAATCCTGACTCGCTACGCTTCCCCCCACTGGGATATGCAAATCCTCCTCAATACAAAGCAGTCGGCCAAATACCATCTAATAATCAATTTGGCTCCACAATAACTCGCTCTGTTACGGAGCACTATGACTTAAATACTGATTGGAAAGCGTGGGTCAGAGGATATGAAATTTATTCTCACGGTAAATTCAAACAATCTGATTTCACGCTTAAGTTCAAACAGTACGAAGGAACGACAGACGAAACAACAGTATATTTAAGGTTCTACGAATACCCAACAAACGTATCTGACTCGGGCAACAGAACGGTCACGATCAGATATACAGACATTTTGAATGCTGGTGCTGGTGGTGGAGACACAGGTGCTGACTTTGATTATCGCACTGGTCTAACTAATGTATTTAAGGTAAAGAACCAAGAAAGCGATTATGCTTCAAGGGAAGAGTATTTAAAACAAAAAGGCAAAGGACAAATCCCTGTCGTCCTGAACAGATATAACAATTCTCTAATCACACAAGTGCGTAGAGCACAGCCTGGTTCGAGACTAACTGATGGGTTTTACAGCGGTAACCTTATAGATTTAGAAGATAAAGATGGTTTACCCGTAAGGCTTTATGGAAGAACATATAAGAATTTAAAACTTGTAGGCAATGATGAAGCAACAAAAGAACTACAGAAAACACTAAATATATCAACGTACAAATACAAGATTAGACAGCAGGATTTTCTAAGACTAACGGGTGAACAAACAGCAGTAGCAGCCAAAGATTGGGTTGATAGCGAAGGCATTCTGGATAACTTCGTCGGCAAACTCGCAGTCCCCTTGAGTTTCTGGAATGATTTCGAAATTACTGTAAGCAATACTCACGAAGGGTTAGCACTCAAAGAAGAGCGTTTTGGAGAAATATATAACATTGACTTGGATGTATCACTGTTTAGATTTTTCAAAATCTTTGATATCACGCAATTCCCTAATACTGTATATAGCAATAAAGATTTTAAAGTATTATTTGAAACTTTGAAAATAACACCTGTTGCTGGGCAAAGTGGAATTGTAGGTAAGCTGCCTATTAACAATGAAGAAGATCCAGAAGATGGAAGCGCTGAAGTACAAATTAATAGCCATTACATTTTCATAAACAACGAGTACAAAAGGTTTTATGGCAAGGCAGCAACTAAAAAACAGCTAGATGAAATATACAGGAAAGTAACAACTGCATCACTAACAATTGAAGCTGCTAATGTTACTGAAGTAATTGATCACAGAACAGAGCCAGGGTTTGACTACACCGATGACGATGCAGTTTGGTTGACAATTGTTTGTTCTCCCCCAAAACAAGAAATACAGTTATTTACTCCATTTGATGATACTGACAATACCGTTACTGGAATATTTGATGCAAGCAGTTTTAGCTATAAAGCATGGTCTAACGGCAACTCATTCTTTAATTCATACACAAGCAATCAATTCAAACGCAATCTTAATCCAAAACAAGTTGAAGAGACAGGCTTTATTGAATTAAAAGCAGACCCCTGGTCATACAAACACCAAGACATGTGGACGAATCCAAACGGATTTCAGCCATTAATATATGACATCTTATTCAGCTGCTCATGTCCTGGATATACTCATAGCCTTGCAAAAGCTCCTGAATCAACTGGACCAGATAGAAGCACAAAGTCGAATAGACAGGAAAAGTATCCATTGCCAGGGGCATTAAGTAGAGCATTAACAAGTGACGGAGATGAAGACTCTGTTGCAGGTAACGCAATCCAATGGATTGATTCAAGGTATGAAACATCGTTTAAAAACTGCAAGCACACAATTGCATCGATGTTTGAGTTTGGATTACAAGTAAAAGAGCCCTTAGAAACACCAACAGAAAAAAATCGAGAAAAGTTCTTAGAAAAGCTATACGAAGAAAGACAGCAGTTCGATTACTTAAAAGTAAACCCAAGCTCAGTGCAGCGTGGAGATATATCTAATTTTGACATCGGCTTGTCTATGTTGAATTCTGTCAACATTCCTAGTACTAACCCTTCAAGAATTCTTGAAACACCAGATGTTGAAACAGAGGTTGTTGTCGTACCAGTTAGTCAAAATCAGCCTGATCGATCAGCAGCAGCTACAGAAACAATAAGGATAGAGACAGTAGCTATTCAAGAAGCAATCGCACAGGATATACCTGCACCTCCTCCAGTTGTGACGGTAGAAGATATTATTGAAGAAATAGCAATCGAGGAAGCAGACCCCGAGATTGAAAATACTCATCAGCCTATTGTTGACTTTGGAGAAACAAAACGACTAATTAGCATTAACCCTCCCTTGCCTGGAGGATTTACTGAATGGGACTTCCCCACAAAAGGTGATCTTGAACTAACACACCCAGAATCACTTCCTACAAACTCATTCACAGAAAAAGAATATAACTTCAGAGTATTGGATGAAATTACAGTTACAGCTGAGTTATACGGAGCTGGTGGTTCATCAGGACCTGGAATGGTCACACGCTATTGGCCATATGAACCATCTGTAGCAGGTAATCACAACACAACTAATGAAGAGACTTATTACATAACTAATCAAACTACTGCAAATATAGATTCGACTGCTTCAGAGCAAGACAGTAATTATAAATCAGCCGCAACTCCTGCAGATACCAACTATTACGAAGGAGCTGGTGGTATTGCAAAAGGAAAGATAACGCTTACGCCAGGTATTGAATACAGAATGACCATAGGACAAACAGGTCAAATCAACGGTCTGTCGAGGCTTGGAGGAGGCAAAACACAAATACATTTCCTGAATTCGAGTAACAGTTATCAACCAATATTGACTGCTGGTGGAGGCGGAAGTGCAAGTGCTCGTTACTTTGCAGACGGAACAATTACATACTTAAGCCCAGGAGGCCATGGTGGATTCGGGGCAAACGGTAACGGTAGCGATGGCGTACAAGGTTTTAGAGAAGATCCTGGCAATACACCTATAAATCCAGGTAGAGGAGCTACGGAAACAGCGGATGGCTTAACGCCTACAGCTATTGATGCAAACGACGGTACTAGCGGTAGTGGGGAGTACAGAGGAGGCAGAAAAGGACTTGGACGTTTTGAAGGCTCTTCTGGCTTACACAACAACGGCCAAACTGCAGGCCAAAGAGGAGCTTCGGGTGGCGGAGGAGGATCCTCGTTTGGCGACCCAGCCTATGTATCAGAAATAAGTTATCAAGGAACTCCAGTAAATACAAGAGAGAAAGGAAAGTTAGTGCTAAAAGCAGAAGATACTTAAGTGCGCTAATCTATAAATAAGAATAAATAGAATTATGTTTAAGGCAGAAGATTTTAATTTACCGCTAGAGACACAACTAAAGCAAAGAGTATTTGTTGACGAAATAGATAACTGCACAAACATAGACACTTTAAAGGAAAACTTGAAAGCTACAAGCAAACTGCTCTTGCAGTATCAACATATTCTTCAACGAGTATTGAGAGAGCAGATTGAAAAAAATTTAAGTGATTTTGAAGCAACCGTTCAAGAGTTAATCACAAAAGAGATTACAGATAACAATTAAAATAGGAATAGTTTAAAAGAGAAAGATGAAGATACAAGTCAAGCATAGCGACGTTGTAACTGGTTCAAATCTTGCTGTTGAACCTCAAGCACAATTTATGCTTGACGGTGAATTAGCAGTCAATTATGCAGCAGCCGATCCAAGGTTGTTTATAAAGCTATCAGACGGCAATGTAGCTAATATTTCTTTTGCAACCGGGCCAAATACTTATTGGCATTCAGGTAATGATGGAACTGGATCTGGATTGGATGCAGATTTGCTAGATGGTCAGGAAGGTTCGTATTATTTAGACTACAACAATTTTGTTAATACACCTCCAGCCGAATTAGTAGGAGATACAACACCTCAGCTTGGTGGCAACCTTGACTTGAATTCAAATAATATCACTGGAACTGGTGATATAAATATTACTGGAAACCTTGCATTAACTGGAACGGTCGATGGAAGAAACGTAAGTACAGATGGATCAAAACTAGATGGAATTGAAAATAATGCTACAAGAGATCAAACTCCTTCAGAAATACTTACTGCTCTAAAAACTGTTGATGGAAGCGGTTCAGGACTGGATGCTGACCTTTTAGATGGCCAAACAGGTTCTCACTATTTAGATTACAACAACTTTGTCAATACTCCGCCAGCCGAAGTTGTAGGCGATACTACCCCTCAACTTGGGGGTAATTTAGATTTAAATCAAAAAGCTATTGTTGGCACCGGAAATATAAATATTACTGGAAGCATCAATCTTACGGGAAATGTAGATGGCAGAAATATAGGTTCAGATGGCACAAAGCTAGATACTATTGAATCTGGTGCAACGGGCGATCAAACAGCCGCAGAGATTCTAACTGCACTAAAGACTGTTGATGGAGCAGGTTCAGGATTAGATGCAGATTCACTTGATGGTCAAAGTAGTACTTACTATCGTAATTACAATAACTTAATTAATAAACCAACGCTTTTCTCAGGCAGTTACAACGACCTGACAAACAAGCCAACGATACCCACAAATAACAATCAGCTTGGGAATGGTGCTGGATATATATCATCGTTTGATATAACCACCCAAACGGACAGTAAATATTTAAGGTCTGATGCCACCGATGATTTTTCAGGAACACTGCAAGGAAATAATAATGGAGGAACATATTTCAATCTAAGAGGAGGTAGTGGTTCCAATACTTTATTGATGCGTGTAAGTGCTGCTGATAATAACGAAAATATTGCATCAAATTTATCTTCAGATTATGGATTCAATATCAGATATAGAGGAGATTTGAGTGGCATTGAAAATGCATTACAGATTGATGCAGACAACGAAGCAGGAACGTCAATTGAAGCATTACGTATAAAGCAAGATGGTATTGTTCATTTTGGACCGACCCCTAAAGTTGGAACTAGCACAATATGGCATGCAGGTAATGATGGCTCTGGAAGCGGACTAGATGCAGATTTGCTAGATGGTCAGGAAGGTTCATATTATCTCGATTACAATAATCTAACTAATGTCCCTTCAGCTTCCACTAATGCTGACACGGTAGACAACTTACACGCATCAAGTTTCTTAAGGTCAGATGCAAACACCACGTATTCCGGTGGTAAATTAGAAATAATCAGCAGATCTAGTAATAACCACTATCTTGGATTTGGTCTCGAAGACAATGGAAGCGGTGGATGGAAAAGTACAAATAGTAATGCTCGTGGTTTTGTAGCTAGAAATGCAGGTCTTGGTGGATTTGAACTTTTAGTAGCAGCATCGTCTACTTCACAAGGAGGCCAAAATACAAGTGTTAAGACATATTCATTTAAAGGAAGTGGTACTGCAGAGATACAAGTCGAAGGAAATAAAGTCT
>Ga0160423_10005796_pt1 | contig 10035 bp, 10 predicted proteins | sample CRUFie14St8metaG_FD_108191 | JGI IMG/M metagenome (GOLD analysis project Ga0160423, IMG submission 108191) | Marine microbial communities from the Costa Rica Dome - CRUD Field 142mm St8 metaG | ecosystem: Environmental > Aquatic > Marine > Oceanic > Photic zone | place: Costa Rica: the Eastern... | reverse complement strand
AGTGACTATTGAGCCGAACAGTGTTGAATTTTGTTGAGGACATGCGATATCGACTAGCGACAAAAAACGAAAACGACATAACAAGATTAAGGCTTCAGAGGGTTTTCGGGATTGTGTAAAGACTGATCGATTTTATCGATTTGCTGAAGAGAATCATCTATAAAAAACAGTAGGTCAGGGACAACACGCAGCTGGTTGCGAATGCGTTTTGCAAGGGTGTTTTTTATTTTGCCTCGTTCTTCTTCTATGAGACTTAAAATGTGTTTTGCTTCAGAAAAGGGAAAAACGGACAAATAGACTTTTGCGATTTGGAGGTCAGGGGTTACACGTACAGCAGTGACTGAAACAACTTGTTTTTTCAGGTTGTGCTGGTGCAAGAACAGATGAAGAATTTCTGCAAAGTCTTGCTTAAGGAGTGCGTTGATTTTCTTTTGTCGATTTGTCACAATAGCCCAAAAATAGGAATATATTTCTGCCTATTGACTTACAATCCAATCTATAATTATATTTGACAATGGATCAATTGCGAAAAATCATACATATTGACATGGATGCTTTTTTTGCTTCTGTAGAACAGCTCGACAATCCTGAATTCAAAAACAAACCCATTGCTGTTGGTGGAGGTTCGAAGAGAGGGGTGGTAGCAGCAGCGAGCTATGAGGCGCGAAAATTTAGCGTCAGGAGCGCAATGTCTGGTGAAGTTGCTCGCAGACTGTGTCCCGAATTGATATTTGTAAAACCTAGATTCGCTAGGTATAAAGAGATTTCGAAGGTTGTGCACTCTATCTTTTTCAGTTATACAGATTTGGTTGAGGCACTGTCTCTTGATGAGGCTTATATAGATGTTACCAACAACAAAAAGGGAAACCCATCAGCAACATTGATTGCGCAAGACATACGTAAAACTATTCTTGAATTTACTGGATTAACTGCATCTGCTGGGATTTCAACCAACAAGTTTTTAGCAAAGATTGCAAGTGATTATAACAAACCCAATGGCCAAAAAACCATACCCCCAGAAGAAGTACTGTCATTTATAGCAGACTTGGATGTTCGAAAGTTTCATGGGGTTGGCAAGGTGACTGCAGACAAAATGTATCGCTTGGGGTGGTATACCGGCAACGATTTACGCAACCAAAGCTTGTCGAGTTTAGAAAAACATTTTGGGAAGCAAGGTCAATTCTACTACAACGTCGTAAGAGGGATACACCTGAGCCCTGTGCGCACAAAAAGACAGCAAAAATCAGTGGGGGCTGAGCGAACTTTTGAGAGCAATATTTCAAGTGAAGTGTTTATGACCACACATCTTGAAAACATTGCAGATGCATTGAAAGTCAGGTTGGAAAAATCGAAAATTAGTGGAAAAACGATTACCCTCAAAATTAAGTACAGTGACTTTGTGACCCAAACAAGATCCAAAACAATACCTTATTATACGTCAGATATATCACTGATTTTGGAAGTGGCGAAAGAACTGTTGTTTCAAGACCAGCTTAAAAACTCTGTTCGATTGTTGGGGATTTCGCTTAGTAATTTCAAAAACCCGACTGAAAAGAAAAAAGTAGAGGCGCAATTAAAGCTATCGTTTTAATCAATCTTTAATCACTGAAACGCGCAAGGTGTTGACCATCCCTTTGTTCGCTACAGGCATTGCCAACAGGTTTACTAGGCTGTCACCTGTTTTGACATAGCCCTTTTCTTTGGCGATAAGGTTGACATCCACAACAGTTTCATCAGTAGAAACAAATCGATCATAGTAGTGGCATTTTACGCCCCATAGCAAGTTGAGCTGGCTCAAAATCCGACGATTTGACGTAAAAACAAGGATAGAGGAGTCGGGTCGCCAAGCAGAAATTTGGTATGCTGTATATCCACTGTTGGTCAGGGTACAAATGGCTTTTGCTTCTATTTCTGTTGCCATAAGTGCTGCGTGATAGCAAGTGGATTTTGTGATAAAACGATCATTTTTGTTTTGAGGGGCTTGGCTGTGTTTGCGAATGAGAGGGGAGTTCTCCACATGAACAACAATTTTACGCATTGTTTGGATGACTTCAACAGGATATTTTCCAACAGAAGTTTCGCCTGAAAGCATCACGGCATCAGCGCCATCCATCACAGAGTTGGCAACATCATTGACCTCGGCTCTGGATGACGTAAGACCCTCGATCATCGACTCCATCATCTGCGTGGCGATTATAACAGGAATTCGAGCTGCTTTGGCTTTGAGAACCAAGTTTTTTTGAATTAAAGGAACACCTTCTGCAGGAACCTCAACACCCAAATCACCTCGAGCCACCATCAAACCATTGCTATGATCAATAATTTCATCAATATTGTCTAGTGCTTGTGGTTTTTCAATTTTCGAAATGATAGGGATATCAAAAGAGCTGTGTTTTTTAATCAGTTTTTTAAGGGCAAGCAAGTCCTCTTTGTGACGAACAAAAGAGAGTGCAATCCAATCGACTTCTTGTTGGATGGCAAACACAGCATCTTTCACATCTTTTTCTGTTAAGGCAGGCAACGACACCTCTGTGTTTGGCAGATTAACACCCTTGTTCGACTTCAGCGGCCCTCCCTGAACGACTGACGCAACAACTTCTGATTGACCATCTGTGGAGGTCACTTCAAAAATCAATTTTCCATCGTCCAACAAGATTCGCTCTCCTGCTTTGACATCTTTTGGAAAAGACTGATAATTCATATACACATGATCGGCAGTACCCTCTTCTATTTTTTTGGTTGTAAAGACAATGCGGTCGCCCTTTTCCACAACAACACCATCTTTCATTTTGCCAACCCTCAGCTTAGGTCCTTGCAGGTCTGCCAACACCCCAACATTAAACCCAAGCTCTTTGTTGAGCTCACGAATAAATTTAATGCGTTGTTTCGCTGCCTCAAAGTCAGCATGAGAGAAGTTGATCCTAAATATATTTACCCCTGCAACCATCATGTCTTTAATGGTTTCACGATCTGAACTCGAGGGACCTAACGTTGCTACAATTTTGGTTTTTTTGATTTCTTTCATCTTAAAAGCTAAGTTGTTGTTTTAAGTGTATTACATGTTCTGGTAGTGAGTAACAAGACTGTATATCGGGGAGCTGTCCTAAATTTTTCTGAACATTTTCGGACTCTTTTACACCAACAGAAAGCAGATAATCAACCCCGTTGAGTTGTTTGAACAAGTAACGAGTTTCAGCAGTGGAGAACAGTTGACTTTCAGTGTTGGGCGAATCCATTGTTTTCACTTTGTTTCGAATCAAATGCCAGTGAACACCTTCTTTTCTTCTCTGATAGCTAAAGATAGGGAACTTTTGTCCTGCTTGTTTTGAAGCATAGTCTTCTGGACGACGACGCAAGAGAACGGAAAAGATTTTATTGATATGATACGCCATTTGGTAGTCAGGGATTGGTGTGTGAATACACATCCAATCATCATCAGAATTATCGATAGACAGCGAAAGCGTATGCTTGATCATCATTGCTGTTTGGTCAAACAAATATACAACTGTTCGTGAGTTGAATGGCAAAAAACAGAAGACATTACAGTTGGTTTGGGTTTTTTTCTTGCATTTGGCCTGCAAACTTAAAATAAGCTCTTTTGGACACTTTTTCTGCAGCCTTTTTTTTGTTTGATGCGCGAGCCGATGCAACAAGTTTTTTGTCGACAAAGAGCTTGGCCTTAAACATGAGTTTGTTTGCCCCAGCGTCCTCAAACACCTCATATCCATAGGTCATTTTTTGCTTTTGAAACCAGTTGACTAAAGCCCCCTTGTAGCTTATCACACGACTTTTCAAATCATCCAAATCAACATAAGGATGGATTACTTTTGTTTCGACAAAAGAACGGCACTTCAAAAACCCACCATCCACAAAAACAGCTCCAACCAAAGCTTCAAAAATATTTCCATGAACATCATCGCCATAATGATTTTTTTCAGTTCTAGATTGAAGTAAAGGATACAAATTAAGAGACTTGCCCACATGATTCAAAAACTCTCTACGCACAATTTTGGACCTCATCTGCGTCAGTGTTCCTTCATCGGCGTTAGGCATTTTTGTAAACAGATAATTTCCAATGATTGTTCCCAGAACTGCATCTCCAAGAAACTCTAAACGTTCGTAGTTTATTTTTCTTCCATCATCATCGACTTTTTCAAGCGATCGATGGGTAAAAACTCGCTCGAAAAGGTAAATCTTCTTAGGGGTGTACCCAATAATTTCTGAAATGGTTTGCTTGAACGAACGTTGGGGCTTGGACTTTCTTAGAAGCGAAATCAACCCCATATCAAATCATACAAATTTACGCATGACGACACATGCATTATGCCCACCAAAACCGAAGGTGTTGCTCATTGCAATATTGACACCTCTTTCCTGTGCTTTGTTGAACGTGAAGTTTATTTTTGGGTCGATGTTTTCATCGTCTGTGAAGTGGTTGATTGTTGGTGGAACAATACCATGTTGAATAGACAAAATAGTTGAAATTGCTTCCACAGCACCAGCAGCACCCAACAAATGACCAGTCATAGACTTGGTTGAGTTGATATTCATGTTGTACAGATGGTCTCCAAAAACCTTTTTCAAAGCACCAGATTCAGCCACATCACCAAGAGGGGTTGAAGTGCCATGCATATTTATCGCATCTACCTCGTTGGCAGACACGTTAGCATCTTTGAGTGCGTTTTCCATGACAAGTGCAGCGCCTATACCTTCTGGGTGAGGAGCGGTCATGTGATAGGCATCTGCAGAAAGGCCACCACCAACAATTTCACAATAGATTGTAGCGCCTCTTTTTTGTGCATGCTCCAAGGTTTCTATCACCAAAGCACCAGCCCCTTCTCCTAATACAAAACCATCACGATCTTTATCAAAAGGGCGAGAAGCGGTTTGAGGATCGTCGTTGCGAGTGGAAAGGGCATGTAAGGCGTTGAAACCTGCAACACCAGCAATAGTGATACAAGCCTCTGAACCACCACAGACCATTACATCAGCATGACCCAAACGGATATAGTTTAGCGCATCAATAAGGGCGTTTGCAGAAGAGGCACATGCCGAAACAGTTGCAAAATTAGGACCTTGAAAACCATGCTTGATTGAGATCATTCCTGGCGCAATGTCAGGGATCATTTTCGGAATAAAGAATGGATTGAAACGAGGGGTTCCGTCGCCTGCTGCGAAATTGAGAACTTCATTTTGAAAGGTCTCCAACCCACCAATACCTGCACCCCAAATAACGCCAACGCGAGTTTTATCTAGCGATTCCAAAAGGAAACCAGCATCACCAATGGCTTCATCACTAGCAACCATAGCATATTGGGTGAAGCGATCCATTTTACGAGATTCCTTGCGATCAAAATGGTCGTTGGGATCGTAGTCTTTCAACTCGCATGCGAATTGAGTTTTAAATTTTGAGGCGTCGAAATAACTTATAGGAACGCTTCCACTTTTTCCAGAGATTAAACCATCCCAATAAGCTGGAATTCCATTTCCTATAGGAGTTAACGCGCCAAGACCTGTTACGACAACGCGTTTATTCTGCATAAATATCTATTTTCCGTCCTCTATATATTGGACTGCCTGTCCAACAGTGGCGATGTTTTCAGCTTGGTCATCGGGGATTTGGATATCGAATTCCTTTTCAAATTCCATGATCAGTTCAACAGTATCCAAAGAGTCTGCACCCAAATCATTTGTAAAGCTAGCTTCAGAAACGACTTCGTTTTCGTCAACACCTAGTTTATCTACGATTATGGCTTTTACACGTGATGCAATATCAGACATATAAGAAGTTTTAATGTTAGTTGGGGGCAAAAATAAGAAAAGTTTGGCTCTATTAACTCAATCCGAATAAAATCTTACCACTCTTTTAAAATTCTGACCCATTCACTTCTGAAACACACCCAATAAATATGTAGATTTGTAAAGCGAACAACAAGGATGTCCAAACATCATACAATTTTGATATTTGCTTCTGGATCAGGAACAAATGCCGAGCAAATTATTCGTCATTTTTCTCCGATGGCCAACGTAAAGGTTGCAGGGGTTTATACCAATAACCCTTCTGCGTTTGTCATCGAAAGAGCCAAAGAATTCAATGTGTCGACATTTGTTTTTAGTCGTGAACAACTCAACGATCCAAACGCATTGTTGGCAGAGCTGAAAGACAAAAACCCCAACCTTATTGTTTTGGCTGGGTTTTTATGGAAAATACCACCTCATATTGTTGATGCATTCCCTGATAAAATAATCAATATTCATCCATCCTTGTTACCAAAATTTGGCGGAAAAGGAATGTTTGGTCGCCATGTTCATCAAGCAGTGATTGATGCTAAAGAACTAGAAAGTGGCATAAGCATTCATTATGTAAACAGCCAATATGACGAGGGGGCTATCATTTTTCAGGCCAAAACAACAGTTGACCCCCACGAAACCCCCGATAGTTTGGCACAAAAAATTCACAAGCTCGAACACCAACACTTTTCCGAGCAGATTGAAAAACTACTCATACCAACAGAAAAAAGAGTGAACCTATATACCGACGGAGCTGCAAGAGGTAACCCAGGACCAGGAGGATATGGTTTAATTTTGGAGTGGGAAGGGACACCCTATAAAAAAACCTATGCTCAGGGGTATATTCATACCACCAATAATAGAATGGAGCTGAAAGCTGTGATCAAAGGATTGCAGCTATTGAAACAATCGCCACTTGATGTTGTTGTGTTCACTGACTCTAAATATGTTAGCGAAGCAGTTGAAAAGAAGTGGGTATTTGATTGGGAGAAAAAAAACTTTAAAAACAAAAAAAACGCAGACCTTTGGAAAGAATTTTTAGAACAGTATCGCAAACACAGGGTTCGAATGGAATGGATCAAAGGACACAACCAACATCCACAAAACGAGAGTTGTGATAAAATGGCAGTTGAAGCATCAAAAAAAATAGAGAGTCAAATCGAAGATGTTGGATACCAACAAAAAGAATAAATATGCAGAAAAACAAAATATTAGTTGTAGGAACAATTGCTTTTGACGAAGTCGAAACACCATCTGGATCAAGCGGAAAAGTGATTGCAGGATCAGCCACATACATCTCCTTGGCGACCTCTATTTTTGACGTAGAATCTGCTGTTGTTTCTATCGTAGGGAGAGACTTTCCTAAAGATTATCTTGAAGAGTTGGCTGATAGAAACATCAATATGGAAGGGGTTGAGATTGACAACACTGGCGACACCTTTTATTGGAAGGGACGATACCATAAAGACATGAATCGTCGAGATACTTTGGTCACAGACCTCAACACCCTAGCGAACTTCAACCCAATCGTCCCCGATGCTTTTAAGAATGCCAAAGTTGCACTGTTGGGAAATCTCCATCCAGACATACAAGAATCAGTGATCAGTCAAATCAATCCTCAAAACACGACAATTATTCTCGACACGATGAATTTTTGGATTGAAAGATCTTGGGATGAACTGATGCAAGTGGTGTCTGAGACAGACATCATCACCATCAACGATGAGGAGGCTTTTCAAATGACTGGCAAGACCAATATATTGTCGGCTGCAAAACAAATAAGTGACATGGGGCCTTCTTATGTTATTATTAAAAAAGGAGAGCATGGAGCGCTGCTTTATCACAACGACCAAACCTTTTTGGCACCAGCAGTAATATTGGGCAATGTCGTTGACCCCACAGGTGCGGGCGATACCTTTGCAGGAGGGATGGCAGGGTTTTTGGCAAGTCAAGCCGAACTGAATTTTGAAGTGTTAAAAACAGCAATGGTGTATGGGTCCTCTGTCGCCTCATTTTGTGTGACAGATTTTGGAACAAAAGCAATTGTAAACACCTCGATCTCACAAATAAAAAAACGTGTCGATATGCTAAAGAAGGCTGTAGATTTCAAAACTTTTTGAAATAAAAAATATGAAGGCAAGATGTAGCAAACAAATTCTTTATTTTTGCTTGGATGAGTGATTCGATTAAACACGAATGCGGGATAGCACTTCTTCGGCTACTGAAACCACTTCACTATTATCAGGAAAAATACGGCAGCTTATTTTTTGGGATTTATAAAATGTATTTGATGCTTGAAAAACAGCACAACCGTGGTCAAGACGGGGCTGGTTTTGCGAGCATAAAATTTGACATGAACCCTGGCGACAGCTTTATGAGTCGTGTTCGATCTTCAGAAAACCAACCCATTCAAGATATTTTTTCGAAGATCAACAGCAGCATAAATACTGTTTTTCAAGAGCTGGGAAACACAGACTTAACTGACCTTGAAATCAAACAAGCATACCCATATTTAGGTGAAATTATGATGGGTCATTTGCGCTACGGAACATTTGGAAACAACAGCATCACGAGCGTACATCCCTTTTTGCGTCAAAACAATTGGATGCATCGAAACTTGGTGTTGGCTGGAAACTTTAACCTGACCAATGTAAACGAACTTTTTGACAATTTGGTCACACTTGGACAGCATCCAAAAGTAAAGGCAGATACTGTGACAGTCATGGAAAAAATAGGACATTTTCTCGACGATGAAGTGACTAAAGAGTATAAAAAATTAAAAAAGAAAGGCTTTTCTAAACAAGAAGCATCCCCAATGATTGCAGAAAACATAAAGATTTCGAAAATCCTTAAAAAAGCAACCAAAAATTTTGACGGGGGCTATGTCATTAGTGGTATGTTGGGGCATGGAGATGCATTTTTGATGCGTGACCCCAATGGTATTCGACCAGCATACTTTTTTCAAAACGACGAATTTGTTGTTGCTGCATCAGAACGCCCAGCGATTCAAACAGTTTTTAATGTCCCCTTTGAAGAAATCCAAGAGGTTCTTCCGGGTCATTCTTTAATTATAAAAAAGAATGGAACAACCTCAATGAAAGAAATTTTGCCAGCTAGAGAGCTCAAAGCATGTTCGTTTGAAAGAATTTATTTTTCGAGAGGAAATGACGCAGAAATCTACAACGAACGAAAGGCCTTAGGAAAATACCTTTTCCCAAAAGTACAGCAAGCCATCGACAATGATTTTGAAAACACTGTGTTTTCTTTCATTCCCAACACAGCCGAAACGGCATTTTATGGACTCATAGAATCTGTGCAATCTTTTCTGAAACAACAAGCAATAGCGACATTAAGGACAAACCCAGCCGAGGCAGACCTTGAGAAGCTATTGAATTGTACACCAAGAACAGAAAAGGTGATACTAAAAGATGTAAAGCTTCGAACGTTTATTACAGAAGACAGCAGCCGAGATGATCTTGTTGCCCACGTTTATGACATCACCTATAATACTGTAAAAAAGAACGACAATCTGATTGTTATTGACGACAGTATTGTCCGAGGGACAACATTAAAGAAAAGTATTCTTAAAATCCTCGACCGATTGTCTCCGAAGAAGATTGTGGTGGTGTCGAGTGCACCACAAATTCGCTATCCCGACTGTTATGGAATTGACATGGCTCGCTTGGAGGATCTCATTGCTTTTCAGGCAATGCTTGGGTTGTTAAAAGACTTTGATAAGGAATCAATGCTTGAAACAGTTTATCAGGCAGCTAAAGAAGAGATGAAAAAACCAGATACAGAAGCCACAAATGTTGTCAATGTGTTATATGAGTTGTTTTCAACAGAGCAGATTTCTGCAAAAATAGCTGCGCTAGTAAAAGAAGAGAGCATCCAGTGTGAGGTCGACGTTATTTTTCAGGATGTTGAGAAATTACACCTTGCATGTCCTAAAAATTCGGGGGACTGGTATTTTACTGGGGATTACCCAACCCCTGGAGGCAATCGAGTTGCCAACCAAGCTTTCATCAATTTCATAGAAGGAAACAAGCAACGAGCTTATTAAAAAAGCATAAATTTTCTTTAAAATACCTTTAGATTAAAAAAAAGGTGTACTTTAGCAAAGCCATAACATAAGTAGGTTAAGTTCATGGTAAGATTTGGGGCAAAAAAGGAGGAGTCTTTCCTCCTTTTTTATTTTACAAAAAATTCAAAAAAATTTTTGGTTTACAAAAAAAAGTGTACATT
>Ga0160423_10005795_pt1 | contig 10036 bp, 11 predicted proteins | sample CRUFie14St8metaG_FD_108191 | JGI IMG/M metagenome (GOLD analysis project Ga0160423, IMG submission 108191) | Marine microbial communities from the Costa Rica Dome - CRUD Field 142mm St8 metaG | ecosystem: Environmental > Aquatic > Marine > Oceanic > Photic zone | place: Costa Rica: the Eastern... | reverse complement strand
TGTAAATGAACTCAAGCACAGTTGAGATCGCTTTATCCATACCAAAAACGACAAGCGCAAAAATGATTGTACCCACTATTACTAGTGAGGTACTCTTTTGAAGATCCGTCATTGTAGGCCAAGAAGACTTAACTGCAAACTCGTGCCAAGACTCTTGTATACTGGAAATAATTTTACTCATCTTATACTTCTTTGCACGGGCACAAGGATTCGAACCCTGATCAACGGTTTTGGAGACCGCTATTCTACCATTGAACTATGCCCGTATGTAGGCAGAAAGGCACCCCCTAAAAAGGAGGCACCTTAACTACCAATTATCTAATCGAGTATTACTCGATGATCTCAGTTACCTGACCCGCACCTACAGTACGTCCACCTTCACGGATAGCGAAACGCAAACCGTTGTTAATGGCTACAGGAGCGATCAAATCTACAGTGATGCTTAAGTTATCACCTGGCATTACCATTTCAACACCGTCTGGTAACTGAATCTCGCCAGTTACGTCAGTTGTACGCAAGTAAAACTGTGGACGGTATTTGTTGTGGAATGGAGTGTGACGACCACCTTCCTCTTTCTTCAAGATGTAGACCTCAGCCTTGAACTTTTTGTGAGGGGTAATTGACCCTGGCTTACAGATTACCATTCCACGACGGATGTCCGACTTTTCGATACCACGTAGAAGGATTCCCACGTTATCACCTGCTTCACCCGTATCCAAGATTTTGCGGAACATTTCAACACCGGTAATGGTAGAAGTTAATTTTTCATCACCAAAACCAATGATCTCAACTGCTTCACCAGTGTTTCCAACACCAGTCTCGATACGACCAGTAGCCACAGTACCACGACCGGTGATAGAGAACACATCCTCGATAGGCATCAAGAATGGCTTATCACGATCACGCTCTGGTTCTTCGATCCATGTATCAACGGCTTCCATCAATTCCATAATAGTGTCAACCCACTTTTGCTCTCCATTCAATCCGCCCAGGGCAGAACCTGTGACAACTGGGGTATTATCACCATCGTAATCGTAGAAAGAAAGTAAATCACGAACTTCCATGTCTACCAATTCCATCAATTCTTCGTCATCCACCATATCAGCCTTATTCAAAAACACAACGATACGTGGAATACCTACCTGACGACCCAATAGGATGTGCTCACGAGTTTGTGGCATAGGGCCATCTGTAGCAGCAACTACCAAAATAGCACCATCCATCTGAGCAGCACCAGTTACCATATTCTTCACATAATCCGCGTGACCTGGACAGTCAACGTGAGCGTAGTGACGATTTGCGGTTTCGTACTCTACGTGTGAAGTATTAATAGTAATACCACGCTCTTTTTCTTCAGGAGCGTTATCAATTGAATCGAATGATCTCAATTCTGACAAACCAGCATTAGCCAACACAGTAGTGATGGCTGCAGTCAAAGTTGTCTTACCGTGGTCAACGTGACCAATTGTACCAATGTTCAAGTGAGGCTTGGTACGTACAAAATTCTCTTTTGCCATGATTAGCGATTATTAAATATATATAAACAGTGTAAAGATTCACATTTCATTTTAGAGCCAATGACGGGAATTGAACCCGTGACCTCTTCCTTACCAAGGAAACGCTCTACCCCTGAGCTACATCGGCTTAGCCTTGAGCGGAAGACGGGATTCGAACCCGCGACCCTCAGCTTGGAAGGCTGATGCTCTACCAACTGAGCTACTTCCGCGGTTGTGGGGGGAGCAGGATTCGAACCTGCGAAGGTTTCCCAACGGATTTACAGTCCGTCCTCGTTGGCCGCTTGAGTATCCCCCCGGCAATGCACTTACCTCACTTTCAATAAGTGCAAAAATCGAGCCGGTAGACAGATTCGAACTGACGACCCCGAGATTACAAATCACGTGCTCTGGCCAACTGAGCTATACCGGCTTTTATGTCAAAGATCTTCCGTCCCTAAAACGGACTGCAAATGTAGTAAAGAGATTGATACCAACAATACCTAGCAAAAAAAAAGTGAAGGCCTCTTAACCTTCACTTTTTAAATTCATCTCACGACATGTTTTTTGGGCATTAGCCGCGAAGTTTAGTCTTGTATTTTTTCAACTTTCGAATGATTACTTCGATAGCCAAATCTGCAGCCTCTTCAAAAGATTTTCTCTCTTTACTGACTACAATTTTACTTCCAGGAATCGACATTCGCATCTCAACGATTTTATTAGCTCTCAAATGGTTATTATCAACTTTAAGGAACACCTCCGTACTAATGGTTCGGTCATAAAAATGTGTTGTCTTCTGCAAGCGGTCCTTGATAAAGGTGAGCAACTTGCCATTTGCTTTGAAATTTACAGACTGAATATTCACTGTCATAGCGTTAAAAATTTATGACCCCTTGGGGTGGGCCTGGTTATACACTTTGGCAAGTTCCTCAAACGTACTCGTTGTATACACTTGGGTCGAACTCAGACTTTCGTGACCTAATAACTCCTTAACCGTATTAATATCCACTCCCGCATTTAGGAGATGCGTGGCGTACGAATGCCGTAGTGTATGAGGATTTTTGTCCACCACCGTTGTGGCACTTTTAAGGTAGAACAAAACCCGATTATAAACAAGCTGTGGATAGAGCTTTTTGCCCTTGACCGTCAATAAAAGTTCAGCAGCCTTTTCGGGGAATAATTGGTTCCTACGTTTCATATATAAATCGAAGTAAGAAGAAATACTCTTGGGTATTGGAATCTGACGTTCCTTATTACGTTTACCTATGACGCGTACTGTCTGACGGGACCAATCGAAATCTGTTGGTCGAAGGGAAATGAGTTCTGATTTTCGTAGACCGAGTCCATAGAGAAGCAAAAGCATTAATTGGTCCCTGGAACCCACAAAATCATCTTCAAAGCGACCGACATCGCTGAATAAAGCATTCAAATCTTCACGCGGCACGCTCATAACAACCTTCTTGGGGGTTTTCAAGCTTCGCATGTACTCCACGGGACTTTGGCTAATAAAGCCTTCACGGATTCCCCATTTGTAAAAGGAGCGCAAGGTGCTGAGCGTACGATTCACACTTCGCGGTGTAATACCTTGTCTACTGCGCCAGATTACGAATCGTTTGGCGTGCTGGATGTTGGCTTGGAATATTGAGACTTCTACTTCGGTGGCAAGATAATCAGACCAACGCTCTAATTCCTTCTTATAAGCCAACAAGGTGTGGCGACTGAAACGTTTCTCCGCTTGGAGGTATGCTAGAAATTGGGCAATATAGTCGGTCTTTTTCATGAGTAAAGGAAAGGTAAGTCGCTACTTGGGTAAAAACAAAAAACCCAGCCAAAGCCGGGTTTTTTCTGAGTATTTAAAAAGCGCTTATTCTTGTTCAGCTTGACGCAAACCTTGAACGTAAGCCGCTTTTTCGTTCATTCGACGTTTCGCTTCGGTCGGTTTCGTATGGTAACGATTTTTACGAAGCTTTCGGACTACGCCCGTTGAGCTGTGTTTTCTTTTGTACCGCTTCAGAGCACGTTCGATAGATTCACCTTCTTTAACATTAATTACGAGCATAGTAACACCTCCTTTCTTTGTGGGTTGCAAATGTAAGCGGATTTTCTAATTCGCTGATGTAAAGTTGAAAAAAATCAACCTAAGTAGAATCCCAATAATTCCATGGGGCCTATTCTACCTAGGTGACCGCCAAATGATATAAAAACTAAAAGTTACTAGCCTATTTTGGATCGTTGTCGTTCTCGCTGAATGAATCCGGTTCTGGTTTCGCCGGTGTCTTCAACACTTTTCGAAAGAAGTAGATAGTCGCTCCCAAGACAGTGCCTTGGGTCAAAATGATCATGATTAAAGCTGATGTGGTCATTAGGATATGTTTCGTTTACGGCGGTTAGAGGCTACTTTCACCATTGCCACTAGTGCGAAGAAACAAGCCAGCAAGAAGAAGCGGCTCATATCTACGTAGAACATGTTGGTGAAATGACCATCGGCCACCCATTGAACTCCAGTATTGATATGGAAAATCTGATTTATAATGCTATCGTTCGCCCAAGGCCAGCCTTGTTTACTAAATAGGGAGTTGAAGGCCGTAGACCAATCGGAGAATTCTCCATTCAAAGGTTTGAATAATGAAGTGAGGAAAATGATTCCGATAAATAGTGGCGTGACGTATTTGATAATGGGGCGATATATGCGCGGAACATCCATATCTGCACCGTCAGTGATTTCTTTCCAGCCCTTATCCATACCGAAGACCCAAGCGAAGAGAATTACTTCGGCTAGAGCGAATATTACTAGGCTCACCGTTCCTGTCCAATAATCGTATTCATCAAAGACGCCTTTTTCAAAGAAGAAGATTGTCGGTAATCCCATAGCGAGGATGGCAATACCTAATAGCATGGCGCTGCGGTTCTTGCTCAGCCGAACTCATCTTGTACGAAGCCCATCCATGGGGTACCCATGGCCAGTGAAGAAGTAATTCCGGCGAAGAACAATAGACCGAACCAGGCGACCCCGGCGATTACAGCAAGGACACTCCCCCACTGGTCGAAGAGGAATGGCATGGTCTTGAAGGCCATCATAAAACCGGCATTCTCTACCACCCAATCCAGGCCGAGGTAACCTACGGCAATCGGGATTACTACTGCAGAACCCAGTACAATCTCAACAAAACCGTTCATCCATCCGGCAGACATAGCGTTCAGGGCGATATCTTCTTTTTGTTTCAAGTAAGAGCTGTAACAGTGAATGGTTCCCATCCCCACACTCAAAGTGAAGAAGATCTGACCGGCAGCCGCCAACCAAATTTTTGGATTTGCAAGGGTGGTGAAATCAGGTTCCCACAAGAAGTTCAAACCTACGAAAGTGGAACAATCTTCACAGCGACCGGTAGAACCGGTAGTCCAAGACATAATAGCGAGGAAGGCACCAAAACCGATGAGCATAGGCATGGCGATTTTTGCCACTTTTTCAATACCCGCGCTCAGGCCACGTGAAAGAATATAAATGTTGATACTTAAAGTAATGAGGAAGGCCAGCAACGCCCATACGGGGAAGTTGATACCAGAGCCGAGATCAACGTAGCCATTGAAGAAAGTATCTAGCCCAGCCAAATCCATACCCAAGAAATCCCCCTTGAGAGATTTAAGGGTGTAAGTCAAGGTCCAGCTTTCGATGTAGGTATAGTAGGCCATGACTCCCATGTTGGTGAAGATTCCGAAGACCCCGAAATATTTCCAAAAACGCTTGTGCGTCATGTTGTCCAAAATGAAAGGGGTGCTGTGATCGCCGAATCGGCCACCAAATCTACCCATCGACCACTCTACCCAGAGCAATGGAATTCCCATGAGCAGGAAGCTGACAAGGTAAGGAATGATAAACGTTCCACCACCGTTTTGAACGGCTTGTACAGGGAAACGCAAAAAGTTACCGAGACCTACGGCATTTCCTGCCATAGCGAGGATCAGACCAACGCGTGACCCCCAAGATTCTGTTGTATTCGACATGCTCCTTCCGGATTCGTTTAGAGTGAATCCCGAAAATAGTAGAAAGCGCTATACTTGACAAATATCAGGCTACAATCCTGTCTGCTGCGCGATGATTTCGAGTGCTTCGGTAAACGTATGTGGCCTATAACCCAATTCCTTTCGTGCTTTGCCAATATCAAAACCCGTTGCAGGCGGACGTTTGGCAGGCTGATTCAAGGTTGTGCTGTCCACGCGGGTTACCGAATCCATGGAGAGGCTGAAGTACTGCGCTACTTGGCCTACTAACTCATAGATGGACATGTAGTCAGGTCCGGCGATGTTGAATACGCCATGGGCTTTTTGATCTGCCGCCAATAATGTACCCTGTGCGAGGTCTTCAGCGAGTGTGGGCGTACGGAATTGGTCATCCACTACATTGATGGCTTCGCCTTTTTCTAATGCACCCTTGGCCCAGGGAACGATATTGCTACGACTCAGATCCTCAGCCATCCCGATAACTAGTACCGTTCTTAATATGCTATACGACGAGAGTTGCTCGATAATTTTTTCCGCTTCAAGCTTGGTCCAACCGTAGTGACTGACCGGGTTCGGCTCCGCTTCTTCCTTATATGGACCGTCCTTCCCGTCGAAAATAAAATCCGTGCTGATGTGTACCAAGTGGGCGTCTACTTGCTGCGCCGCCTCGGCCATATTACGCGTCCCTCCTACATTCACCAATGTGGCTTGCTCGGGATACAATTCACATTTATCCACATGCGTCATTGCCGCGCCGTGAATAATTATATCCGGCTGAAATTCCTCTACCACACGCAACACATCCTCAGAATTGGTGATGTCCATCGAAGCGTAGGCGGCCGTTCCCATATTTTGGATTCTGTTCGCCCCGCGGGAGGTCGCCAAGAACTCGTGTTGAGGAAAAGTATGGGTGGCGCGGCTAATTTTTTGACCAAGGAGGCCGTTGGAGCCGGTGTAGAGAATTTTCATGAATTGGAGTTTGGACAAAATTACCGCGTTTGGGCAGAAAACCACTTACGCAACGCTCGAATTTCATCGTCATTGCCCAATACATATAGTTTTGAATGTGGGGCCAATTGCATATCGGGTGATGGATTCACAGTCAATGCTCCGGTTTCATCCACATACCCAATAACTGTGCAGCCCGTCTCTTGGCGTATCTGGAGGTCTTTTATGTTCTTCGAGCCCTTAGTTTCAGGTAGCTCATCTACCTCTATTTCTTCAATATTTGTCGCACTGGATCCTCCCACACTCAGATGGTCTAGGAAGTTCATCACACCCGGATTCATAAGGTTGTGTGCGAGGTGAGCCCCACCGACCAAGTTTGGACTGACGGTGTAATCCGCACCCGCGGCAAGGAGTTTTTTCTCCGTACTTTCGGTATTCGCGCGTGCACCAATTTTCAATGCCGGGTTGAGCTGGCGTGCACTAATAACCACAAAGAGGTTGTCTGTATCCGAGGCAAGGGAAGCGATCAGAGAGCTGGCCTTCGAAATATTAGCTTTCTCCAAAATTTCATCTGCCGTAGCATCCCCAAGGATCAGAAGGGCACCGACTAATTCTTCTTTAAATCGCTCCGCACGTTCGGCATCTTTTTCGATAATGACGACTTGGGCGTTGTAAGAAATAAGGCGATCCACAACTTGGCGGCCATTTCTCCCTAAACCACATACAATTACATGTCCTTCTAACTTTTCCACCTTACGTTCTAATCTTTTAGTTTTAACAAATTGCTGAACACTTCCGTCAAGCGCTAATTGGGCCAATAAGCCTGCCCCATAAGCGAACGTTCCGAAGCTCCCCACGATCAAGGCGATGGTGAACCAAGTACCTACAGTACTCAACGGTCGCACTTCGTTAAAACCAACCGTACTAACGGTTTGAATGACCATATAAAACGCCTCCAGCCACGAATAGGATTCGATACTACGATATCCGATAGTGCCCGCCAACAAAATGAAGGCAAATACTGCGAGGGCCTTCCTAAGGCTATGGAACGGATTGTTCATCCCCTTAAAGGTAGCCTAAAGCTCTATTAAATAATGCTACTAACAATGCTTACTTTGAACAATTACTTGGACTTTTTCAAGCCGTATTGGGCTTGATAAAAAGTTAAGTTAATTGAATGTATATGCTCAGCAGTTAAAAGGTGTATAGGTCGAGACACGAAAAGCCGTATCCCTGCGGACACAGCTTGTCTGTGGTTTATTATAGCCTTACGAGGTTGTTGGATATACGTAATCTGTCACGTTAAATCTTGCTTCTTTTATTGCTTTGAAACCACCTGCAACATCTACCATGTTGTGGTATCCGCGTGCTTTCAAAATAGACGCAGCAATCACAGAGCGGTAACCACCAGCACAGTGCACGTAGAAGGTACCTTCTTTCGGTACTAAAGCCATTTGATCGTTGAAGTAATCTAATTCTACGTTCACAGCGTCTACGACGTGCTCGCTCAAGTATTCACCTTGCTTACGTACGTCAACGATAGTAGCACCTTCAATAACTTTTAATTCTTCGGCAGTTACTTGATCTAAGGTATCTACATCCTTACCGGCTGCTTTCCAAGCATCAAATCCACCCTCCAAGAATCCAATGGAATTGTCGTATCCAACACGTGATAAACGTGTCACCACTTCTTCTTCGCGTCCTAAATCTGCAATGATCAAAATAGGCTGATTGATATCAAGAATCAATGCACCTACCCACATCGCAAAGCTACCGTCAATACCGATGAAGATGGATTGTGGAACAAAACCGTGGATAAAGGTTTTTTGGTGACGAGTATCAAGTACCAAAGCTTCAGTTTCATTGGCCGCAGCTTCAAAAGCATCAGGAGATAATGGACGTAGACCTTTCTCCATCACTTTATCCAAGCTTTCGTACCCCATTTTATTCATTCGAACGTTTTCTGGGAAGTATGCTGGCGGGGCACTTAGACCATCTGTTACCTCAGAAACAAACTCTTCCTTAGTCATATTAGCGCGTAACGCATAGTTTGTTGCTTTTTGGTCGCCAATTGTACCCACTGTTTCTTTAGACATATTCTTACCACAAGAAGAGCCTGCGCCATGTCCTGGGTATACAATCACATCAGCCGCCAAGCTCATGATTTTGTTACGCAATGAATCGTATAGGATTCCTGCCAACTCTTCTTGCGTAACCGTGGCGGCTTTCTGAGCCAAATCTGGACGGCCTACATCTCCCAAAAACAAAGTATCCCCTGAGAAGATCGCATGGTCTTTGCCACTCTCGTCCTTAAGCAAATAGGTAGTACTCTCCATGGTGTGACCTGGGGTGTGCAATACGTGAATTTCTACATCTCCAACTTTAAACACTTCACCATCCGTAGCCACGTGACAATCAAACTTCGTATTTGCCGTTGGTCCGTATACAATAGTTGCACCTGTTTTTGCAGCTAGATCGAGGTGACCTGAAACGAAATCCGCATGGAAGTGTGTTTCCAAAATGTATTTGATTTTCACCCCATCCTTTTCAGCACGGCCGATATACGGCCCTACTTCACGAAGTGGGTCAATAATCACAGCTTCGCCTTTTGAAGCGATGTAATAGGCACCTTGTGCCAAACATCCAGTGTAAATCTGTTCTACTATCATGATTCTGGATTTTAATTCTCCTTTTTCTTAAAATTGCTTTCCGATTATGTAGACGGCCATCAAAAGCACAAACCATACAAAGCCTTTTTTCAACTTTTTCCCGTCGATAAACTTGGTCAAATAAATCCCTATAAAGATACCAACTACTGCAATTGCCGTAACTGATAAAAGTAAGTTCCAATCAATTTCTAAATCAGGGCGTTGTACATCCCCAATGAAGCCAATGAGACTCTTCGCTGCAATAATGAACAAGGACGTACCCACTGCTTTTTTCATTGAAATCTTAGCAAACAAAACAAGGGCTGGGATGATCAGGAATCCACCACCAGCGCCAACAATACCTGTCAACACTCCTACTAAAGCTCCTTCTGCAATGATCGCCAGCACATTGAACTGAGGCCCTGCCTGGTCAAATATTTGCTCAGTATCATTGAGACTATCTCGCATCATACCTACAGAAACCGCTAGCATCACCAAAGAAAAGAAAATCATAATAGCGATATCCTTAGTAAGCACGAAATCACCAAAAGCTAAGATCTCTGGCGGAATGGCTGGAACCAAATACGCACGAGTGAAATATACTGCGATGAAGGCAGGAATGGCAAAGACTAGTGCAGTCTTGTAATTTACATTGCCTAATGTCGCATTATGAATCCCACCAACTAAAGCAGTAGTACCCACAATAAATAATGAGTAAGCTGTACTAATTTCAACAGCAATTCCAAACAAATACACCAATACGGGTACCGTTAGAATGGAACCTCCACCGCCAATAAGGCCCAGTGAAATTCCGATGAAAAGTGATGCTACATATCCTATGACGTCCATACTGTCCGATTTAGTACCTCAAAATTCACGAATCAAAAACGAACGAGGTGTGACTCATCGCACACTAAAATAATATGGTAGATATTTCTTCCTGAAGCT
>Ga0160423_10005794_pt1 | contig 10038 bp, 4 predicted proteins | sample CRUFie14St8metaG_FD_108191 | JGI IMG/M metagenome (GOLD analysis project Ga0160423, IMG submission 108191) | Marine microbial communities from the Costa Rica Dome - CRUD Field 142mm St8 metaG | ecosystem: Environmental > Aquatic > Marine > Oceanic > Photic zone | place: Costa Rica: the Eastern... | reverse complement strand
TGGATTAGTATAAGAGTGTAAATAATTTGGAGCAACATACTGAGTTACATCTACAGGATTAAGTCCTGAAGGTGCGCCTTGATAAGCATTTATATCAATATACAAATAAGCAGGGTGACTAACTTCAAGACAGCCAAGATAAACACAAGAACCATCTTCAACAAACGCGCCTGGGAAATAGTTTAACGCTTTCGGATCTGTACAACCATAAACTATAGCTACACACGAGCCATCATCAACGCAAGCACCAGCTGGTACATTGTAGTTAATAGCGTTTGGATCTGTACAACCTAACACGTAACAACAACTACCATCATCAACTGTAGCTAGTGGATCAAAATTTAATGCGTTTGGATCAGTACATCCAAATATACCAGTTTGACAACTACCATCATCAAAAGTTGCTAATGGATCATAATTATTTGCTAACGGATCTGTACAGCCAGTTACACAAATGTTACACGAGCCATCATCAATATTTGCAAGAGGATCGTAGTTACAATAAATATACCCTTTACCAGGATTACAAAACGGGTAATCATTAGCATTTGGATTTGGTGGATTACCATCAACACAGTTACCATATATATCTGGAAAATTAGGAGAGCCTAATGTACCATCGTTACAACCATAAGTGTTAAGCGTTAAACAGCTTCCGTCGTCACAAACAGCTGCAGGATCATATTCTTGATAGTTAGGATCTGTACAACCAGCTTGACCAATACAGGCTGGGCAATTAGCAACTGCAGTAGAATAATCGTTATATATACCCGTGCCATCTGTTACAAGTATAACACCACCATTTATAGTATCACAGTTCCAAGTATCATTAAAAGTACAACTACCGTCATCAATCAATGCAGCTGGATCATAGTTATTAGCTAAAGGATTAGTACAACCAGATATAGGATATTGACATGAACCATCATCAAGATTAGCTGTTGGATCATAGTTCAAAGCTTTAGGATCAGTACAACCACCAATTACTTCTGGAACTTCAGTTGCTCTACCTATACCTTGGTAAGAAAACTCTTTTGTATCTATATCTGTGTTATTTAATAAATTAACTCCTTTTATATAATTAAACCACTTGCCTTCTTTTTCTACAAACTCAATAACATGGCCTTTTTGCTTATCAGTAGTTATATCTTCAACAAACCAACCTTCTTTTGATATTAATTTTTTATAACCTTCATACTCGTTTGAACTAATACCAGGTGGTATAATTTCTTGTGTTATTTTAGAATCACTACCTTCATAATTTATTGTTTGATAATTTTTTACACTACCAGAATCTGAATTTAATATTACATCTACACTAGAAGGTGTAAATTCACCGTAAAAAGTATTTGCATCTACATATCCTTGATGATGAATATATATATAACCATCTTTAAAAGTAAAATAATCATTATTCATGCTAATACCTTGTTCAGGTACAAAAGACTTAAAACTAACCCAACCTCTTACATCTTCACTATATGTTAAGGTTTTTACATCTTCATAAGCAGAGTAGTTTTCTGCAAATGTTAAATTATAATCTTGTTTATCTGTATCGTAAGAACCAATTAGTTTACGGAACTGTTTCATATTATCACCAAACCAATCACCCATACCGTAGTCAGATATATTAGTTAAACCGTCCATTGATAATCTTAAAACTGCAGACCTTTGTTTGTCCGTAAAATAAGCTCTATAATTATCTACAGCAAAAGACTCTGGGTTTTTAGATATACCAAAATCACCTGCAAAAGGCATTGTTTGTCCAAGTACGTTTTGATTAGCAGTTAGCTGTGGATTACCATCAGCATTAAACACGGCGTCTTTATTTGCTAATATTTTAACAACTCTATCTTCACAAAAAGCTACTAAATCAGTTTGTCTTGAAAATAACTTTTGTATGCTACCGTATGTAGGATTTAAATCTTTTGTTATTTTTTCAGCTTGTATAAATTGATTTAAACTATTAACACCACTATTAGTGTTGTATATACCAGAATATATTAAACCACTACTTCTTCTTTCTTCTTTATATATTGTATCTAACGTTGTAGAAACAACAGCGCCTTTATCTAATCTAACTTGATTAAAATCATCTCTTAACCTATCAGACTCAACACCATTGCTAAATGAAAAAGCATTATACCAAGACAAACCAACTTCGTTTTGTGATACATCAGTTTGCATTTTATATACATAAGTACTAGCAGGATATGTGCCTACTTTTTGTAAGTCTGCAAACCTAAGTGTTACATAGCTATTGTCATGTCTAGTAAACTTTAATACATCGAACTGTGCTGATAAATTAGTTGTATCTATTTCGTGGCTTAAAGCTATTAAATCACCTGGATTATTACCATCATGATCAAACCAACCAACTACAGTGGTATCAACATCAGTATTAGTATAACCTTTGTATAGAGCCACGTTTGTGTTTGGATTTGGATTTAAAAACTCTACAATAGAACCTTTTGGAACATACAACGCGTTGTTTTCAGCTGTTAATTTTGTTGGATATACTTGACTAGCTTCATAAAATATATTTAAATCAATATTTTCTTTTGGTTCTGTTTCCCACATAGCAGGATTATCACTTACAAGCGGTGAAGACTCTAACGTTCTTGGTGATATAAACTCAATACCAATTGCTTGATCGTCTTCTGCGCCATTAGTAGTACCGCTATTAGTTTGAATAGTAGCTCTTTCAATAGGATCAAAACTTGAAGATGTTGTTGGATCTTTATCTAAATATAATCTATAAACTATTCTTCTATTATCAGATCTCATAAACCTTTCCCAAGCTTCTTTAAAATCTGTGTAGCTACCGTTATCCCAACTAGAATTTAAATAATAAGGATCATTATGTGCTGTTTTCCAAACCTTATGTAAAGAGTTTGGCCCGAATAAACTTCCATCACGTCTACCCCAACGAGTATGATTATATCTTCTAATTTTTTGTACTTCTGTTATTCTATATATTATAGGGTTACCGTTACTGTCAACGTTTGTGTCACCTGTAAATCTAAACAAGCCATCAACTACCATAGAGTTTACTATTGGAGATTCACTTTGATGAGCAGGGTTTGAAGCGCTACCAACTTCCCAAATATAATTTTCATTTATATCAGCGTAATTTATAGTACCAGGTTCTGCTACGTTACCAACTCTTTGCCCAACAAAAGACTGTTGGTCAGAAAAATCTGGTTTTAATTGTGAGTGTGCTAATTCTATATACCATCTTTGTTGACCTGTAGGTTCTTGTTGTATTCCTCTACCATAACCACCAGACTGTGTGCCATCAGGATTATTATTGTGATCATGTTCCATTATATGAAAACCTGTACCTCTAGCACCACTTTGTGGTTTATGTATCATGGGAAAATACGCGCCATCAATAAACCATTCACTATCAGTAACATCATCTTCAGGATTATTAAAATCTAAATTATTAGCCCATTTAGCCTGTGTGTCTGATTTAAAAACACCTGTTGTGTTTGATCCACCTCCAAAAAATGGATTATCTTGATCAAGTAAAAAATAAGCGTTCATACGCGCATTAACTACATATTGAGTTTCTGCCTGTGTAGCTCCTATTAAACGATCTTCAGTAACACCATCACCGTTTATTTTAACAAAAAATCTACCTTCAAATTCAGGTTTGTTTTCTACTACGTCTTTATAAACTTTTAATACTAAGTTGTTATCAAAGTCAGGTAAGTTATTACTAACAACAGTAGGAAAATTAGGATATATCCATTGATCACTAGCTTCAAGAGGTCTGTCTAAAGTTACTTTGTAAACACCTCCACCATTAACACCTCCAGCAGAACCATAACTTAAATTTATAATATCGTATGTTTTGCTATGAAAACTATCTCTAACAAAACATAATGAAAGCTTTTCAGTTATATCAATTAACTTTGCATTGTTACCGGCAATCCAAGTGTCTTCATCTATTTCAAAAAAATCACTAGCAACAACAGGCGCTACTGTTGACAATAACGTTTCTGTGTCTGTAGGTGAAGACTCGCCTGCTTTTTTTACTTCTGTTTTTATAAATTCTGGCGCTTCATTTTCTATAGCTATAATTTTATACTTAGCAAGTTCTTCTACTACAGAGTTAGTATCAACTTGTTTTTTAAGTATTAAAAATGTTTCTTCATCAACTTTGTTTCTTTCAGAAGATGGAAATGATAACCATAAATTACCATCTTCAGCTCTGTAAACTCTGTCCATAGCTAAGTTGTAATACTCGTTAGCAGTTTCTTTTACATAAAACTTAAAACCTTTTGCCCAAGACGGTGGCAATGTTTTTACTCTAGTTTTTATTTTAGTTTTAAACTCTGCCTGCTTTTTAGGTATAAAAAATGTAGACTCTGAGTTGCTAAATACAGGTGTTTCTCTACCGTACTCATCTAAATACGTTAAACCAACTTGATAATTTCTTATTGATTTTAAAGAGTGTAAGCCTCTATAAGTTCCATAATCATAATCTGTTTTTATATACTCAACTTGATCAGTATCATTTTGTGGAAAATTTAAAGTATATTCTACTAAATTTGTACCAGAATAACTAACATCATATCTAGCAGCGTTATCGCTTTCTAATAAAGGTTTTACATCTAAATTATAATTTTGTAAATAGTTAGCAAACACTAGCCTGTTACCTGTTATTTCTTGTGCTAAAGCTTTTCTAGGCACATTATCATACGGTCTTAATAATTGATTTGAAGGCACAACTGAATATATAAGATCAGTTGTAACATTGTAAAGATTAGCTTGCCAATTATTTAAACCTGTATTACCCGCAACTTCTATATCACCAGTTCCGTCTTTATATTTTACTTTATCAACAACATAAACAGTAGGCGAATTTGACTCTTTGTATAAAAGATCTACTTGTATTACATCTTCAGGTAAATCATAAGGTAAAAAACCTCTAAGCTCTAAAGACTTAATGTAGTTTTGCATACCTTTATTGTATGCTAAATTAGAGTCGTAATCAAATCTACCTGCGTTAAAAATTACATTTGTAAAAGGTGCAAAAGTAGAATATTCACCATCTTGATATTTATATCTGTAGCTAAATCTAGGAAACTTTTTTTCAAATAAAGAATCTTTAGCAGGTACTTGTTCTACATTATAGCCCGCAGTAATATTAGCAGTTGCACCAGCAATGCTGTTTATTTTAACAGAATAATCAGTTGAATTAATTTTAGACAATATAGTAACTCTTACTTGGTGATCACCAGGCAACTCACCTGCAGATCCTACTTGTAAAAACCTAACCTCATCACCTGTTTCAAACTGACTACCATTTTCAAAATTACTAAAAGTAATAGTTACAGTATCATCAACTTCATAAAGTGTTTGTGTGCCTTGACCAAAATCAAAACTTGATCTTGCTGTTATAGGTATATCAAAAGTAGGTTTTACTAATAATGGTATGGTTGGCGCTTTTCTTATTACTGTAACATGTTTTTCTTGAAGAAATATACTGCTACTTGAATCAATATCTCTGTCTGGCACTACAAGCTTTGTATTAGTGTTTAAGCTACTACTACCAGCCATACATCTTGTTATATTTATTTTTTTAGGCTCATATTCATTATCTGTCCAAAACAAAAAATCATTTAAAATATTTAAACCAGTTATTAGCTGGCCTGGATAAAAGTTTAAAACTCTTTTACCGTCAGGTTTAGAAAATATAAAAGTTGATGCTTTTTGTGAAGGAACAGTAAGAGGAGGAACATTAAAAGGGTTTGCTAATTGCACAGGAAGGTTACCAAATTGATCTGGTGTGCCAATTGCTATTATAGGATTATTGCCAAAATAAGATATTTGTAAATGTGAATCGTCCCACTGAGCATGCAGGCCTACTTCTAAGTTATAGTTAGCTCCGTTTGGAACAAGTATAGTATTAGTAGCGCTATCATGATTACCATAGTCAACTCTTATTCTATAAATATCAACTACAACAGGAGATACAGCACCACCTTTATATTGTAATATAAGATCTTTACTAACAGTATCAGTTAAGCCAGCGTATACAGGACCAGATATTAACCAGTATAAAGCATCGTTTTTTTCATCTGCAATTGTACCAACGCAGTAGCTTCCGTCTTCTAACTCTGTGCCGCCCATCAAAATATCATTACCCATTATATTTTCTATAGCACCAACGTCAGAGCCTTCTGAAGTCGATATTTGAATATTCATGGCATCTCTATACTCGCCATTAGGCACGATTCTTTCATCGAGGTCTTTATTCATTTTCCCCGATGTAAAAGTATTTTTAATCTCCGGCATATACTAGTGTTTTATGTGCTTAGATTTATTTCTAAGTATTTGACTTAATTCTTCTAACTTAATATTTGATAATCTTAGTTTTGCATTGCGCTTAGCTGCAAATTTTTCTTTTTTAAACCTGTTAACTAAGTATTCAGGTGTGTTAGCTCTAGTTGCTAATATAGCGTGAGCAATATGTTTGTACATTGCTTCTTCAGCAAACTTATGTACTATCATTTCATTATCGTTACCTAAACTATCACTTATATAATTTAAAATAACTATTAAACCGCTAATGTTAGAACTAAAGTATATACAACCGCTATTTTGATCTATATAATAAGTACCGTTTGCTTGAGCATTTTCAGGTGATATACCAAATCTACCTCCTTCTCTTGGCAAATAAATATCATCATCATAGTTATCATAATTAACGTCTTGAGAAGTTGTAGCTGCTGTATAAGTTTTATATCTTGATTGTGTATCTGACTGTTTGTTTAAATTTACAAATATAACTTCTTCACCTAACTGTTGTGTATCAGTAGGTCTACCTGGATTTGTACCTACAGAGCCATTTAATAACCAGTTTTCATATTCTGGGTTTGTAAACGTTATACCCATGCCTGGTAAATTACTGTTATTACTATCACCAACAGTTGCTACTGTTGAGTTTGGCGGTATACCAGGTCCAAATATAGTCATACCAACTTCTATATCATGACCAGCTGTAAAGAAGTTTATACGCATACCACTACCAGGACCATAAACTAATTCTCTGTTATTATATCCACTTGTGTTTGTAACAGCTATTCTAGTTTCTTTTTTAAACTTAGGTATTAAATTATCTCCTTCAAAATCACCAGTACCTATAGACGGTGAAGTTAAACCTGTAGATGTTATACCGTATTGTTGATAACCTACAGTGGGATCATCAACATAAGTGTTTGTTTCAAACTTATAACTTCCGTCAGTGTTTTGTTGGTAAGCTGTAGGGTTAAAACTTTTAATACTAGGGTATAATACACGCATTATACCTGAGTCATCAACATAAGATACTTTTACATGATTAACAAAATCTTGTGGCAATGGCATTTTTAAAGTAGCAGGAACTGTATACTCTAAAGATTTATATCTATTTAAAGTATCATAACTTAACTCTTGCAACGCTCTCATTGCGTGAAACTGTATATCAGTTCTTCTAACTTTACTTATTATTTTGTTTTCTCCAACATAAGAAATTATAAATTGATTTATTATATCTTCTAAAGTTATGTATTGATAATTACCATACTTTTCATCTCCAGATAGCTGAACACCGTCTGCTCCTTGATAGTAACTTTTTGATGTTTCGTTTATTAATCCCATTTATTTATTGTTTTTCTTGTTGTTCTTTTTGTGCGTCTAGTTGCTGTCCAACTTGCATTAATCCAACTTTATTCAACGTAATACCAGCATAACCTAGTATTTTAACTACTAACGCATGTTCTTCGGATCTATGTAATTGAAAGTGTTGAGTGTTTGTTTGGTCATGTAAAGCGTTACCACCAATAACGTTATAGCCCCAATAAACGTCTACTGGATTTTTTACATAAGTAGCAACGATAGTTGCGTTTGGTAAGTTTTTTGGAAAAACTTCTATCATATCTGTACCACCTGAATTTTCGTATCTTGTAAAAATAGGTCTTTTTGCTGTAGGCTTTGCTAGTGGCGATGCGGATATATATAATAATTCTTTTGGATCTACTTCTGTAATTTCTCTACCTTGATAGCTTAGCGTACCTAGTCTATACAAACCGCCAGGTAGATTATACATTTGAGCTGTAGGATTTATAGCTGTTAAAACTTTTTGTTTTTTAAACAAGGCTATTTTTTCTTCTAATATATCAATCATATCAGAATATTCTGTATCGTTACCAGGTAGTCTACCAAATTGATTTATGTCATAAAAATATTGTTCAAACGTTTCCATTTGAGCTTGATTAGCAAACAAATTAAACTCTTGTGGAGTTATATAACCTCTTTGTTCTTTATTAGCTAAAGCTAAAACTCTTTGATATACTGTATCTATGTTTACCATACTATTTGTTTTTATAAGGAAACGCTTTATTAAGCGCTTCTTTTCTTTTATTACAATTACAACCTCCTTTGCCAAATACACCTTTACTAGATAAAAACTGTGTAAGTGATTTTATACCGGTCGCAGTTGTAAACTTTTCCACTGAGTCTCCTAAGCCTTTTGATTTCATATTAAATTTTTTAGTAGTTGCAGTCGCCCCGTAGAGCGACCGCTTCTACAGTTTGATTATTTTAATCTTTTTTCTATATTTGCATATATTTCCATACCTTCATCAGTTTTAAACCAATGTGCTAAAGCAGTGTATGGGTGCTCATCAAAAGGAACTGTCATTACAGGTCTATTATTAGATGCCCATAAAAAGTTTCTTTGATCTGAGCTTAACTTTAATATACCGAGCTCTACAGCTTTAATACCAAAGTTTCTAAGTTGAACATTATCATCAGCCGCTAATTCTAAGAACAAAGCAGGGTTGTTTCTAGCAAATAGTAGTAAGTCACGTCTAAGTTCTTTAGAACTCATCTTAGACACGTTAGAACCGTTCTCTACTCTCATAATAGCTTCAGCCATATCTATTTCTAACTCTCTAGCTATTAATATTGCATCAGCTTCTAATTCTAGTATTTCTATTTCGTCTGCAGCTTCTTTTGCTGGCATATACTCAGAATATACTTTGTCTTTCATTGGGTGATATAAAGATAAAAGTTTTTGTAAAACAGTTTTTTCTTTTTCTACAAACAAAGTACCGTTTCTAAATATAATGTGAGATAATCTTTGATCGCCTTTCATTTCATCAACAAACGGCGTAGTTTGATTTTCACAATATTTTAATTCTCTTTCAAATCCTTTTTCTTTATCAAACCAGTACAGGTTAGAACTTTTTAGCATATAAGATATAGGTCTTTTATAACCGTTTAAATTATAAACTCTATCTTTTATTTCCCAACCATCGTTTGCTTTTGGGTTTTTAGGTTCAACTCTTTTTGGTTTTGGTGTTTCAACAACTGGTGTTTCAACAACAGGTACCTCTACCTTTTCTTGTTTTTTTGCCATAATATAATATATAATAAAATTAGTAAAATAAAGCCGAGACCGAAGTCCCGGCTTTTAATAATGATTTACTTCATTAACATAAAGTTGTTAGCACCTTGAGTGATTAAACATCTTTCAGTTAAGAAATGTAGTTGCATAACGTCTAACGCAGATGTAGCAGCACCAACAGAACCAGTAACCCAAGTCTTCATTCTTCGGTCATCAGTTTGTGAAGCTCTATATCTTACGTGTAAGAAAGGTCTCTTCATGCTTTGTCCAACAGTTTGGTCGTAAACTGAAGTTGTACCAGCAGGAATTAAAACTCCTCTAATTGCAGAGCCAGAAGCAGCTGCAGCGTTAATACCACCTCTTGTAGCTAGATCATTTAAGTATCTAAAGTCAGATTTATAGAAGTCATAAGAACCTCTTCTGAAACCAGTGAAACCTAAATTTAATGCCATATCTTCAGAGTTGTTAAATACTCCGTAAGAAGTACCACCAGCTCCGTAAGAGTTCATAGCAGCTAACATATCATCAATAGCTAAGCTAGTTGATCTGTTAACAAACATCATGTACTCTTCAATAGCACCTTGCTTATCAAACTCAGCAAGTATTGCATCGAACTCAGCTAAATCAGTAGCAGC
>Ga0160423_10005792_pt1 | contig 10039 bp, 5 predicted proteins | sample CRUFie14St8metaG_FD_108191 | JGI IMG/M metagenome (GOLD analysis project Ga0160423, IMG submission 108191) | Marine microbial communities from the Costa Rica Dome - CRUD Field 142mm St8 metaG | ecosystem: Environmental > Aquatic > Marine > Oceanic > Photic zone | place: Costa Rica: the Eastern... | reverse complement strand
TTCGACGTCGGGGCCCCTCGGCAACCTCCTCTTTTCCCCCACGAATTCGAGTGGGGTTGAAGGAGGTCGTCCGGGACGGACCTGAGGCTTTCCCAGACCCCAGCCTTCGCCTCTGACCCCCTCGTTCTTTCTCATCCTCAATCACTATGCCCATGAGCCTCCCATGGCCGCTCTCAGCTGGATCCATTGAGCAAAACGAAAGTGATCGCACACCCAGCTGGCCGCCCAGAAAATTGGCGCCGCTCTCCCCTGCGATCTCATTTCCAGCCCGCCGGATCGGCTCTAGCTCGGTCTCGAATCGCGACCTCACCGCCTCCGCGACGCCGTCAAGGTCTCCCGCAGATGCCTCCAGCGCCTCGTACAGCAGCCCGGAGTTCTCCAACCCCACTGCGAAGCTCACCGGGGCCTCCACCTCCTCGCCCGTGCTCCAGTGTGCCGCCGGGAAGAATGGAATGCCCGCCTTGCACCTGCAGCACGCGGTGAACCTGAAGCAGTGGCTCTGGGTCTCTGTGTCGGCGCCCCGCTGGAGCGATTCGATGACCTGGGAGGCAGCCTCGCAGTCCTTGAAGGACTCCAGCTGGAGGTTCAGGAACACGTTGGAGGTGGCGGAGAGGATTGGGCCCACGAGTGAGGCGGCGAGCTCGAAGTCCGCTCCGCATCCGCCGCCAAGGGACACGAAGGAGATGTCGTGCCGGGCGCAGATATCCTCCACCAGCTTGGCCTCCTCTACCGCCGAGTTCTCATCTTTGACATCGACGAACTCGGTAAAGTTGTTGGTCGCGAGACGCGTGGTCTGCACCTCCAAACCGCAGCGCTCCAGTTGACGCTTTACCGCGCCCAGCACGGAGCTCGCGGCCGCGATGGAGGCCTCCCAGTCCCCGCCCCTCTTCAGCGTCACGAAGGCCGTCACCGTCCTCACCCTCAGGATCGGGGCGGCCATGTCGCGGTGCACTCTGCGATGGATTGTGACGATTTTCGCGGGAGGCTGCCACCTGGAAAGCGTAACCGGAGGAGGGCATCAAATCGTGGCGCAAGGGCCGCGGGCCGAGGAGGTGATGGGTGAGGATTCAATCCTGCGGGCGGTTCGGGGGGGGAAGGTGTACGCGTCCCTCCCCGAGCGCGCAAGGCAGCTCATCTCGCGCGGCGCCTTTCACAAGAAAGTACTGGAAACTTCGGCAAGGGCCCGCCTGGTGTACCACGACGAGAGATACCCAGCTTTGCGCGAGGCTAGCGAAGAGGGAGAATACTATGCCGAGGTCAAGAGGCAGTCTCTGGCCCGCCAGAGTCTCTTCCCATACCACTTGCATCGGTTTCGCGTCACTCCTTTCCAGTACTATAGGGACATGCTCAAGGACTTGCTGAAACGGGACAAGCCCTTTTCTACCTTGCCAAACTTTACTGCTGCGGACATGGTCGCCGTTTTGGGAATCGGAAGGGACGAGTTCGTGCCACTCGTCCAGGCGTGCAAGGCCAAGCGGCTGCTCTGGAAGGTGAACCGGGAGTCAGCGATTAGGGACCAGCTCCCCGGCGAGCCCGTCGACCTGATGGTCGAGCCGTGGTGGGTGCTGCGGCCGGCAAGTTCGCCCTCGGTCTCGTCCCAACAGGAGGACCTACTGGAGGAGGAGGCCAAGCTCCTGGCCTCCATCTCTTCTCGCGGATCCGCCACCATCGACTCTCTGCCGTCCTCCCACCAGCGCGCGTGGAGGTCCCTCTACCGCCGGGGGCTGGTCGCGGTGGACGTCCCCATCGCCGAGGACGACTGCATCGCGGTGCCCCCGCTCGAGGGCTTCGTCTCCAACAAGGACGGCGCCGGCGAGGACGGGGACCCCGTAGAGACGCTGTTGTACGGAATGTTCTTCGCGGCCAGCGCCAGGACCACGATCGGCGAGCTTGCCGCGGTGCTCGGGGCGCCGACCGTGGAGGTCAGGGAGGCCGCGTCGGTGGCGTGCCGCCTCGGGTTCGCCAGGAGGACGACCCAAGAGAGAAGGGCTTCGGTGTCCTCGGCCATGGCGTCGGCTAGGGGTGGGGTCGACTTGGCTGCCACCCCCACCGCGTCTGGATCCGACATCTTGGCGGACCATCCGCTGGCCTCTCCCCCGCTTGAGGACACGGCGTCCTCCGCCGGGCCCAAAGGGATCGCCTTTGTCGTGGACACGGAGGTGACGGCGACGCTGATGATGGGGTCCCTGCTGAAGGATCAGAGGCACGCAGTCACGCTCTTTGAGGCGGGAAAGCTGTCGGGCAGGCTGGCCGTGCGGGAGCTGCTGGACGAGCTCTCTAGGGTTCCCAGCGTTGGGGAAGGGGAGATCCAGTTCTTAATCGACCAGATCCAGTCCCTGCGACTGGTTCTGGACCTGGTGTGCGCCGCGGAGGCCGAGGGCGGTTGCCAAGCCGACGGCCAGCCGCCGGAGATCGACATCCTGCGCTATGAGGTACTCGCCGATCTCCCGCCCTCCACACTCAACAGGATGCTCTCGCAGCACTACTTCCTGGTGGCCTTCATGGCGAGGCTTCCCATGCCACTGCTCAAGTGCCCCATCTCGCGCGAGGGCCCCGTCGTCCACGGCTTCCCAAGCGAGGCCGCAGCCATGCCCTGGCTCCGGCTGTTGCTCTGGGAACAGGTCCAATCCGGTCTGACGTCTCTGGCGCTGCCCAAGGGATGGCAGCTCCGCCGGCTGCCCTCAATCTTTGGCCACGACGACCGGCTGCTCGTGGAGTTCTGGCCGGAGGACGGCGGGAGGTCGCAGGACGAGTCGGTGGTCGTCCACGCGTCCTCTGCCCTCGGCGTTCTCAACCACGCCCTCCTCCGCTCTGCTGTGCTGGTTCAGAGGATCGCGAAAGAGTCCGTCGAGGGAGACACGGGCGAGCTAGTCACCAAGGAGGTTGCCCTGCCGCTTAGGGACGGAGACGAGGGCCTCGGGGGGCACGAGGACGTGCGCTCGGTGTCCGAGAGGTACGGGCTGAGCCAGAGCGCTGGCTACCTGACCATGCTCAGGACTGGACCCGGGACGAGTGATTGGAAGGTGAAGGGAGTCCAGTTTGGCATCCCGTTGCACTCCCTCGAGCTCTGTGGGGAGGTTTGCCGTAGGTGCGAGGGCGCGGCCGCGCTGTCGTGGAACAGCCTGTCCGGCTTTAGGGACACCATGCTCAGGCTGAGGGGAGACCTGGAGGAAATCTGGACAAGGTATGGCAATGGAGGCCATTCGCAGCGTGAGGGGGAGGGGGAGGCGACTTCTTACCTCCCCAGCGCGCCGGTGGCCTTCGACGGGACCTCGCTGCGGCCGTGGTCGGACGCGGAGGAGGATTGGACGGTGGAGCTGGCCGCGGAGACTCGGGGGGCCCCCGCGGCTCCAGCAAAGGAGGAGGAAGCCCAACCACCACCCCTTATAGTGTTGTGAAATTGAGCTCGTTTACCACAGTCGGTCGACAGGAGAAGAAGGTTTTTTGAGGGGTCGCCACTTATACAACGTCTGTTCTTTGTTACATAAAAAGGCCACGGCACCCTCGACTCCATGCAATTCAACGCATGCATTGGGATCGGGGTTGCGGCCTCACCCCATCGGCAGGTGTTCACATGGCTTGCCTCGCCTTGGCCTGGGCGAAGAGCTTCTGCTGCAGCTCTAGGGCTTCCTGGTCCGTCATCCCGCCGTCATCCTTCTTCTTCTTCCGGCCGGACACCAGCAGCTTGGGGTGGTCCCGCTCCAGATCGTTCGCTATGTCGCCGAACCCCTTGGCGCGAAGTCCCTCCACAATGTGGGACGGCTGGATGATGTTCTTCTTCTCGCTCTCCAGGGCAGCGATCGAGCTCTCGCTGACTTCGACGATGAAGGCTGCGCGGCGGGCATCGAGGGGAAACACGAAGGCCGTCGCGGGGTCAGTTCCGGGGGGAACTTCATTCGAAAAACGCGGGAGAGAGAGGGTGAAGTGAGGGGGGTGTGTAAGCTCACCCTTGAGCGCCTCGTTCAGCGCCTCCACGGAATCCTGCGACAGCCAGTGCTCGACCCGCGTGTCAATTGTCTTCAGGATCTTGCGAAGGTCGTTTGAGAAGTCCACGAAGTCGTCCGTCGCGAAGGACTCGTATCCCTCGTCGGCCATCGCGCAGCGGCGTCCCGAGGAACCGAGGACCTGCGCTCTTCCCGCGCTGCGATCGCAGCGCGCTGCGAGAAGGAAAACTTGAAAAAGAGCCGATTTTCCAGGGGAACCAGGAAGTCGCGGTGCGAAACAATTGATTGGATTGATATACCAAAGCAAAACTGAATAACATCTGACTGGAGAATCCACAACAAGGGTTCTGTTTACTGGAGTCTGAACTTTCCTCGTTGATCGTTTCTCGTTGATCGTTGATCGACCACCTGAGCTGTCTTGTACTAGAACAAGTCACTCACATCAACCCCTGAACCCACAACTTTTTTTTTGGTATCTCACGCACGCTCTTCGCGTCCAATCCATTTAATACAGAGAGGAGGGTTGCAGTGAGCCAAAGAAAGACACAAGCACAGAGAGAGAGAGAGAGAGAGAGAGAGAGAAGAAAATGAATTACAAAGTACAACTACAATAATCACACAACAACACGACGACAATCACATCGGGCACAGCAGGTTCCTGATCATGCCGCAGTACCAACCTGGTAGCTCCTTGGCAACTTCAAAGACCTTTGGGTCCCTCAAGCGCGGGTGGAGGTCCTTTTCCATCAGGTATATGTCCTTGGCGACCCTGTTGGGGGTCCACCAAGCCGAGCAGAGGAGGAAGTAGATCCTGGCAAGGACCTCCCTTCTCTCCTCTCTCAGCTGGCACTCCACGGCGCCCAAGCCTAAGCCTTTCACGTCCTCGTACTTTTGCAGGACGGCCGACAGGAGCAGGAAGTCCTCCGAGGGCTTCTCGTCTGCCAGTGGCTCCGCGAACATGACCCGCCTCTTCTGCTTCTTCGAAGGCGGTGGCGCCTCCTCCTGCACGCCGCCATCGCGCTCGCCGTCTCCCGCGACAGGCGAGGACATGAGGGCCTCCCTGGCCAGGTCCAATACCTCGGGCGCAGCGCCGTTGGCTGCCCCTACCGACGCAAGCGCAGGCTCCACGCCTCCAGTCTCCTCGGGCCCCGCCACCCCCGCCACCGCCCTCAGGCCATTGAGTAGAATCCGGCTTTTGGTCAACAGGTAGTCGCTCTGAGCGGCCTTGGCCTTGCCAGAGTCCGGCCCTTCCCGCGCCGCTGTCTCCACCTCCTCCGTCGTGCCCTCCATCGCCAGCGTCTCCACCAGCACCGCCATCCGCTGGCCCATCCGGTGCGCCCTGCTCACCACCTGCTCCTCCAGGCTGGGGTCCCAGATGGGCTCCAGGATAACGACCCTGGAGCAGAAACTGAGGTCCAATCCGTGAGAGCAGATTCCGTCCATCAGAAGCACGCGGCAAGAGTCGTCGTTCTCGAACTTCTTCAGGGCCTCGGCGCGAAGCACCCTCATCTTCTTCGCCGTGAGCACCGAGGAGGAGGAGTAGAGCCCGACGCACTTGCCAGGCTCGATCGCATCCTCCACCATCCTGAGGTGCTCCTGAAACTGAGAAAAGACTATGAGCTTCGGTGACTCCTCCAGCGCTCTGAGGACGTGGCGGCTCTTCGCGGTGGTGGTTTTGATCCAGTTGGGGGCAAAAGACGCGCCGGTCTCCATCCTCCCCTGGGCATACGAGGGCTGCAGTTCGATGAGCTCGACAGGGACCATCTTTGGTTCCTCGCCTTCTTTTGGGAACTGAGCGCGCTCCATCTGGTAGGGCTTGCTGCACAGAGGGCAGTGCCAGCGGCTGAGGCCCGCGCAATCAACGCAGAGGACGTGAACGCACCTCGGGGTGACCACGGGAACCCGGCAGTACTCCCCGCACCGCTCGCACTTGCCGCCAAAGCGCAGGCAGCCCTCGATCCAAGCCAGCTTGGCCGGGTCGATGGCGGGCCTCATCTGGGTGACAATCATCATTGTCTCCCTAATGTCCTGCTCGTACGGGTCCATCATCATATGGCCTGACAAGTTGCAAGACAGGCGGACGTTTCTTTTGGGTGGAGGGGGGGAGAAAGGCGTCAGAACGCGCTTGGAAATTTCTCGGAGTTTGCGGAACGCTAGCAGACTGCTCACCTGACGACCTGCATCATCTCCCTGATTTTGGACGAGTGCATCAGGGACTCATGGTGGTTCTCGTCCCACCAGTCCGCCAGCAGCAGATTCCTCTGCACCACGGCCACGAACTCGTTGTAGTTCCTGGCGTGCTTTGGGTCGAACTTGAGAGTCTTGGTGACGCGCCTGAGGAAGGGACATAGAAAGAAAGAGATTGGAGAGAGGGGTCAGTGCCGCCCATCGGGAGACGTGGATGGCGGGAGACAGAGGCGGGCAGCCCGCCCCCTCGACTCTCGTCCGTCCCACTCTTCAATTCTCACCTGCAGGGCGGGATGGATTCCAGGTCAGCCTTCTGGGCGTGGATCATTAGCCTGGAGAGGCATTTGACCAGAGACCTCGCGCCCTCCTCCCTGCCGGCCTCCAGGGGCCTCTGCACGACCGGCTGCCACATTGTGGGCTGCAGACCAAACTGGGGCTCGTGCAAGAACTTGAGCAGGGGGAGGAGGTGGGCAGCTCCCTGGGCGACCGTGTCCGGCGTTGGCGTCCCTGTCATGATCCACCTCCGCTCCGCCTTGATGCAGCACGCCATCTGGAGCTTGTTGGTGATTCCTAGGCTGCTGCCCAGCGAGTGCCCCTCGTCCAGGATCATCCTGAGCCAGTGTACCCGCATCAGGCTCGAGTTCTCGGCCCTGACGGTCCACTCCACGCTCAGCACGTTGAAGGTGGTGATGACAACGTCAAAGTTCCACGCCAGCTCATGGGCCTCGAGCTCCTTGTCTCTCTCATCGAACACATGGATCCTGAGCTCGCCCACCTCGCAGCACTTGTCGAGCTGGCTGCACCACTGCTGCACGAGGTGCGCCGGAACCACGACGAGGGTCGCGCAGGAAAGGAAGACCCTCTCCACCTCGATCTGGAACTGGCTCAGGTCCCTGATCGCAAACTTCAGGGCCTCGTGGTCGAAAGCGAGGCCTTCGCCCACCCACTTGGGCTGGATCCACGTGTGTGGCGTCGAGGCCGACAGTCTAGACAGCCCAATCTTCTCAAAGTACATGCCATAGTCCTCTGGCTCCCTCCTGCCGGACGGGACCTGGATCCCCCCCGGCGACTTGAGCTGCCTCTGGCAGTCCCAGTGCGTCGACAAGAAATTCACCGCCGACGCCACGTTCTTCCAAAGGTCCTTCCTGGTTTTCAGGACGGAGATGAAGAACTGGACGTTGTCCTCCTCGAACTTGGCGGACTGGCCCTGCCTGGTGGGCCTCCCCGCCCCACCTTCCATCCGGATGAACCCGAGGGACTTGATGGCCACCGATCCAGAGGCCGCTCCAGCGGCATCCTCCGGGACCTCGCAGCCCAATCGCTGGAGCTCTGGGTCGTCGGACATCTTGCACAGCCACTGCACACTCGTCGCCAAGCTCATGGACTCCCCGACCACCCTCCACTTCTTGCACGCGTCGCACTGAACCCAATTCACCGGCTTGTCAGGGAGCTCCCTTTGCTGCCCGTCTCCCGCGGAGGGCGCCATGGCGGCCTCAGCCTCGGCCTTCCCGCCCGCCTGCGTGGAGGGAGCCGATGGAGCGGGGGGCGCGCTCCAGGGCTGCACGCTCTTCCTGTTCCTCCTCGACCTCCTATTCTTGGTGACGACATCCTCGTTCATCCGGAGTCCACCCGGCCCCCTCTTCTCCGTCTCGTACAGCCCCTGCTTGCTCCCCTCGCAGCTGAAGACGGGGTGGCACCCGCGGGGCGGACGAGGAAGCAGCGACTTGGTCCTCAAGATAAGTGAGATTGCCGTGACCGTCTTTCCCATCCCGGGCTCGTCGCACAGGAACCCACCCCTACAGTCCGGGTGGGAGTCCGGCGCCTCAAAGGTCACCTTACCGTCAAAGAGGTCGACCCAAAAGCCGAAACCGTCTCCCGTCTTGTGCTCCCTCGACCCTGGGCTCAGGCTCACCGCCTGCTGGTTTCCCTCCCTCCCCAGCATCCAGAAAAGCGCCGTCTTCTGGTGCTGGTAAAGCTGCAGCTTGAGCCCGGGGACCTGGATGCAGCACACGGAGTGAAGATGCCGGCAGGTCGCGGCCAGGTTGCCGAGGGAGGAGCTGTCGAGGTGCTGAACGATCTTGTGGAGGGCGGAGCTTGGAAGGACCCAGAGGCCCGGCTTGTCATAGACTTCCGGGAGGACGTTCGACTGCTGGCCGATCAAAAAGTTCCTCGAGACGAGGTCCGTGTGCCTCGGCAGCTTGGTGAAGACGCTGGCGAGGATCCCTTTCTCGCCCACGTCCCGCCTTGCCCGGGCCAGGATGTCATCCGCCCGGTCCTCGACCTCGTCCCGGCCGTGCCTGCCCTGAAGCCGCAAGAACAACCGCTTCATGTTGGACTTACTGTCGAAGGCAAGCTCGCGGCGGTGCTTCCACAGGTCCGCGGACAGATATACGTCCATCCGGACGGATGCCTCGCCCGTGTTCTCGTACGACGCCCTGGCGAAGAACAACCAGTGGCTGTTCAAGACCTGCCGGCACGACTCCAGTAGTAATCTATCGTCGTCTGCCTTGGTACAAGGTAGGAGCTCCACGCCCTTCCAAGGGTCAAGTATCCTCAGCCGGCTTCCTCTGACCTTCTTGGGGCTGCTGGCCTTGAGCAACACGTGAGCACATGCGTCATCACGCGCGACGGGTGAAGACGCAGAGATCTCGTCGTCGGGTAGGGGGACGAGACTGAGTTTCCGAAAGGAGAGGAACCCGATGAACTGAAAGCCTTCGAAGCGAGGCCGGTCGTCGAAAGGGTCCGCAGCGGCAGGAGCGGAAGAAGTGGACGCCGCCATCGCCGGGTCCTCGAACCTCCCTCCGCTCTGCCCTTCCACCATTGCCTCCATCTCCCTCTCCCGCTCTCCCGGCGAGAGATCCTGGGAAACTCCGATTTTCCCAAAGAGCCCGCCCAAACCGCAAGCAGGAGGGTTGTTTGATTGTTCCTGACGAGCGGAGGTCGGGCGGGAGCTCGCGAGCTCGCGAGTGGTTTGGGGGCGGTGGTGGGAGGGCAGGGGAGCCCGAGACGAACCCCGAGGGGAGCCAAAGACGCCATCTTTGGAGGCCCAAGCCCGGCCGCGACCAAGGATTTAAGGGAGGAGGCTTGCTAGAGCCCGACTGCGACCTACCTTGGCATACATAAGCATAGTATGTCCCTGTTTCGCACCAAGGACTGGTGGAGGGCTAGCGTCGCGGGCGGAGGCGAGGAGGAGGAGTGTGACGGCTTGGCCTTCTGCGCGGCGAATTTGGACAACGACCCGAGCGGGGACCCGAAACTCGCGGTGGGGACCCTCGGTGGCGTGCTGCGCGTGTATGCCCCGAGAGAGTCTGAGAGGGCGGACGGGGAGGTGCAGCTGGGACCCACCTCGCACGCGAACAGCGAGGACAGTGTCATCGAGGTCCAGCTCGATTACCCGATCTTGCAGCTTGAGGCGGGCTACTTTTCGCCAGACTGCGAGACTTGCCTCGCCGTCCTACACCCGCGGCTTCTGGCGGTCTACGCCCTGGTGTACTCCGGAAGCGCCCAGGACCTGCAGGAGGTCTCGCTGCAGAGGCTGTACGAACACAAGCTCGAGAGGTCGGCCGCGAACATGTGCTGCGGACCTTTCGGCAGGGCCGCTACGGACACCCAGGACAACCAGGGAGAACTCGAGGCCATCTGCGTGCAGGTAAGGCAGCAGAAGATCCCAAGCCTTTCTATCTCCCGCTCGTGCCCGTTCTCTCGTCTGACGCGCGCCCGCCTCCGACCCCAAGTCCCTGGACGGCCAGCTTAGCATCTTTGAGCAGGCGAGCTTCGCCTTCTCCAGGTTTCTTGGAAACTTTGTCGTTCCCGGGCCGCTGAGGTACTGCAGGCAGCTCGACACTTTCTTCACCGTCAACAGCGCCTTTGAGCTCGAGTGCTACAAGTACCAGACGCTCACGTCGGCC
>Ga0160423_10005791_pt1 | contig 10039 bp, 12 predicted proteins | sample CRUFie14St8metaG_FD_108191 | JGI IMG/M metagenome (GOLD analysis project Ga0160423, IMG submission 108191) | Marine microbial communities from the Costa Rica Dome - CRUD Field 142mm St8 metaG | ecosystem: Environmental > Aquatic > Marine > Oceanic > Photic zone | place: Costa Rica: the Eastern... | reverse complement strand
TTATTTAATAATATTCCTATCTAAAAAATTTAGTTCTAATCCTAATGAATATGCTATAATGTCGTGGGAAGTAATGGAACATTTATCAAATGTAATGTTGGATAATTTAACTTTATTAGGGCAAACCAAAACTAAAGAGGCTGATTTTGGTTTAAATATGAATAAATTAGGGAGGCAGATAATCAATTATACGCAAGTAGATAAATATCAATATTTAGAAAGATACTATTTAGGAGTAGTAGAAAGTGCTAAAGAACTTAAAAGTAAAATATTAAGAGTTGCGGGAGGCTATTGGGAGTCCGACCCCTCTATTGAGGTTTTTTGAGGTGATTAAATGGAAATAAAAAAAACTCTCTATTTTCCTAATGTTTATAATGCTAAGTCTGTATATCATGACGGGAATTGGATGACATTTTCCGAATGGTCGGAACTATCAAGACCTACTTTGGATGTTAAAAGAAAAATTAATTTTATCGTGGCTTCTAAATATTTACACAAAAATACTTCAGGGGTTTATAGTTATTATTTAGTAGAAATGACTGAATTTGAAAATGTAGCGATAATAACTGATTTTCATTATTTAGGGATGTGTCCTCCTTATGATTACAATCAACCTTATAAAAAAGATGTTAAGGAATTTGTGGCCGATAATGTTTTTCTTAGAAATTTGCCCAAACAAGATATTTATTATATTACCAATGTAGAAACTCATAATGCGATGTTGAAAAAAATAGGTTTGATACTTAATAATAGAAGTCACCTAACTCCAATAAATAGGTAATCTTTAAATAGTAAAAAGAACTCTATTGAAATATGAATCTTGATGTAGCGATTCAAAACTCATTGAAACCGACCATGATGGAAGGTGCAATGAAATCTGTGGTGGCAAATCTTGGAACTAATTATGAAATACAAGCAGTTCCTATGAATGCAAAATCCGCAGAACAAACAAAGGGTAAAACTGTGGCAGTTATTGACCAAAGTTCAATAGCAAGACCGGTTACGCAAACTACCATGACCCCTAAGTATAATGATAAGGCTAGTCCTCTTTATGCTCCAAAAGGTTTAGAAAACAAACCTCAAATGAATGGTCAAGGTATAAATCCTATTTTTAGGAGGACTTTTTGAATCGTTATCTTTAAGTAGTCGTAAGTAAAAACAAGAATATAGGTGGAAAAAAAATGCAATACATTGAAGATGTTTATGATATGGGCGAAGATGCCTTTGACACAAGCATGAGTCCTGAATTTTTAGGTGGCGTTGGTGGAATAATTGCAGGTGCTACGCTTAGTGGACTATTAGTTTCCACTTTGTCGTTTAGTGGCACTATCGGGCAAGTTGTTTCTTCAGGCGGAATATTCCTAATTGGTGCAGGTATTTATGGATACGGACTAAGCAACAAGGTTATGAACCCTGCACTAAGAAGTGCAAGTCAAATAACTGGTGTCGTGGTTGGTGGCGTAGGACTAGGTAGGCTATTAGCAAGTCTAGGTGCGCCAACATTCGGACTAGGTGCTGAAGATAGAATGGGATTACCCGACCCTGATGCTGGTAGAATTGTTGGGCAAGATTACAACGGTTTAACTGTTGGTCAAGCCGCAGAAGATGATGATTCTCTTGACAGGTCTAACCAAGATTACAAAGAAGACTGGAACAGTTTAAACAATATTTACATTAAAAATGCAGAAGGTCCTGCTATGGTTGAAGAAGCAGACCCTGAAGCATACAATCCGAAAGCGACAATTCCAATGGGCGATGCTCCGTCTTGGAGTAGAGGCGTTTCGGAATTCACAAATCCATTTGCTTCGGCAGAAAGAATGGATATTATGACTCCATCTTCACCTATGAACGGTGTTCCTCAATGGTATGGTAGTGCAGAAGAAGTAAGTTACTCTTCTAAGACTACTGCTATTGGTAACTTGTTTGGTGGAGAAGGAATGGGAAGTATTATAGGACAGTAAGGTGATTATGAATGTTTGATAGAATGTGTATGTGGTTTTCTACAATGAGTGGACAATGCTTAGTCGGTGTGCTAGGAGTAGTTGGTGGTGGACACCTTCTGCTTACTGAAGCACAACCTGTTCTCGGCTTCCTACCAAAATTCTCAATGGATATTGGTGGAATGACCGTTGGCGCACAACAGTTAGTCGGTGTAGGCTTGCTAGTTAGTGGACTATGTGTTCTAGGAAATTGTAGAATGATGATGTAAGAAAGAAAAAGGTGAAAAAAATGGATATTATGCAAATAGTAGTAGCAGGTTCTTTGGTCGTAGTCGGTTTGACTACTCTAGGATATGCAGGTAGAATTAGTGGATTCGCAAATAAGGATTTATTTACAGTTCCAGTAATTGATTTGAAAATCACACCTCTTGCACTAATGGGTCTAGTGCCTCTCTCTCTTGGAGCAGGAATGCTTCTAAGAGGTGGCGACCTTCTAGGTGTTAGAGATGAGGTTTATGGACCTGCTTTGATTGACCTTTGAATTTCAAAAATTAATTAAAAAGACTCAATTAACCCTTTTCCTTTGGGAAATCGGTAGCCCCTTTCCGTTAGGTTCGGAGAGGGGTTTTTTTTAATTTAGATAAATATTAAATAGTCGTGCTAATAATATGAATTATGTCTTATACTGTTGCACCTGTATGGGGTGAGTTTTATAAGCACCTTAACACGAAAGAATGGTATAGGGATATGCAAGATAAATTAGCAGTATCCGCTTTTGGAAATAATTTAAACAGGTTGCCGATGTTAGACAATATACTTGAAACTTACAAACCAAGTGATTTTAAAGATTTGTCGCCTATTGATTTACTTAATATTGATACGAATTATATTACAAGAAATGATATAAAAATTAACAATGCGTTAGTAGAAGGCAAATTGATATTCAATACATTTGCAAAAAATGTTTTGGACTATTATGGAGTAACTGGTGAAGATATTATAAAAATGTATTGGTATTTTATTAGTTTGTATGAAAGTAGTGCTGAAAACCTAAGCATGGGGTCGGAGGATTTTGTTGCATATAAAAATTTATTAGAAGGGGAAAGAAAGGAAATGGGTTTGTATGTGGATGTAAAAAGGGATAGGCCACATATGAATAAAGAAATGTTTGATATGACTATTACATCAATCTTTTTTGGAGGGATTGCGAATAGAACTAAAGAAGAATGGACATGGAAGAATAATTGGTGGGCTTTTATTGATGTTGAAAAGGCTTTAAAAAAATACCCTCTTAGAACATTTTTTAACAAACCATTTGATATGATAATAGATATTAATAAATCGGGAATAGGAATACAAAATATAAAAAATTATGTGGGTGAAAAAGGAGATTCACCCATTATGTTTATGAATTGGATGGACACTCCGAATTCACAAACCTTTAAATAGTAATAAATACAAATATAATATTGTCTTTTGATACATGGATAAGGACAAAACAAAAATAAAGAGATGAATAATATGGCAATGAGAAGTCAAGTATATGAGTGGGCTAACTTTGGCACAGGTCAAAGGAGAACCACAGGAATGACAGCGCAAACTGTTACCGCTAACCAAGAACTTGATATCTTCATCGGTGGCGTAGGTAATAACATTACCAAGCCAGCCGAAACAACTGCAACACAGTTTGTAGTTATTGAAGATATTAGTGCGTCACCGCACAATGGCGGAGCAGTTCAAGTAAGAATAAACACAACGGATTATTTCCAAAACCCTGATGTTACAAAGCAGACAGGTGTTCCGGGAACTGCAAGTCCATACCCAGTAGGCGCACCGTCTACTGCTGGTGGAACTGATAACCTATTGTCCTCGTTTAACCTATACCCTGATGTATATGTTCTACCCGGACAAACATGGAGTGTTCTATACACCCCATCCGATGAGGTTTTCGGAACAGGTAGTGCCACCACAACTGGTGTCGCTTGCTTCGTTAAATACACTTTGTATGATGGACCAGATGCACTAATCGCAAACAAACTTTTGGAACTCGGTGTAACCGTTAATCCAAACAATGTTGATTGGTATAAGAGAACTCTTATTGAGCAATCTTCTGCCCCTGCTTCTACTGGAGGTGCTGAATAATGGCAATGAGAAGTCAAGTATATGCATGGAATAGCGGTAATGCCGCATTCGGTGGAAGTGCAGGACAAGCAACCGCAGGAACATCCTTTTCTATCTTCATTGGTGGACTAGGTAACAACATCACTAAGCCAGCCGAAACAACTGCAACACAGTTCGTAGTTATTGAGGATATTGGATGTGACGCAACTGCTTATGATGCTACTGCTGATGGTCTAACTGGAAACAGGGCTTACATTCAAGTAGTTATTAACACTACTGAATATTTCCTAGACCCTGACAATGTTGGTAACGATGGTGTTCCGGGAACGGCCGCACCATACCCAAGAAGCATAGCGTTCCAGCCTTCATTCAACCTTTACCCTGATGTTTATGTGCTTCCGGGTCAAACATACGATGTAAGATACAAGGCATTTGAAACTGGTGCAACTGGTAGCAACGATGCTTTCTTGAAATACACCCTGTATGATGGACCAGATGCACTTATCGCCAACAAGTTGCTAGAGATGGGCATTTCAGTCAATCCGGGCAATGTAGATTGGTATAAGAGAACTTTGATTAGCGGTGCTTCTGCACCTGCTATGGTTTGAGTTCCATAAACCTCTACTAAGGTAAATAGAATCAAGTAACTTTATTCCTTCGGGAATGAAGTGCCTCTCCTATCAATTGCGGTAGGGGAGGCTTTTTTTATTTTAATTAAGAAGTATTAAATAGTCGTAACTTAAATTAAAACTTATGGCAGTATCATACCAAGTTTGGGAATGGTCTAATACTGGAAGCCCTACTTTTGGAGAGCCATCTGCAAACAGAACTGCTAATGGGCTTTCTATGCCCTTAACCGCTAACCAAGAATATGATATATTTACAGGAAGCGTAGGGAATTCAATGACTAATCCTCCTCTAGTTAGAGAAACACAATTTACAGTAATTGAAGAACTAGGTGTTACACCAACACAAGGAAGTAATGTTCAAATAGTAGTAAATACTACTGCTTATTTTAAAAATCCTGATGGTGTAGTTTCGGATGGAATACCTGCTACTGCGATTCCATATCCTTGCGGTGCTTCGGTGTGGAATGAAACTGTTTCACCTACTGCCGACCCAAGAGGAACAGGAATAACTTTGCCTTCTTTTAAACTTGACCCTCCTCTTTATATTATGCCCGGTCAAAAATGGACTATGGTTTATAAAAGCACTCAAGGAGTGGCGAGTTCTTCAGGTGATGGTAGAAGTGGGTCGGTTGGGTGTATGATATATTATATGATGTATGATGGTATAGATGCCTTAATTGCTAATAAATTAGTAGAAATGGCATTACCAGTAAATTTAAATAACATTGATTGGTTTAAACAAAAAACTCTTGCTCAAAATCTTAAAAGTTTGACTATGACAGGAGGTGTTTGAATGGCGATGAGAAGTCAAATATATGAATGGGATTTATTTAAAGGAATTTCCGCTACTGGAGGGATTGCTCCAATAGGATTTAGAAAACTAGGATTACAAAATGGTTCAGTAAAAAACACTACTCCAACAAGTAATGGAACAGAACCTAATAATTATACCGTAGGAGTAACCTATCAAGCACAATTAAGACAAGGAGAATTACCGCAAAACGGAGCAACCATTACAGGTAATCCTAATTTTACAGCAGTTACAGTTCAAACTCCCTTTGGAAATAATCCGGGTGATTCGGGTGCTGATTATTTTCAATCCTTTACGCCCGATACTCCTCCATCAGGTGATGGATATGCCGTAGGAGATAGATTAGTAATAGTAGGGAATGTTGCTGGAGTTATTGATGATAATTTAACTAATATTGAAGTTACGAGTATTTGGGAAATGGGATTCGGATTTGTAGCAGGTCAAGTTTATAATACAGTTGCAGTAACTGGCGATGGAACTGGAGCAACCTTTCAAATAAATTCTGTAAATGCTGATGGTGAAGTGTTTGGTATAAGTGTTGATGAAGTTGGACAAGGTTATAAAGTAGGAGATACTCTCCATGTTATTAATCCTGCTAGTCCTAATACCCCTGTTTTAATAGAAGTTTTATTTATAACAACAAATAATGTTCAAGGAACAAATTATGTTGAATTAGGAAAACCATTTTCCATATTTACGGAAAAGGGAAATACCTTGCCAAATAACCCTACGACAAAAGAAAATCAATTTGTTGTAGTGGAGTCTTTTGGATGCACTCCTACTGCATTTTTTCCGGGTGCGGATAATGGTGCGGCTGTTACTGGCCCTAATAAGTGGACAGATGCTAATGGTGAATATAGAGGCCAAATTTTGAAAAATGGGTTTTTTGGACCAAGAGCATATATGCAATTCTACATAAATAGCACCGCTTACTTTAAAGATAGTGATGGTGTAGTAAGAAATGGTATTCCCGGAACTTTTGCTCCGTATCCTCTATCCTTGCAATATGATGTTTGTATAGATAGAAAACAACCTCCTGTTTATATTTTACCTAGACAAGCATGGGATTTAAAAATTACTTGTTTTAATCAATTTACTGAAACAACCTTTAAAGATTTAGATGGGGAAGCAAATAAAAATTTTGTGGAATCTACCAAATTGAATCAACTAACTTGTTTCTTTAAGTATGTGTTGTATGATGGAATAGATATGGTAATAGCCATGAGATTATTAGAAGCAGGAATTAGAATTACTCCTGAAAATGTAGATGAGTTTAAAAGAAATATCTTTGAAAATAACATTACTTTGCCTAATGATGAAGAAGAGTGATGCAAAACTTTAAATAGGTGAACTAACACATACTATATTGGACAGGGGGCGCACACGAAGCCGACACCGGTTTAACCTACCGTTGGCTTCGCCCCTGTTCCACGAATTCTTTAAATAGTTGTAACCTAATCTAGTTTTAATGACTTATGTTGCGGCTCAACTCAATCCCGACTTGGTAAAGGATATGCCTAGTTTATTGGCCGAGTTGCCTAATGAATATTTAGATGAATTAATAAATAATGTGGAATGGAATGCAACACTTAAAGGAATAGGGAGAACAACTATAAATTATGATGTAGGAGATTTGGATTCGGTAGAGGGGCATCCCATTGGAGAACCTTACAATAGAATTATAAACAATACTGAAAACATACAAGAATTGATATACTCTTGGCCTGAATTTGCGTTTGCCTTATTTTGTGCCGCTTGGAAAAGAAATCCCGAATATGACGAATACGGTTGGGCTGGTGAAACAGGATTAATACCTAAATGGAAAATAAATATAATAAATAAATATGGTGATACAAGAGTAGGCTATGCTTGCACCCAAAAACAAGGCATTTTGGATTATCCTTTTTTAAATAGAAATGGCAAAATTATTGATTTAGAAAAACCTAGTGGAGGTGCGGAAGAATTAAAGGGGTTTATATATAGACACTTCATTAATCCCGATGGTGCAGGGTTGGGTGAAATGGAGAGTGAAGCAGAAATCGTAGAACAAGTTTATGATTTGACTAAAAATGGTTCTATCAAGGAAGGCTCTTATCAAATAGGTCTTTATTTAGAAATAGGAACGGATAATTGTTATTATGGAAATGGTGATAATATTAGAATACTTACTTCCGAATTTGGCTCTCCACCTTTATTGGATAAAATGTTTGATATGAGTGAGCATAAAGGGGGAGTTTTATTATCAATAATACATACTAAATATGGAGGGGATAGCATCAATAGAGTTAAATCTTATATGGTTAAAGACGCTTTACAATGGCTAAATTGGCTTCCGCTAACTTTATTTAAACCGATAGAAAATCAAAACTCTTTTATGAATTGGAAATATCCTCCTTTCTAACATAGTATTAAATAGGTAACAAGCAAAAAAATAATTATGTTTGATATAATTATACCTGTTTATAAAACTCCTGTCACTTTTGTAAAAGAATGCTTAGATTCTATCAATAATCAAACTATGACAGATTACAAAGTATGGGTTTGTGATGGCACACCGCACGAATGGAAGAGGTATGATGAATTACAAGCGTTATACAAAAATTATCCTAATCTTAATGTTGTAAAGCAAAATGGTAAAGGTGTTTCGCAAGCAAGAAATCAAATAATAAAAATGGGCGAGCAACCATATGTGGCTTTTTTAGATAGTGATGATACTTGGGATAATGATTATCTTGCGACTTATAAAGAAGCCATTGAAAAAACTGAAAATTCAAAGACAAAGGTTTGGTTTGGTGAAGTATTGGAAACTAGCATAGAGAATCACTTACATGATTTAATGGCTATTGGTATTGATTCTAAAATAGGGATGATGGTAGAAAAACAATCAAGACTTCAATTTTATCCTATGATTAATTTTTTACCTGTTGAGTATCATCCTCATTTTCATGTATGCTCTCCTTTATGGTTTTCAGGAACTATTATAGAAAGAAATGCCTTAGAAAAAACTGATTTATTTGACGAGTCTTTGAGAGTGGGAGAGGATACGATGTTACTTTTAGAAGTTTTGACAAGAGGATATGGTAGCCAATATATTTATTATTGTGGTGTTAATAGGAGGACACACCCACATCAAATTACTAAAACAGTAGATATTGACGAAACTAATAGCGAATTGGAAAAATTATTTACTGAAAGGTGGAGTTACATGATAGATGAAATAGAGAATAGTAAAGATTTTGATATAATTCAAAGGGAAGCCTTGATGAGGCATCATAAGGAAGGAAGACACTATGGTATTTCCAATAGAGATTGTCACAACAGGTTTGCTTTAATTAGTGAAGAAGAGTATGAAATTGAAACCCTTTAAATAGGTCTTCCCCAATCTTATAATATGGAAGAGGATATTGTAATCAATACTGACTTAGGTAATTTATATTTACCTGCTGAAAAATTGAAACAATTTATAATTGGATTGAATCAAGAAAATGCAATGAAGGCTGATATTAGACAAGCCGCCATTGATGAATATTTTGGTGAAGAAGATTATAATACTGAATTTCACAATTTAAATTATTATAAAGTTCCTTCATATTTGAAATGTATTTGGGAAGTAGTGAAGGCAGAATATCATATTGATAAAGTTACCAATTATGATGCAAAATCTATCACGGAAAAACCTCCTAAAGCATATGATTTTAACATTGGTTTAGAGGAAAAAGAAAATTTACTAATTGACTGTGTTTTGTTTTTGAGAAATAAAAAAAATGATGAGAAATTAATTTTAATTATGATGCCTTTTAATGATGGTGATAAATATTATTTAGATATTGAATCAGTATATTCCACAAATGGTGAAGGGTTTAGAGGGTTTTGGGAGATGGTTAAGAATTATTTTAAAACTCATGGGCCTTTGAAAAATGAATTATTTGACACAAAATGGAATTATGTTAAATTTGAAAAAAGAAATTGGGATAGCATAGTTTTAGATAAAGAATATAGAAAAATAATAGATAGAAATATTGTTAAGTTTCTTTCTAAAATTGACAAATATAAAGATTTAGGATTGCCGACTTCAAGAGGAGTTTTGATTACAGGACCGCCCGGAACAGGTAAGACATTGATGTGTGAAACTATTATTAATCAAGTAGATTGCACTAAAATTTATGTTACAAGTGATAGTGTAGATAGTGTAGGGGATATAAGCCAAATATATAAGGTGGCTAGAAAATTATCTCCTTCAATAGTGATAATTGAGGATATAGATACTTTAGGAGGGCTTGATAGGAGAACGGAAGGTAATCACCCATTGCTAGGGGAATTTTTGAATTGTTTAAATGGAGTAGGGAATAATGAAGGTGTTGTCACAATTGCCACTACTAATTATCCTAAACACTTAGATTCTGCTCTTGTAGATAGACCCGGAAGAATAGATTTAAGAATTGAATTTGGATTGCCTAATGAAGAATTAAGAAAACACATATTCCAAAAATATCTTAAAGGATTGAAAAAAGAAAAAATAAATTATTCTAAAATAGTTA